>Ga0335085_10000299_pt1 | contig 148551 bp, 135 predicted proteins | sample Lox_Sample_45_FD_206712 | JGI IMG/M metagenome (GOLD analysis project Ga0335085, IMG submission 206712) | Soil microbial communities from Loxahatchee National Wildlife Refuge, Florida, United States - Lox_Sample_4.5 | ecosystem: Environmental > Terrestrial > Soil > Wetlands | place: USA... | reverse complement strand
CGACGCCTTTCGGATCCTGGTACGCGGCTACGGCCTGGTGCACATCGCTCGTCCAGAGGGGCTGTCCAGTACTGTCCAATCCTTCGAAGAATTGGTAGGCGCCCTGGACCTCGATGGACGCAGCGGGTACGCGCAGCAACCGCACGCTTCCGGGGACCTGTACGATCGCGAGCGAGGAGGCATCGGAAACTACGGTCGCGACGGTGTACACGTAGGCGTCGATCGCGGCGCCGTTGTCCTTGCCGAACTGAACGAAGCCACCGAAGCTGATGCCATAAGTCGCGAGGTCAAAGCTCACCCCGAGCTTCGTCCAAGTGCAACCTTTATCGGAGCTCTTATGGAGCGTGAACGACTGGTACCCATCCTTGTCCGAGCGCGGTGTGATCCAGGCATAGAGCACGCCGCCGAGGCTTAAGGGCGCACCGTGCGACTTGCCGTCGATCGTGTGGGAAGTGTACTTCTGGCCGTCGAAAGTGGTGGGGGAACACTCCCCTGCTTTGCCGCCGTATCGATTAAAGCCCCGATAGTCGTCGCTATCGCCCTCGATGCGCGCGACGCCGAGACTCGAGCGCCACTCCACGTTGCCGCCGCCGAATCCGCCTCCATCACCCCACATCGCATACTGATTGTCGTCGCTCGACCATGTGGCCGGCCAGTTGTCGCTGCCCAGGGCCGCCACACCAGCGAAGTCCATCGTGCGATGCGAAGCCCAGTCGAACGTCACGCCCGTGATGGTGCTTGATGGGCTGACGACATGGTCGAAGATCACGGTGCTCAGGGTGCCCGCGTGATGGCTCGTCACCGCAAGCCCTACGAACACGCTGGCCCCCATCGAAATGGTGGCTTGCCCGACGAGGGTCCACGTCGTGCCATCGGCAGACGCGTAAGCGCTGAAAGTGTCCCCATTTCGCACCAGCCGCACCCAGTAAGGCACCGTCGTCAGTGGTCCCGATGTGCGTGCCGATTGGCCACCCATCGTGCTGCGACGCAGGAAGGCGGTGCCATTGGCCGGTGTAACGGCCATGAGCGCATACGGGGAGCTTGGATCGAGCGTCTGGCGGATCATCACACCGGCCTTGGCCCAGGCGTCGGTGGGGGTCTGGCTCACCACGCGCGCCGTGATCATCCCGTTGCCGCTCAGTGATCGATAATCGAACTGGAAGGCATCGGCGGTACCCCAGATATCAGCTCCCGATCCCATCACGGTGAAGGTGACTGTTCCGTCGGGATTCGTGACCTGCGTCGAGCTGCCCATCGCTCCGACGGCGCCGATGTCCTGGTTACTCCACTGCATCTGTCCGCCACCACTCGACGGGATCAAGTCGATGGCGAGCACCACGACGTGGATGTTGTTCGGTAGCGTGAGGCTCTGCAGAGTCTTGGCTGAGTTGAGCGCCAGAGTGTAGCCGTACAGGTAGTAGGGGCCGTTCTGGGTGCCCCCGGCTGAGTTGACGCGGTAGGCGTAGCTGAACGCCTTGGACTCGCCGGCGTAGTTCTGCGGAGTATGCCAATCGCTTAAGCTCTGAGCGACGCTCACGTGAGTGCCGTCGCTGTAGTTCACCGTGAAGCTCTGGCTGGGCCAGTTGCCATCGACTCCCGTGGCCAGCAAGAGGAGGGTGGAGTAGTTGCCTGCCGGCATGGTCAGCGTGGCCGCCCGCACTCCGTTTTTGATGCCGGGCGCGCCGAGAGCGAAGGTTGCGTTGTTCCAGCTGATCGTGGCACCGCTCAGGTTCTCAGCATAGGCAAAGCCATACCCGTCGATGCCCCCGCCGAGCACGGGCGAGCCGGCATTGGCAAGCGCGTAAACGTTCGCGGCCGCAGAGAGATCGATTTCGGTTGCTGGGCTCGCGGCATCCGCGCGCACTTCGTCGCTCATCATCACGGCAGACAGACCGCCGGAATTACTCACATCGTCCGTGCCCGAACATCCACCGAGTGCGAAGACGATGATCGCGATCGCGATCATGCGGACGCCGGATGTTTTCATAGAAATGCACCTGCCCGTGCGGGCGATCACGCGCTGCTCGGCTGGTATTCTGAACACGAGCGATACTCAATCACTATACGTATGTTTCCCATAGCTGGCGGCTCGCCTGCACCGCCGCAACTGATAGCTGGATTCGCGGATTTGGCAATCGGAGCCGCACGCAGCTTCTTTAGTGAGACCTGCGAGGGGTGATAGCATGTACCAACGCGTTCTTGTGCCCTTCGACGGCAGTCCACCATCCGCTCGCGGGCTCAACGAGGCCATAAAGTTTGCAAAGGCGCAGGGTGGCAGCTCCTACGGGCCTGCGATGACCAGCGCGTGCGAACCAAGGTAACCGGAGTAATCGACGTAAGCCTGAGTCATGAAGACAGCATCGAGCGACTCAAGTTAGACCCGGAACGGCTGCCAATTCCGCTCACGCAGCCGCTTGAGCCCTCGGAAGAGACCACATTCAATCAGAATGCGCCGCGACCCGAGCTCCAACAGGTAACGCGATCCCGTGACCCTGCCGGCAGCCCGAGAAATGCGAGTCTCAGCTCAGATTCCTTGTGCTAAGCCAAGCCGCCGCGAGCGCGAGCACAGTGAAGGCGGCCCCCGTTCCCACGATAGATTCTGCTGTGAGGTCGAGTCGGCTTCGCAAGATCAGCATCGGCAGCAACGCCTCCGGCAGCTGGTCGAGCAACGGCATGCAGCGGCCTGCTGCAAGATCGAAGCGCCGTTTGACGAAGGAGGAGAGCAAGTCCCCGACGAGTGCCAGAGCCCCGAAGGTCGCCGAGTTGATGAAGCCCCATCCAAGGAGGGTGCCGGCAGCGCCCGCAGCGAGCGAGCCCCCAACAAGGCCTCGCCAAGTCTTGTGACTGCCCAGGATGGCCGTTTCATTGTGCAAGCGCAGCCCGCCGTCGATAGGCGCTGCGATATGCCCGCCAAGCATTCTGCTGAGAATCACGGGCGTGCTGTTGGCAACGATCAGTAATACCAGCGCACGGAGGCTTGTGAACAATTGCGGAGGCATTTGACGAACATTGAAATGCTAGCCGTGTTGATCCTGGGCCGCATCAATGGAGCATGCGTGCCGCGACGGTCGCGATCGCGATCAGGATCAAAGCAATAACGGCCGCGACCGCAAGGTGCCGAGCATGTGCTCTCATGTCCGTAGCTCCGTCAGCCCAGGCGCCGCGCCGCGATCGGCTCAACAAGTGCGAGTGGCTCGACGAGCATATCCCCGCCTTCCGCGTCGCGCTCGTCCTCGGCCGTCGTGTCCTCGCCTGCCTCGGACTGCTCTGTGACCCTCAACGACTGCAGCGGCTCCGCCCAGTCCGCGCCGCTCATATCCGTCTCCGAATAGCCGAGATCGTCAAGCTCAATATCGTCGATTGGACCTGTCCAATCCTCCGGCGGTTCGGCGAAAGCGAGCGGCAAGGTCTGCCACGCTTCCGCGTCGATCTGGTCCAGGTCACCGTCGAATGTCTGAATTTCGATGGTCCGCGCGCTCGGATCGTAGCTCGTGACTTGGAAGATCTCTCCCTTGTCATGGCGCGCATACCACTGGCCAATACGTGCAACGCCCACACCAGAATTCATACGATGCCACCCTATGCCTCTGACTCGTGTCGCAGCGTGCACCAAATGGCGCCGATGCGACATACGAACAACTGCTGACCACGGGCCGAGATATCTGCTCGCGCTCGCGCGCCCCGCGAGCGGCGGGAGCCATCAGGGGACCCTACGGCCGATGTAGCGGCCACGACCGGCCGCGATAGGGCAATCAAATCGGCACCTGATCATGCAAGAAATGCCAATACTCTGGCGCTGCATATCGACTAAGGCCATGCAGCTCGTGCTCGATGCCGCTCGTGCTAAAGGACTCGGGACCGGCTGGATCGGCTTCGCCGAGAGCTGGTGCGGCAGCAATATGGGCAAACGCGCTGTGGATCTGCCCGCTTCTCACCTTCCGGTTGCCCCGATCATCGCTGGGCGGCCGGCCTCGTCGCCTGTACGTGTCCCGCGCACAGAACCGATCCACTGAATTTGCGGATAACAGGTAATCCCTTCTCAACGTACATCGGCGTGGGCACGGCCTCCCAAACGGCGATGTTGGGCCGCGAGACTCAGGAGCGTACGTCTCCCGACACTTGCAAATGAAGCGCGTCGTTCGACACGGATGAGATCATGCAGCGTCCGTGCCACGCGCTGCGGCGTGCCGAGATCGCTCCAGCCGCATTCGGGCACCGGAAGCACGCGCAGGTACTGCTCCTGGCCTTGCAGGATGCAGCGCGAGAAATCGAGATCCGGCAATGTCTCATAGAGCTCCGCGAGCGCTTCGTGAGCGTTGTGCTCGGCGCAGCCGAGAACATCGCGCATGCCGGCCACGATTTCGGGAACGCGTCGCTCGAAGAGCTTAAGGAGTGCCAGCCCGTCGGCGGCCAGGATGAAACTATTCCACAGCGCACCCTCCTTGAGCAGCGTCTGCGCCTGCAGGGTGTCGGGCTTCTCGACGAATCTCGCGACGGCGTGATGCACTTGGCCTGCGTTGCGCCGCGGTACGATATAGCCGAGCTCCGAATCGGCGTCTTGGGGCTCGAGCCCCAGAAGGAGGATTTCCGCCCCGGCTCTATCGCTCGGAGTCGCAGCGTAGTGCAGCGTGCGGGCAAGCCGCGCTTCATCCCGGAGATAATGGTCCGATGGCATCACAATGATGCGCGCCTGCGGATCGCGCTCGAGAATCGTGAGCAACGGCAGCAGTACGCCATTGGCGGTACCACGATTCTGCGGCTGCACCACGATGTTCTGCCGTGGCACGCCATCGAGCTGTGCGAGCCACCAACGCCGATGCTGCGCCGCGACGATCGCGCAGATGCGCTCGGCGGCGGCGACTGCGGCGGCCCGCTGTAACGCTTCCTGAAGAAGTGAGGGTCCCCGATCGAGTGAGCAGAACTGCTTTGGGATCGTGAGGCCGGTTCGGGTCGTGGTAAAGCGCCGCAGCCTTCGGCCGTCACCCGCCGCGAGCACTACTGCCCACACGTGCTCCGACTTATCCATACCTTGAGCATATCGGTGGAGCGTTGCAGGAATCTGTACGCGAAAACACTAATCAAGATTTCGGTGGCTGCTTCCGTGGGGTGCGACGGTACCCCGCTCTGCGGGTTGGATAGGGGACCGCATCGGCCGAGTTCGCGGCTCCGGATCGAGGACTCTCACCGTACGCCCTTGGCCGGCTCGCGCAGGCTCATGATGTATTGCACCACCGCTCCCGTCTGATCGGGAGTCAAACTTGGGTTCGGCATCTTCATGGGAATGGAGTCAACGTCCCAGTGCGTCGTGCCGATGAAATGCTCCAAGGTGCTTCGACTGCTCTCCGGCCGATTCGCGATCTCGCGGAAGCTCGGCGCGGGCCTATCCAGCAACGGCGCGAACTCCTGGTCGCTCGCGACCACATGACAGGCCGCGCACAGCTCGCGGGCGATGCGCTCCCCTGGCGACATTGTGCGGCGCACCGCCGGTTTACCGTCCGGGGCAGCGTCGCTCACGCCGGCGGCAACGCCCGCTATGCCGAGGAGTAACAACAGCAAAGCCATGCGCGCCAAAGAGGACTCATGGGGCGTTAACGCTCCAACCGCATCGTCGTTGTCGTCCATAAAGCGACTCCATTGAGCTTGGAAAAATTCGGACGATGAGATCGTGCTCGATAATGCAGGCACACCCGCCAGTACATTCTGCGCCGATTAGGGGAATTACCCATCCGTAGAGATGCTTAATGCCCAGATTCCGGCGCGGGGTCGGGTACGTACATCAGCGAATAGCGCCACTGGGGTGGGCGGCTCAGACTGTTTTCTCCGCCAGGGTGGCGTCGAGAAATATGTGAGCACCGGGAGAAATACATGAGCATCGTTCGTTGGGACCCCTTCAGTGGCATCGAGTCAATCTTCGATCGGATGATGTCTCGCTCTTGGCCGCGCCTCGCGCTCGGTGACGAGGGGGGCGCCCGATTGGAGTGGGCACCATCTGCCGATATCAGCGAGACGGACAAGGAGTACCTGATTCGTGCTGAGCTTCCAGCCGTCAAGAAGGAAGATGTCAATGTCACCGTGGATGGTGGAATGATCACCATTCAGGGCGAGCGTAAGCAGCAAAGCGAGGAAAAGAACGAGAAATTTCATCGTGTCGAGAGTGTCTACGGCAGTTTCGAGCGCAGCTTCTCCTTGCCCGAGAACATCGACACAAAGGGCATCCGATGCGAGAGCAAGGATGGCGTGCTCACGGTCCATATCCCCAAGACCGAAGCTGCCAAGAGCAAGCCCGTCGAGATCAAAGTCCAGTAACCACTGCTCGGGCGCGCTTGCCTAGAGCGGCGCGATGAACCGGCGGCTGCAAGTGCTGCAGCCGCCGGCTTGCTGTTATCCAGCCATTGCACGATCCGATACACGACGCGGCACGCAAGGCTCGAGTATGTAGTTCACCCGATGTGCTCGCGCACGCGGCGGCGGATCCTGGAATGTACCTTTTGGCAATTGGATCGCTGGCAATGAGACTGCCCTTACAGATCACCTTCCGTCATATGGATCCCTCACCGGCACTCGAGGCTCGCATCCGGGAACTCGCCGAACGTCTCGACAAATTCAGTGCCCACATTATGCGCTGTCATGTGATCGTCGAGCCGAGGGCGCACCACCAATCGCAAGGTGGACTGCACGAGTTTCGGATCGACATCACGCTGCCCGACCAAGAGATCGCGATCCGGCGAGCCCATTTGGCAGATCCGGCCCACGAGGATCCGTACGTCGCACTGCGAGATGCCTTTCGAGCGGCGCGGCGGAAGCTCGCGGACTATGAACGGAAACGCCGCGGTGATGTGAAGCGACATGTCGGCCCAGAGCATGGGCGAATCTGCGAGCTCAACCCCGATCAGGGCTGCGGGCGCATCGAAACAGAGGACGGCCGCCTCATCTATTTCCATCGCAACAGCATTGTGGGTGGCCGTTTTCAAGACCTCACAACCGGCACCGAAGTCCGCTTTGCGGAAGAGGCGGGCGATGGGGGGCCGCAAGCGAGCACCGTCCACGTGATCGCCTGAGAAACGGACTGGTGCTGTCGGTGAATCGCTCACGCCCTGACTACTCCGCCGAAGCCTGCTTGTACGTCATGAGTGGAAAGCGGAGATGCTAAGCTGCCAGCGCTTCGAGCCGGCGCAAGGCTTGCCGTTATCCGATCCAGAGCCCGAGGCGATGACAGCGCAGAGGCGAGCCAGATTCCCTGGGCGCGAGAGGAACCCGCCGGCGTCCCGGGTCTTCGCATCAGCACTGATCTTTCTGTGCGCGCTCACGACGACCCTGGGCTTGGGCCTCGCGGCACAGGTCTCCGCCCAGGAGCCGCTAACTCCGGCTGACGGAGCAGCGCCTCCTGCCTACGCTCCGCAATCCCCCGAGCAGCTGCAGCAACTCGTGGCGCCGATTGCACTTTATCCGGACTCGCTCGTCGCACAGATCTTGGCGGCGGCCACCTTCCCCGAGCAGATCGTCGAGGCAGACCGCTGGCTGCAAGCCAACCCCGGACTCCGCGGCGCCGCGCTCGCGCAGGCGGCCAACGCACAACCCTGGGACGACAGCGTCAAGGCCTTGACCGCCTTCCCGGATGTTCTCGGCAACATGGATAAGAACCTCTCCTGGACGTCCTCGTTGGGCGATGCGTATTACAACCAGCCGCAGGATGTGATGGCGGCGGTGCAGGTGATGCGCCAGCGCGCCACGGCGGCCGGCAACCTCGAGACCACGCCGCAGCAGGTGGTGACGACGCAGGACTCAAATATCAGCGTTCAGCCTGCGAATCCCGACGTGGTTTATGTGCCGGCCTACGACCCGTGGGTCGTTTATGGCGCTCCCATCTATCCATGGCCCGGCTGGTATCCCTATCCCGGCATCTGGTATGCGGGTCCGGTTGTATCGTTCAGCATCGGTTTTCCGATCGCCTTCTTTGGCGGGTTTGCCTGGGGCTGGCACCACTGGGGATTCGACTGGCATCACCGATATCCTGTGTACGGCCATCGACCCTGGCACTCGAGCAGCACGACCTTCTACAACCGTGGCAGCTACTACGGCCCTGCACGCGGGAGCTTCGCGGGAGGCGCGCATCCGCCGCCCGGTATGCGTCCGGGCGTCGGCCCGCGTCCGGGTGCTGGACGCCCCGTGGAGGTTCGCCCCGGCAATGTGGGAAGCCCCGTGGGCAGCGCGGAACGTCCTTTCAACAGTCCCGGTGTCGCCCCCCGACCGTTTAACGGCAGCATTCCCGCCGCGCGTGGCTACGCCGCACCGCAGGGTCAGAGTGGGGTCCACTCGGGGGCCTTCAGCGGCTACAACCGGGGCGGTGATACTCGAGGTTTCTCGTCCCGGGGCAACGCGAGCTTCGGCGGCGCAAGCCCGTATCACGGCGGTGGCGCCGCGCCGGGCGGAGGGGGGCGCGGCGGTGGCGGCAGGTCCAGATGAGGCGGGATGACATCATGCAGCGACCGCGTTCGAGCCGGTGGTGGGAATCTCTCCAGCACGGGTCACTCGTGAGGGCCGCTCTCGTCGCGCTGATCACGGTGGGATGTTTCTCCGCGGGCGCACGTGCACAGGAGCCGGGGCAGAAGACCTTCGCATCGCCCGCGGCCGCCGCCGCAGCCCTTGCCGAGGCGGCGCGCAGCGCCGATCAAAAAGCGTTGCTCGATGTGCTCGGCGCTCGCGCCGAGCATCTCGTCTCGTCGGGCGACCCGAGAGAAGATGCAAGCGGTCGAAGCGAGTTCGTGCAACGGTACGACCAGATGCATCGACTGGTGAGCGAGCCCGACGGGACGACGACGCTCTACGTCGGCGCCGCGAACTGGCCCTTACCCATCCCGCTCGTGCACGCAAGTGAGGGCTGGTACTTCGATACCGAAGCCGCTCGGCGCGAGATCCTCTACCGGCGCATCGGGCGCAACGAGCTCTCAGCGATTCGGGTTTGCCAGCAGCTCGTCGCTTCACAAAAAGAGTACCGGTCGACGCACGACCATTACGCCCGACGGATCTTCAGCCCTGCAGGCACGCGCGATGGCCTCTACTGGACCGCCGCCGAGGGCGATGCGCAGAGCCCGATTGGTCCGCTGGTCGCCGCAGCGGTCGCGCCGGGCAATGAGGGCCAACCCGGGAGTCGCACGCCCGTGCCGTTCCGTGGCTACTATTACCACATCCTCACCAGTCAGGGCGCACATGCTCCAGGCGGCGCACGCACTTATCTGGTCGACGGAAAGATGATGGGCTTCGGGTTCGTCGCCTATCCCGCTGAGTACCGCTCTTCGGGCGTCATGACGTTCATCGTCGGCGAGGACGGGGTCGTCTATCAGCAGGATCTCGGCGAGCGAACCGCCGATCTCGCCAAGGCGATGACCACGTACGACCCCGATCCGAGCTGGCGCAAGGCAGAAAAGCCCGAAGCCGCGAGTGCACCCTAGCCGCCATGAACTGACAGTTCCCCACGCGGCAGAGGCCCGAAGACACTCAATCCTTAGGCTCAGTTTTCCATGCGCCGTGATTCGATCACCTCGTGGAGGCCCTCCGCCTACGCCAGCGTTCCGGCAACATCGTGATGGCCCGAACTGAGCGCTGACTAGCATGCAAACGGATGCCTTGGCGTATCGTTGTGTGAGACTCGATAAGGGACTTACATGCGTTTCCTGAAGGCGTTCGGCATGGTTCTCGGCTCAATCATCGCGGCGATCATTCTTGTGTTGCTCGCGGTATGGCTGCTCGTCAATCCCGATGAATACAAGGGTCGTATCGAAAAGATGGTAAAGGGATCCACCGGCCGAGAGCTCGCATTGCCAGGTGCCATCAAGCTTTCGGTTTTTCCCTGGATCGCGCTCGAGCTCGGGCCTGCGAGCCTGGGGAACCCGCCGGGCTTTGGGGATCAACCGTTCGCAGCCGTTCAGCATGCTTCGGTGCGTGTGAAGTTTCTGCCATTGCTGCGCAAGCAGCTGGAGATCGGCCGCGTCGAGATCAATGGCTTGGATCTACGGCTCGCACGCGACGCTCAGGGTAGAGGTAATTGGGAAGGGTTCGGCGGCCAGACTACCGCCACGCGACAGCCGCATAGCTCGACCCCGATCTCGCTTCCGGAACTTGCCGGACTTGTGATCAAGAACGGCCGCGTGGGCTATCAGAATCTGGTCGTCGAGCACCTGAATCTCGAGATGGGACGACTCAGTGCGGCCCAATCGGTGCCGCTCAAATTGAATCTGGATCTCATTCCGTACCCGTCCGCGGCGCCGCTGACCCTCGCAGGCCAGCTCGAATTCACGCTCCATCCGCAGAAAAAGCAGTATCAGGTCGCCGCCCTGCAATTCGTGGGCACACTGACGCCGAAGGCGGGCGCTGCCCCGGTGTCCTGGAAATTTGCAGCACCGCAGCTCAGCTTGAATCTCGAGGCACAAACGCTCAGCGCGGAGAACTTCAGTGCGCAGCTCGGCAGTGCGCGTCTCACCGGAGCAATCCACGGCACCAAACTTGTGGATGCCCCAAGTCTGACGGGCAACTTCAAGCTCGATGCGGTAGGGCTGCGCGAGCTCCTGGGTCAGCTCGGGATGGCGGCGCCCCTGACGCGCGACCCAAAGGTACTGTCGAAACTCGCGGCGACCGGGGAATTTGCCTACACGAAAGATGCAGTCCGGGCGACTAAGCTCGACATGCAGCTCGATGATTCCGCTCTGCGAGGATCGCTGGCGGTGACCAATCTGGACACCAAGGCCATGACGTTCGATCTGGCGCTCGATCATATCAATCTCGATCGCTACTTGAGTCCAGCAAAGGCAGCCTCGAAGCCGCAAACCAAAGTGGCAACCAAGCCCAGCGCGCTGGCCACCGATGCGCTCAAGGGCCTCGAGGTCACCGGCGCGGCAACAATCGGCAGCGCGCAGATCATCGGAGTGACCTTGACCAAGGTGCGGCTGGGCGTCGACATCAAGGAAAGCGTAATGCACCTAACGCCACTTCAAGCACAGCTCTACGGCGGCACTTGCAGCGGTGACATCACGCTCGATGAGCGAGCCAAGATTCCCGTATTGCGCCTCGAACAGCGGCTGAGCGGCATAGAAGTTCAGCCGTTGCTGAAGGACTTGGCTAAGACGCAACGCTTATCCGGGCGCGGCAACGTTACCGCTCATCTCACTGCAGAAGGCGCGAACAGTGATGCGCTCATGAAATCATTAAGCGGTCACGTCGCTGCCGATCTTGCCAACGGCGCGGTCGAAGGAGTGGATCTTTGGTTCGAGATCAATCGTGCGCTGTCGCTGATTCAGAAACAGAGCTTGCCGACAGGTACAAGCAGCGGCCGCACAAAATTCGATGCCTTCAGGGCATCTGCCGATTTGAATAGCGGCGTCGCATCAACCAAGGATCTGACCATCGCCTCGCAAAACCTGCGCGTGACGGGCCACGGGACATCAAACCTTGTCACCGAGTCCATCGACTATCAGCTGACGGCTTCGCTCTTGAAGGGGCCAGTCGGCGCAAGTCGCGTCGGCAGCCAAACGTTGGCGGATATTCCACTCACCGTTACGGGGTCGATGAGCGATCCGAAGGTAAGGCCGGATGTGGAAAGCCTCGCCAAGGCGCGCGTGAAACAGCAGCTTCAGCAGATGCTGCAAGACAAACTCAAGAGCCTGATCCATTGAGTGTGTGCTGCGTTCCGCGGTGCACCAAATGTTCGCCTGGCCTGCCGCTCGGGTGATGCCAAGGTCTACCGATAGGCGACCGCCCCCAAAGACCTTCAGTCATTCATTCAGCCGCACGGCTGTCACGGCTGACGGCGCGAGTTCTTGCGCGATCGCTCGCCGTCCAAACTTTGACTGGGCTCGACAGAGTTTCAACAGCTGCCGGTCGGCTTCCGCGACGTGCATCGCCTGAGACTGCTCGAGCGTACGCAAGACCTCTTGTGCAAGCGCGGTACTGCGGCCGTCGCGGTGGAGCTTGACGACGATCTCTTGCTGTCGCGTGATGCGGCGTTCGCCTTCTTCAACCTTGCGCTGCACTTGAACGAGACGATCCATCGTTAGCTCATCGTCTGTGCCCAAATTGCGCATGTACCTCTAACCCGATAACGCTGCCCACTCCTGCCAGCAACGAAGGTGAGCGAGCACAGCGCGTTCTCCCGGTAGCTCAACCTGATATTCCATTTGTTTGGCATCAATGGCCAGGCCGCAGCAATCACAGCTGCGGCCAGAACCGGCGGTACCGAACGCGTTGCCACTGGAATGAGGCGGCAGTGCGCCGGCCGTGAGGCGCTCTAGGATTGTCTTTCGCCGGCCGTCAACATCCATACGCGTGCATTCAACCTTGCCTTGGCAGTTTCTCGCTACGGGACAATTACGTATGTCCCTTAGGGACTACCTCAACTTGCCCTGAATTGGCCGTGAAAAGTATTCATAGAAGAAGATGTAGTCGCGCCAGTGCGATCGCTCTGGAATTTCTGCGCGCCGCCTTAGATGCTCGCCTGAGTGGTCAGTTCGCCAACCGCCTGCGAGCTACAAGCTCCGCTTTTCGACCGCCCCTCTGCCGCTCCTACGAACTAAAATGGCCGGGCGAGCCAGATGGGAGGAGAATCCGCTCAAAATAGGGCATGTCGCATGACCGAGGCTACTGATCCGAAAGCGCGGCCGCTGGCCGCTGCCGACACCGCGCAGAGCGCTGCGTCAACGCACCCCGAGATGCTATGGGTGGAGGGTGGGACGTTCCTCATGGGCTCGGAGCATCACTACCCGGAGGAGCGGCCGGTGCACCCCGTGCACGTGGATGGCTTCTGGATCGACCGCACGCCGGTCACTAACCGAGAGTTTCGCCGTTTCGTCGAGGCGACCGGCTACGTGACCTTCGCGCAAATTCCTCCCGATCCGAAGGATTACCCCGGCGCGCTGCCGCACATGCTGAAAGCGGGCTCGCTCGTGTTCACTCCACCGCGCCGGGCAGTCGACCTCAATGACTGGAGTCAGTGGTGGCAGTTCAAGTTTGGCGCCTTCTGGAGGCGTCCATATGGACCCGGCAGCTCACTCGCTGGGCTCGAAGAGCACCCGGTGGTGCACATCGCTTATCGCGATGCCGAGGCCTACGCGAGCTGGGCGGGCAAGGCGTTGCCCACCGAGGCGGAGTGGGAGTTCGCCGCGCGTGGCGGGCTTGATGGCGCGGAATACGCCTGGGGTGAGGAGTTCACGCCACAGCAACGGCACATGGCGAACACCTGGCAGGGGGAGTTTCCGCATGAGAACACGCGAGCCGACGGTTATGCGCGCACCTCTCCGGTGACCGCGTATCCACCGAACGGCTATGGCCTGTACGACATGATCGGAAACGTGTGGGAGTGGACCACCGACTGGTACGGCGTGCGCCACGAAGTGCCTTCATCCGCTCCGTGCTGTCCCTCGGAGAACCCACGCGGGGCGCCCCAGGAGGGCAGCTACGACGCCTGCATGCCGGCAGTCCGCATTCCGCGCAAGGTGCTGAAGGGAGGCTCCCATCTTTGCGCGCCGAATTACTGCCGCCGCTACCGTCCGGCCGCGCGCCACGCCGAGCCGATCGACACCTCCACGAGCCACGTGGGGTTTCGCTGCATCATCAGGGGGCCGCGTGACTGAGGCCGGTGCCGCCTCGCCCGGCGCCGCGATGACGAGCGCACAGGTGAGCACCGAGCTCGCGATGCGCCGTACCGGCATGGCGTTTCAGCGCACCCGCATGGCGGCGGATCGTACGCTGATGGGTGTCATTCGCACCTCGCTTTCGCTCATCAGCTTTGGCTTCACCATCTACCAGTTCTTCAACAAGCTGAGGGACTCCGGAGTCCTGAAAGGGGTTGCCTCTTCGCGCAACTTCGGTATCTCTCTGGTGCTGCTCGGCATCGGCATGCTGGTCGTGGGGATCATCTACCACGTACTGTTCATGGTGGGCCTGCGCCGGGAGCGTGCTGCCATGAAGATCGATGCGCTGCTGCACGCCGAGAGCGGCTTCCCCGCTTCGCTGGTGCTCATCGTGGCGGTGATCCTGCTGCTGATCGGCATTGCCGCCGCTTTCAGCATGATCGGGCATGTCGGCCCGTATGAGTGAAGTTACCTGGGAAAGCGCAGCGCGCAGCGCTCACGGTGCTGCCATGAGTAGCATATGAGGGCATGGCTCGCCATTCTCAGTGAACCGGCGATCGCGTTGATCGATGCGATCGCACTGCTCGTCATCTTCGTCGGCACCATCGAGGTGTCGGCGACTGTCATACGGGCAAGCTTCAAGCCGCTCGGTGATCAGCTCGCGCGCCAGGCATGGCTGCGATACGCGCGCTGGCTGGTGGCAGCGCTCACCTTGCAGCTGGCCGCGGACATCATCGAGACCTCCATCAGCACGAGCTGGCAGACCATCGGACGTGTCGGTGCGGTCGCCGTGATTCGCACGTTCCTCAATTACTTCCTCGAGCGCGACGTAGAGCAGCAACAGCGCGCGTGCGCAGCTCAGCCGCCTCCGCCTGGCTGAGCGGGAGAGCGGCGGGTGCCGGGTTGAACCGGTCCACCGCGTGCGCTTAGCCGTGCGATTCTCGGGTATGTAGCCTATGCAGGAGCCGGTTGATCGGACCGCGCAGGAGCGAATACGGCACGACCGACAGCTGAGCCGCTACCAGCCAACGAATGATCGAATCGACAGCGGGACGCCGTGCGTTGGCAGCGGCGCCGAGTGGGCCTTTTTTCACGTGCATTCACAGCTCAGGTGGGCTCGGAACCGGTATCAGGGGGCTCGTGGCAACACCAGAATCTTCGAGAGACCAAAGGCCAGCAGGAGGACTGCTATGCCGAGCAGGCTGAGCCTCACTCGAGAATTCCGATATTGCGGAATGATGCCGCAAAAGAACAGCACAGTCGCCAGCACCACAGTGGCGGATATATAGATGTCAGCGTAGTGGTTTGCGCGATGACCAGCGTCAAACAGCGCCTTTGACTGACTCTCAAGTTCGCGTGCATGTTCCTGGTGTTGTGATCGATAGCCCGGGAGCGCGAACGGCGTGGGGGGCGCCTTCGGATCGGCCTGCGGTCTTGTGGCGAGCCAGGTATCAAAGATCGGGCGGAACTCTGGGCGGAAGCGTTGCCTGTAGAACTCCGCGAGGGGGTCGTTATTGTTCGCTTTGGCGTTCACTCACTCCATGAAGAGCGCAAGGTCCAGGCCCGTAAGCTGTCCGGCTTCAGTCGATTCGCGTGTCGACTCCACGCGCAACGCATTAGCCTGATTGTAGTCGGTCGCCTGGATTCCGCTCCAGAGTGAAGCCTGGTAACCGCTCCAGGAGGTGACGACGCTCGCAAACGCGAGAATTATCGCCGCGCCAAATTCCGTCAGCCGGCGCTCTCGTTCTACTGCTCGGGTAGCCGCGATCGGTAGATTTTCCGGCTGACTGCCCATAGTAATGCTGCATCAATCTGCCCAAGGTAACTCTCGGGCATCAGTTCTTGCGACCTCCGTCCTGGAGCATCTGCAGAGCTTTTTCCACGCTGAACGTGCCCGAACTCTGACTCGGCGGGTACTCCTTGAACGTCGCGAGAAACTGTCCCACCATGCCGGCAGCGGGCATCAGTGTCCAAAGCTTCTCGCCCCACCAGCGCATGTACATCTGCGATTCAGCCTGGTAGCGCTCCCAGGGGTCGGCGCGCAAGTTGGTCACGAGCGGGACGTTGGTGCTGTCCTCTTTGCCCGTGAAAAGGTTACCCACGATGGTCTTGAATGTGACCTTCCAGGCGTTGTAACGCACGGCCATGAGGTCGGCGTTGTCGCTGAAATAGAAGAACTCGTGGCGCGGACCTTCGGTAATCTCGCCCTTGAACAGGGGCATGAAATTGTAGCCGTCGAGGTGCGTCTTGAAGGTCTTGTCGCCAGCTTTGTAGCCCTTTAGGAGCTTCTCTTTGATCTGGGGCTCTCCTGCGGCGGCCACCAGTGTCGGCAGCCAGTCCTCGGCTGCCATGAGCTCGTTTACAATGATGCCGGGCTTGATCACGCTGGGCCACCGGGCCACCATGGGCACGCGGAAACCGCCCTCGAAGACCGTGCCCTTTTCGCCGCGAAACGGGTGATTACCCCCATCGGGCCAGCTCATCACCTCGGCCCCGTTATCGCTGGTGAACAGCACGATGGTGTTGTCGGCGATACCCAGATCATCCAGCTTCTTGAGGATCTCCCCGACCTCCCAGTCGAGCTCCATCATCGCGTCGGCAAAGAGTCCAAAGCCGCTCTTGCCCGCCCACTTGGGAGACAGATGGGTCCACACATGACAGCGCGTGGAGTTGTGCCAGAGGAAGAACGGCTTGTCTGCCTTCACTGAACGATCGATAAAGTCGAGCGAGCGGCGGACCAGTTCTTCATCGACGTTTTCCATGTTGAACTTGGCTGCCGGGTCCATATTCGGGTGCGGGGGCAGCGGGCCTGCGTCCACAATCGTCTGCTTGCCGACCTTGCCCCAGCGCGGATCCGTGGTGAGGTCGTCGGTGGTCGTCGCCTTTGTTTCGATGATATTGCGCGGGCCGAACTGGGCGTGGAAGCCTGGAGTCTTCGGATAAACCTCATCGTAGGGCTCTTCCATCGCGTTGAGGTGGTAGAGGATGCCGTAGAACTCATCGAACCCGTGGACTGTGGGCAGATATTCGTTGCGGTCACCCAAGTGGTTCTTGCCGATTTGCGCCGAGGTGTAGCCGAGCGGCTTCAGCAATTCCGCAATGGTCGGGTCCTTGTCCTGCAAGCCCTGCTTGGCAGCGGGCAGACCGACCTTTAGCAAGCCGGTGCGGAAAGGAGTCTGGCCTGTGATGAACGCCGCACGCCCGGCCGTGCATGACTGCTGTCCGTAGTAATCAGTGAACAGTGCACCTTCCCTGGCGATGCGGTCGATGTTGGGTGTGCGGCCTCCCATCATGCCGCGGTGATAGGCACTGATGTTCCAGATGCCCACATCGTCCGACATGATCATGACTATGTTGGGTTTTTTGGCCGCCATGATTTCTCCAGTTACTTGCGGGAGCAAACTGCGTCGATACTGAGCCACTTAGTCGTGGCCCCTGTGCTCTGGCGTCGGAATAAAGTGCCGTTTGTTGTGCCGACAAACCACCAGCGTCAATGCTCTGCGCTTGCCGTTGGGTATGCAATGGCACCTTAGTCCCATCCCCACCAACGGGGGTCCTTCGGCAGTCGCATCCGACTGTCGGCGACAACGAACGCGCGCGGGAGTTGTGTCCGTAACGCGCGTGCGCATGACTGGCGCGGCGCGAAATAGAGTCAAGAGCACGATTTGAACACTAGCCGGAACCTACCGCTTCGCTGCGACCTTCCGGAGCTACGCTCGACGCGCTTGTCGGCGCACGAGACCTCGTGCTCAAACAGCATCTGACATGGCAGTTCAGTGCCGACGTTGGCGCCTTTGTCGGCCCTGCGCGCTCCGGATCCGGAGATTCCAACTTCAATAACTGGGATGGCATTATCGGTGCCAAAGGCCGGTTGACGTTTGGCACTCAGCACGCTTGGTTCGCGCCCTATTACGTCGATGTCGGTACGGGCGCATCTCAGCTCACTTGGCAAGCTGTCTCGGGCCTCGGATACACGTTCACTGGGGCGAGGTCATCGGCGTGTGGACGTGCCTCGACTACCACTTCTCTAAAGAGAGCTCGAGTCTTGCCATGAGTGGCCCGGCAATCAGTGTTGCCTTTCATTGGCAGGACATCTTCAGACCCGACCCACTTTCGCGCTGCAGCCGAATGATCCTAGAGGTGTGCCCTTAGAAGTTGGTTCAGCATCGAGGGACAGTTATGCTCCAGAAATCCAGCATCACGGGGGCAGCGTGGCTCGAAATTGCTGTGGGCATGATCCTTGCCGTGGCACCTAACTTTCTGTGTGTGCTCCTTTTCGCGACTACGCCGGAGGGCGCTGGCATGCCGATCGCGCGCCTCGCCGGCATTGCGCTACAAGCGCTTGGCATTAGCTGTTTGCCATCCGTTCAGACAGCGCCCCGTCGGAAGTCCGTTTGGGGTCTTCTTGTCTACAACGTCGCGGCGGCTATCCTGTTTGCGTGGCTTGGCGCCGCCACCGCACTTCACGGCTTTCTGCTCTGGCCAGCCGCCATCCTGCATTTAGGTATCGGGGCGACCTTATTGCAACAATTCCTCACAACGAGTTCGCTTTGATTAATGAGAGGGTGGCTTGGCCTTATCGTTGAGCCGGTAATCACCGCCATCAACCCGACAGTTAGGCCGGCCAGCATAGGCACGCGTGAGTTGAAATGAAGCACCCACACGTGATGCTCGCGATGACGCTGCTCGTCGCCCCCGCCATGGGATGCGCGGCGACGGGCGAGCCGGACGAGCAGCTCTGGACGGAGCTCGATGTCGTCGCGCCCCTCGCCTCCAACACCACGATCACCGGGATTAGTCAGCTGCGCCTGAGTGAGACGCTGTCCAACCCGATACTCACCGCTTTTGGCGCCGATGTGAACCACAAGTACGACGAATGGACAGTGTCGGTGGGCTACCGACACCAGGTGACCGGCAATCGTGAGGGAGAGGACATCAACGTGACGCAGGTCGGCTTAGTCATGGGCACCTGGGCACGCCGTTTCGGCCGCAGCACCATTGCCGTGCGCACCCGAGTTGAGAACACCATTACCGCCTCAAGCAATCCATGGCGTGCGAGGCTGCGGGTTGAATACCGTTGGGCGACCGAAGGTTGGGGTCTCGTGTCCTATCTCTACAGCAGCGATGAAGTGTTCTACCGGTTTTCCGACGAACAATTCTGGCGCAACCGCTTTCAAGCTGGCTGCAACCTCGCTTTCACGAAGCGCACCAATCTCAAGCTGTACTACCAACGTCAAGACAGTCGGGATCAGACGCCCGGAGCGATCAATGCACTCGGAGTGCTCGCAGTGGTCGCGTTTGAATAGGCTCGACGAGTCTTCCGCATGCCCAAGCGGGGGGTTTGCGATATCGCCGCAGCGGGCCGGTGTGGCGAAGTCTGCGTCATGAGACCGCAATACCGGCGCCGTCGAACGCCAGCTGGCTGCTAACCGCTACGACTGTGGGTGATCCGACCGGTCGTGCGATTGCCTTCGAACCCGAGGACAGTGGGGCCGCCGAGCGCGTTGGATGCGAGTATAAGCCGCCTGTGAACAAAACCTGGGCGATCTCTAATCAGCCCCTTTCGGTGCTGCCAAACTCTTGCTCTAGATTCCAGACCGATCGAAACAGCACACGCGTCGCTTTCCTGCAGCGAGCATTTCGCAGGCATTACTGATCCGACGAGCGCCAGTCTCTGATTGTTTGGCGGACGTAATCCACTGGATCCGATCTTTGCGAGCAATGCGCGTAATGTCGGACCATACGGCCCGAGCCCCCGGGGGCTCCGCAAGAGCCGCGCGCAGGTCTACAGGAACCCTCGGCTCGGGTTCCGTGCCAACTGCGCGGATTTCCAGCGGGACAAGCTCGCGCAGCTTCGCGCATCTTCTTGTCCACTCTAAGCCAGTGGTTCCGTTGCCCATCGGGTTCGAGTGCGGCTCGGAAGGGATGGCCATTGATGAGCCCATCGACCGTCGTCTTCCCCCGCGTGGGGAGCTTCGCGCTGGCATCTTTTGGCAGGATTAGGAACGCCCGCGATTTTGCCTTCAAAGGCTCTGCGGGTCGCAAGAGTCTTGCCTTGAAACGGATGATCAAGTCTTCATTTCCTTGATACGAGCCCTGAGTAGTTTGCGAACCAGCACGGCAGGTAAGGGCTCCTCCGGGGAGAAATGGAGCGAACTCTTGGTCTGCCCGTAGCGAGCGAGGTCACGCGCGAGCGTTTTCAGCGTTGATCCGCTGAAGGGGAAATATGAACACCCCTTGGAGGTCGCACAGAAGCCTGCGATCACGACGCCGTTGAGGCGGAAGGCAGGAATCCGATAACTGATGCACTCCTCCGCATCGGGAACGATGGAGCGAATCTTGGCGCGGAGGTCCTCGAGTGCGCGCCGGCGGTCGTCGGGCAGGCTCTTGAGGTATTCATCGATCGTGGATGGATGGCGCTGCACGCTCATCATCTTACGCTCGGACCGATGGGAACAGCGATTGGATGGTCTGGATTGCGTGTTCGGCTTCGGCCCGATTGGGCACGGTGCTGTCATCGCCGTAACCGTAGTAGTCGTTCGCGCCAATGGCTTGGAAAAGGAAGCCGTCGCGGCGCGGGGCGAAGTAGCTGTCGCGGTACTCGAGAGCGTAGTGGATCCCTTCTTGCGGCGGTACACGCGCCAGCTGTCCACGCACCGGAATGATCGATTCGTCGCCGAGGAGAGCGCGGGCACCGTATCCGGTCGCATGCACTATCGTCTTCTGCCGCAGGCGCGCGAAGTCCGCAGGCGATGCGAACTCTGTGACCTCGATCCCGCCCCCGGCTGAGCGGAAGTCCGACATCAAGAGGCGCGTATAGGCGCTTAGGTTGAACATGAGCGTTGTGGAGCGCGTTAGCCCGTGTGCTCCAAGACTGTGCGTCCCGACGGGAAACGTTCGGCTCTTCGGTTCGAGGTCGGCGAGTAGTTCGCCCTCGAGTTGGGCGAACGCCGGCCGCCCCTCGTTCGCCACGTTCACGTCCGGTCCGGCGTCGCCGCTATCTACCGCGTAGGAGTCCAGGTACTCGACCGGCTGATCGGCCAGCCCGAGGAGGCTTTGGTACGTCCGATACGAATAACGGGCCTGCTCGTTCCAGGATCTCTTGAATTGGGGCGTAGCGTACTCGGCCAGCGCGATGCGCGAGGCGGGTGAGAATACGCCGGTAGCCCAGGAGGAGCGCGTGAAGGGTGGCAGATCTTTAGCGTAAATCGTGACGCGCGCGCCCGTGCGAGCGAGCAGCACGGCGGTGGTGAGGCCTATCGCTCCACAACCGATGACTGCGAAGTCGCGCTCGCCTGTGGCCAGCGCCAGCTGCATTGCCGCGTAGCCCGATCCCCAAGAGAGCGACCAGCCGCTGCCGCCGTGTCCGTAGTGATGGATCACGGTCTTGTCGCCCCGGCGTTCGGCCTCGAGCCGTGGGCCTTGCGCCCGAAAGGGCCTCGTACAGACCGTGATCGCCGAGATCCGATCCGGGGCGATGCGCAGGGCGGGGAGCACGAGTTGCGAGGGACTGGAGGAGCGCGGCATCTCAGGCGTGCAACCCCCCACGACACCGACGACGGCAGCGGCGCCGGCTCGCTTCAGAAACGATCGGCGCGGAATCAATTGACTCATCCCGGCCCACCTCCGAGGGCGGCCATCGGGGTTTGAAGTGAGCCATCATTGTAGCGCCCGTGCGGACGGTTACTCTGCGAGTACTCTCTCATCGAGGAGCCTTACGTCGCCGCGGCTGCATTTTCTTGCGGGCTTTTTCTACCAGGCGCTCAGTGAGGGTACGCTGGCGCCGCGAGAACTGATCCACACAGGCCTGCAGGTACGGACTCAATTGGCGCTTCGCATACGCGCCATAGCCGACCTCTCGCAGCTCCTTGAGGGTGTGACCGTAGTCATCGAGAATGGCCGTCGATAGGACTCTTCCTGTGCGCCGCGCGCCGATGCGGGTCGACAAGGAGAGCCAACGTGCCCGCTCGGGCAGCGCGCGTACGGCGGAGACCGCCATCACGGATGAGGTCTCGAAGACAGAGCGTCCTTGCCGCGCAGCCTCGTCCTTCAGCTCTTGCCAGCGGCCAGTGATGACTTTTGCAGGGGGCAGCGCGGCCGGTTTGAGCGCACGCGCCTGCGAGCGAATTGCAGTCCACTCTTTGCGCAGGCTCGCAACATCAAGCGGTGGCGCATTGAGCGTAGTGGCGAGCCGTGAGGAGGTTTTCTCCAGACCATCGAGTAACTGATCGATGCTCTCGAATTTCGCTTCCCCCTCCAGAAGTCCTTCTTCCTTCAATGCTGCGGCGATCTCCGGGATCACCCGCCGGCCAAGGCCGCTGAGATCGGCGAGTGCTGCGAATACCCAAACGGGCGAGATGCGAAACGCCGCGATTCCGAGGAGCTCGATCACATGCCCCGCGCCTTTACGTGCAAGGAACTGCTGCGGCTGAGGCGCCTTCGTGGGGTACACGTTCTTCGCGCCGCCGACTTGTTCGATCACGTAGCGCAGCGTCGTGTCGGCGAGGCTCTTGTAGAGTTGTCCGCGGCGTACGGATCTTGGTACAACGACTTCCCCGATTTCCCGCAGCAGCCCGGCGCTCAGGCCCAGCGCCGAGCGGATTACGCGTTCCGGAAGCGACAGGAGGTAAGCGCGCGAGCTCATCACTCGTCCCGCTTACCGTCCTGTAGAATCAATGACTGGAGGCATCATGTCCAAGCTCAAGGTGAGCGCATTCTCGATCTCGATTGATGGATATGGCGCCGGTGCGCGGCAGAGCCGCGAGAATCCGCTCGGAGTCGGTGGGTCGGCCCTTCACGAGTGGGCCTTCGGGACCCGAACGTTCCAGCGGATGCTCGGTAACGAAAGCGGGTCTACCGGTGTGGACGACGACTTTGCGGCAAGGAGTTTCGCAAACCTCGGCGCCTGGATCATGGGACGAAACATGTTCGGGCCTGTGCGCGGACCCTGGCCGGATGAGACCTGGAAGGGCTGGTGGGGAGCGAATCCGCCGTATCACGTCCCGGTTTTCGTTCTGACTCATCATGCACGCGCGCCCTTCGAGATGCAGGGTGGAACCATCTTTCATTTCGTGACGGATGGACCCCGCGCTGCGTTGGACAGAGCGACCGCGGCCGCGCGCGGCAAGGATATTCGGATCGGTGGAGGGGTTGCTACCATTCAGCAATATCTGCGCGCAGGACTCATTGACGAGATGCATCTGGCAATTGCACCCGTGCTCCTGGGATCGGGTGAGCGCTTGTTCAACGATATTGACCTCGTCGGGCTCGGGTATCGCTGTACCGAGCACGTCCGCACACCGAAGGCAACACACGTCGTTCTCGCGCGCAATGCCAAGAACGCCAGTTAGCTTCCCTTGCGGGCGCGAGTAGCCAGCGCGCCTGCGCTCATCAGGATCGGCAGGTTCTAACCCATTTCACCGAGCTCTCGTTCGTCCAGCTCGCGGGCGGTCTTGCCGGTCGATGCCTCGTATGCCTGGCGGTAGCTTCGTGCCACCGCGCGCACCGCGCGACCCAGGTCATCGTAGACATGGTCGCTGAGGTTCGCGAATGAAACCCGGACCGACCAGTTCGGTGCTTCGAAGCCGCCACCATTGAGTACCACGATGCCGTGCTCCTCTGCCAAGCGGAACACGATGTCGAGAGGATGAACATTCTTCTTCAGCCACTGGACGATGTCCTCATCGAGGTACTTGCGCGCCCAGAACTCGAAGTCGATCAGACCGTAGTAATAGTCGTACAGCTCGTTCGGCGGCACTTCGATCTTCAAGCCCTCGACAGCGGCTTCGAAGCGTTTCTTGACGATACCAATACAGGCTTTCTGATAGTGCTTCTTTTCGTCCATCAGCTCATATGCCGAGAAGAGTGTCATCATGACCTGTTGGGGCAGCGAGAGTCCCGCCGTGTGGTTGAGCGCAATGTCACGACTATCGGCGACGATGCGGTCGATGAAGGGCAGCTTTCTCGGTTCGAGGGTGATGGCGCCATAGCGCTTGTCGAGCTTCTTCAGCACCGGCTCCGCATGCTTTCCGATGAGCTGGTCGAACAGGTTGTTCTCATGAACGGCGATCACGCCGAGGCGCCATCCCGTGCACCCGAAATACTTGCTATAGGAATACACGCCGATCGTGTTGAACGGAAACGCCCCGAGCAGTGATCTGAAACCGCGCACGAAGGTGCCATAGACGTCATCGGTGAGCAGAATAAGCTCCGGGCGTTGCTTCAGGATCGTGCCGATCTTCTTGATCGACGGCTCGCCCATCGCGGCGCCGCTCGGATTTCCGGGGTTTACCAGAAAGAACGCCTTGACCGCGGGATCCAGTAGCTTGTCGAGCTCTGCGTCGTCGAATTGAAACCGATTCTCCTGCTTGGCCGCGACCGACACGATCTTCAGGTCATAGTCCTCAAGATGCGGCAGCTCGAGGTAGGGCGTGAAGATGGGTGTGCCGAGTGCGATCGTGTCACCGGCGTTCAAGAGTCGATTGGCCTTGAGCGACTTGAGGATGTAACACATCGCCGCCGTGCCGCCCTCGACCGCATAGAGCTTGAAGCGTCCCTCGGGACCTGGCTGGCCACACATGGCCCATTGCAAGTATTCGTGGACCACTTGCTCGTTGTGCATCAGCATCCGGTCGGGCACCGGGTAGTTGTCCCCGATGATCGAATCCACGAGCTCGTGGACGAACTTGTCGGGCTCGAAGCCGAATTTCCGCACGGCCCACGGCACCATCGCGCCCAGGAATTCGGTTCCTGGAAGTTCACGATGCGTCCTGATCCAGGTGTCGAGTCGGCCGGCGATACCACGCGCCTGGGGCATGCCGCCCACACCCGGCGGCAGATCGAGGACTCGTTTGCTCTCTGTGAGCGCGAACTGACCGAGCAGGAAAAACGCCTCCCGCGGCTCGGTGGCAATCCAGTTCGGGTTGCCGCGGCCGGCATTGAGATACGAGATGGCGGAAGCGCTCGCGGTCTGCGCGGCAATCTTGGCGAGCAGATCCTTGATCTCGAACGGGCTCAGCTGTTCGTATTGATGCAGTTGTACTCTGTCTTTTGTGTTCTTCATGTAAGTATCCGAGTCCTAGGCGAGCAGCGCGACGATCACGGTGCCCCAGATCGTGAGGAATACGTTGCCGACCGCATAGGCGACGCCGTAACCCAGCGCTGGGATGGGACTCTCGGCGGCTTCCTGCACGGCGGCGAGCGCGGGTGTTGCGGTGCATGCTCCCGCGCAGACGCCGAGCAGCACTCCTGGGTGCATGCGGAAAATCCAGCGGCCAACGAGCACTCCGACCAGCAGGGCTGCGCCGATCGTCAGCCCTCCCGCCAGCAAGAGACTCGGTCCACTCGTCTGCAAGCCCTTGATGAAGTCGGGGCCCGCATTCAGACCGACGACGGCGACGAAGCCGGTGAGTCCGATGCTCTCGAAGACGGACAAGGTCGCTCCGGGGATGCGCCCGAACCAGCGCGGGCGCACGGAGCGCAACCAGCCGCAGACGAGACCTCCGAGGAGCACGCCGACGGGCAAGCTGAGCCCGATCTCTATTTTCCCGACGTGCAGTGCAGGTACTCCGATCAGGGCGCCAGCGACGATTGCCGTGGCGACCACGAGCATATCGGTCACATCGGTGGCTCGGTCGGCGACGCCGAGATACTCAATCGCACGCGCCGTGCGCACCGTTGAGCCGACGATCGTCAACACGTCGCCGCGCCGCACCGGCATTTCCCAAAGCAGTGCCATCGGCAGGGCCGCGCGTGTGAGGCCCTTCAGGAAGACACCTCGAGCTGCCTCCTCTTGGCCCAAGTCGGCCAGGGTGCGCCCGTCCACCGTCGGGTTCGTGACGATGACGTCCACCATTTCAACGGCGACGCCGAGCAGCTCGCTGTCGTCCACTTCGCGCAGGCCACTGCCCGGTGCCTTGAACAGCTCGACGAGCGTTGCGCGTGGACCCGAGAGCGCAACCACATCCGCCGCCTGCAGGAGGGCAGCGCCGAAGTTCTCGAGCAGTTGTCCGCCCCTGCGCACTCGTTCGACGAAGACTCGCGCGGTGGGAGTCGCTGCCTCGAGGTCGATGACCTTGCGATTTGCCCAGGGCGAGCCCGGCTCGATTGCGAACGCTCGCAGCTCGAAATCGCGCCGTGCGGATGTCTCGCGGAAGCGGTCAGGCTGCTGCATCTGAGCTTGGAGCTTGCGACATTCCTCGGCGAGGTTCACGCGCATGATTCGCGGTGCCAACTGCGACAGGAACCAGGCAGCTGCGGTCATGCCAATCAAGTATGTGATGGCAAACGCCATCGGGATGTTGTTGGTCATCGCGACGCGCGCCGCCTCCGGCGCGGGAAGCCGCGCGACCGAATCCATCGCGGTGCCGATCGCCGCGGATTCGGTTAGGGCACCGGCGAGTAGTCCGCCCCCGGTTCCAGGGTCGAAACCAAACGAGCGTGCGACCAGGTAGGCGACGATCAGGCCAACCGTTGCAACGATCATCGCAAGCGCCGCGTGTTGCAAGCCGTCCTTCTTGAGCGACAGAAAGAATTGCGGCCCCGTCCGAAAGCCGATGGCGAACAGAAACAAGAGAAAGAAGCACTGCTTGACTTCGCCGGGTAGCGTGACCCCGAGCTGGCCGACGATCACCCCCGCGATCAGTGTGCCCGTGACGGCGCCGAGCTTGAAATTGCCGAGCGCGATCTTGCCTAGCAGGTATCCGATGCCGAGGGTCAGAAAGAACGTGATCTCCAGATGAGCCGCGAGGACAGTTTCGAACCAGTGCGCCATTGGTCAGTCCTCAAACTGCGATCACCCGCTCGACTATCTTACGTGGGATTCGCTGCGCTATTGCAATCCGACCGGCACACGAAGCTTGTCCATGGGTTTCTCTTCGATGCGCTGGCCAAAAAATGATGCGATGCCGCAAGTCAGGCTCTCAAGGTTGAGCACCGCGCCGAGAGGCAAGCCCTTTGACGTGCTCTCAGAATCTTCTGTGGAGCGCAACTAAGTCCGAAGTCCCATGCGAAGAACTCGCGCACTGGTGCATGATCGAGGAAGTAGTGAGCTCATATCCCGATAAGCGCCACACTCGGCGGTTCGCTCGCGACGGTAGGTGATGGGCCTGGGAGAAGCACGTATGTCCCTGTTGCGCATGCTGAGGATGTTTGCGGTCGCGGTCGCACTCGTCATCTGCGCTGGCGCCTTGGCGCAGCAGCCGACCAGGCACATCGTAATCCTGGCAACCGGCGGCACGATCGCAGGCGCCGCCGCCACCGGTACGCAGTCAGGCTATACCTCAGGCGCCGTCACCATCGATGCAATGCTCGCGGCGGTACCCGGTATCGGCAAGCTTGCCAGCATCCAGGGAGAGCAGGTTGCCAACGTCGGCTCGCAAGACATGTCGTTCGAGATTCTGCTAAAAGTCGCCCGACGCATCAACGAGCTTGCTGCCAACTCGAACGTCGACGGAATTGTCATCACACACGGCACGGACACCATGGAGGAGTCCGCGTACTTCCTCAACCTGACCGTGAAAACGGACAAACCGGTGGTCATGGTGGGTTCGATGCGCCCGTCGACGGCGGTGAGCGCCGATGGCCCGCTCAATCTCTATAACGCCGTCGCGGTCGCCGCCGATCCGAACGCTAAAGGACGCGGCGTACTCGTCGTCATGAACGAGGAGATTCACGCGGCGCACTCCCTGACCAAGATCAGCACCACGGCGGTGGAGACGTTCATGTCGCCGAAGCGTGGCTTGGTCGGCATCGTTCAGTATGGCAAGACCGATTACTACAACAACCCACCCTGGAAGCACACCGCGCAGAGCGAGTTCGACATCACGAACGTGAGCAAGCTACCGCGCGTGGACGTGATCTTTGCGTGCGCCGACATGTCTCCTGATCTGATCGATGCCGACGTCGCCAGCGGGGCGAAGGGCATCGTCATTGCAGGGGTCGGTAACGGCAACATGAACAAGGCGTCATTGAGTGCCGCCGGCAAGGCCGTGAAGAAGGGTATCGTAGTAGTGCGCAGCAGCCGCGTTCCGATCGGAGTCGTCAGCCGAAACGTGGAAGTCGACGATGACAAACTCGGCTTCGTGGCATCCGACGAGCTGAATCCCCAGAAAGCCCGAATTCTCCTGATGCTCGCGCTCGTCAAGCCGCGATCTGTGGGAGAAATTCAGAAGCTTTTCTACAGTTATTGAGCCTCAGGCGTGAGTGATTGCACCTGGCGCGTTCCGCGCCTGACGAGTTTGCTCAATTCGCGCAACCACAATACGGAGCTGCCGACTGCAGCACAGACGAGCCAGTCGCGCCCAGTTAGCGGCACGGTCGAGAACGCCTGCTCCAGGAATGGCACGTAAATGACGAGAGCCTGAAGGGCAAGTGCCAGCAGCACGGCGATCCACAACCAGCCGTTCGAGAACAGCCCGACAAAGGCGCTGCGCGTCTGCGATCGCGCGTTGAAGACCATGAACATCGAGAAGAACGCCAGCGTGTTGAACGCCATGCTCTGCGCATGCGACAGAGTGTGAGTGCCGGGGAGGAAGCCGCCCGGCAAGCTCGCATCGAGCACGAACAGCGTGCCGACTGCAATGATCGCGCCGCTGAGCAGCACCTCTACCCACATCGAGCGAGTAATGACGCCTTCGCTGCGCGGCCTGGGTCGTTGCCGCATGACATCCGGATCCGCGGGATCGACGCCGAGCGCGAGCGCCGGCCCGCCATCGGTGACCAGATTGATCCACAGAATCTGTGTCGGCAGCAGCGGTAGCACGATGGTGCCCGGCTCAGTGCCTAACAGGCCGAGCTGCTCCCCCAGCAGCACGCCAAGAAACATCGTCATGACCTCGCCCATATTGGAGGCGAGGAGGTAGCGCAGGAATTTGCGAATGTTCGCAAAGATCGCGCGACCCTCTTCCACGGCCGCCACGATCGTTGCGAAGTTGTCATCCGCGAGCACGATGTCGGCGGCTTGTCGGGAAACGTCGGTGCCGGTGATTCCCATCGCAACGCCGATATCCGCCGTCTTGAGGGCAGGCGCATCGTTCACGCCATCTCCGGTCATGGCGACGATGGAACCCGTCTGCTGCAGCGCCTGGACCAGACGCAGCTTGTGGCTGGGGCTCACCCGTGCATACACGGAGGTTTCTTGCACCGTGCTGCGCAGGGCATCGTCAGTCAGCTTCTCGAGGTCCGCACCGGTGCGAACTCGACCGCCGTCGCTGATTCCCAGCTCTGCCGCGATGACCGAGGCGGTTACCGGGTGGTCACCGGTGATCATCACCGCGCGCACGCCCGCTGCTTTGGCAAGCGCAACGGCCTCCTTGGCCTCCGCCCGCGGCGGATCGATCATGCCAACGAGTCCCGCGAATACGAGATCCTGTTCGAGGCGCTCATCGGATTGACGACTTCGTGTGGTATCGGAGGGCAAAGAGCGGTAAGCAACGCCCAGCGTGCGCAAGGCCTCGCCCGCTAGCTGCTCACTGCGGTTGCGGATCTCTGCCCGGCGCGCCGCATCAAGAGGCCGAGCGTCCTCTCCCACCAACTCGTGCGAACAGCGCTCCAGAAGGACATCGGGCGCTCCCTTGGTGAAGACCAGCAGCCGATCCTGCTCCGTGTCTGTATGCAGGGTGGTCATCAGCTTTCGATCAGAAGAGAAGGGCACTTCGCCCACTCGCTGGAAGCGTTTCGCGAGCGCCTCACTCTCAAGACCCGCCTTTCGCGCTGCAACAATGAGCGCCCCTTCCGTTGGGTCACCCTGCACGCTCCAGGAGCCACCATGCTCTTGTAGGACGGCGTTGTTGGCGCGGTCTCCTACGGCCAGAGCCCGCCGGAGCTCCGTTCGAAAGGCGTCGTCGATCGGCGCCTGGGAGTTGTTGCTAGCGACTGGCTCCTCACGAACGATCTCGCCTTCCGGTGCGTAGCCCGTGCCACTGAGGTTGACGCGACCACTCGCGGTCACTATCACCCGCACGGTCATCTCGTTTTTCGTGAGCGTACCTGTTTTGTCCGAAGCGATCACATTCGCCGAGCCGAGAGTCTCGACCGCTGCAAGATGCCGCACGATGGCGTTGCGCTTCGCCATGCGTTGTACTCCCAGGGAGAGGACCGCCGTGACGACTGCTGGCAAGCCCTCCGGCACCGCGGCCACTGCGAGTGCCACGCCGAATATCAGCACATCGAGGATGGCGGACAGGCCCCGCACTTTCTCGACGACAATGATGGTGGCAATCATCACCCCGGCGATGCCGACGACGATGACACCTAGCAGTCTGCCGACGCGAGCAAGCTCCTTCTGCAACGGGGTGCTCTCGACAGGCGTTTCGTTCAGCATCCTCGCGATCTGTCCGATCTGGGTCTGCATACCCGTCGCCGAGACCACTGCGCGCCCATGGCCATACGTCACGGCCGTACCGCTGAAGACCATGTTGTTTTGATCGCCCAGCGGCACCTCTTGTGCAATCGCGGCCGAGTCCTTGGTGACTGGCAGACTCTCGCCCGTCAAGGCTGCTTCGGCCGTCTGCAGGGCAACCGACTCGAGCAGACGCGCATCCGCAGGAACCGTGTTGCCTTCTTCGATCAGGATGACGTCGCCTGGTACGAGCTCGCTTGCAGGCACGCTCTGCTGGGTACCGTCGCGAACGACATTGGCCTTGGGCGCTGACATGCGCTGCAATGCCGCCACTGCCTGTTGCGCACGTGACTGCTGCACATAACCCATGATGGCGTTGAATAACAGCACCGCCAGGATCGCGATCGCCTCGTAAGGAAGGGCTGATTCCCTCTCGATGAACCAGAGGGCGGCCGAGATCGCGGTGGCAATGAGCAGCAGGATGACGAGGACATCCTGAAACTGCTCGAGAAACCGACGCCACGCGGGAGTGGTCTTCTCGGCGGCGAGCTCGTTGCGGCCGTACCGTGCAAGGCGGGCGCGCGCCTCTTGCTGAGTAAGGCCACGTTGGGCGTCACTCTCGAACTCAGCGAGCACGTTCGCGGCGCTGGATTGATAGGCGAACGTGTGCCCCTGCATACGTCGTGACGCTACGACATCCCGTCAACTCGCACAATCGGACCTTGGTGCCGCAGCTGCGGCGCGGCACCCTTACGCGCCCGCCAATGAGACTTTCCACGGCTGCGCCGCAGGCTGCGCTCGCTGATAATGTGGTCTATCCTGCACGTCCCGAATAAGACGACGAGCCACACAGAGGACTGCTTTCAAGGGGCGCAATCGTGCTCACCACCGATGAAGTAAGGGCTATCCCGCTTTTTTCACCGCTCGAGTTCCAAGACCTTCAACAACTCGCGCGCACTTGCGAGGACATTCATCTCCAGACCGGTGAATTCACCGTCTGCGAGGGCGGCGCAGGGGCCCTGTTCGCCGTGCCAACGGGCAAAGTCGAGGTGGTCGAGTTGCTTGAGGGCGTCGAGCACCATCTCGGCTGGCGCCTGCCCGGTACCGTCGTCAGTGAAGTCCCCGTTGCGCTCGGCATGCCGTCTCCGGGCGCCCTTCGAGCCGCAGAGCCCTCGCGGGTCATGCGCATCGACATCAGGCACTACTACACGCTAGCCTCCGCATCACCCGAGCTGGCTGCAAAGTCGGCGCTCTGGCGCGTGAGCGAATCGGTGGACTGCAGAGTATCGCTGCGCAGCCTTTACATCGTGGGGCAACGCTGGGATTCAGGCTACAGCGACTTGCGACGATTCCTGGCGCGCGAGCAGAGTTCCTTCGACTGGCTGACGCCCCAGGCGCCCGAGCTAGCGACACGTTCGAACGAGACGCCACAGGGCGTGTTGCACTGCTGATTGGCTGAGCACATTGCAAGAATGCCGGCTACGAACCGTCAAGGAGCTTCCATGCGTATCACGATTATCAGCGCCCTCCTGTGCCTCGCCGCGGGTGTTGCTGCGCTCGGGGCCACGTCCGGCGCGGCGAGCATTCCGGGTTACATCGCGAAGGCCGTGGCCGACGAGCGGCGTCCCGCGGATGATCGCAAGGTCGATGCCGATCGCAAGCCGGCCGAGTTGCTGGCTTATGCGGGTGTAAAGCCAGGTGAGACTGTCGGCGAGTTTCTTCCAGGGGGTGGCTATTACACGCGTTTGTTGAGCGACATCGTCGGTCCACACGGGAAAGTGTACGCGCTCGAAACCACCACTTGGGGGCAGGAGAATATCGATGCCACCAAACGCGTTCTCAGCGAGAGCGGGCGCAACAACGTGGTGCTCGATCTGGCCCCACTCGGGACGTTTCATCTGCCAGAGAAGGTCGATTTGTTCTGGACGACGCTCAACTATCACGATCTGCACGTTCCCAAATACGCAAACGTCGATCTGGCAGCATTCAACAAGGCGGTGTTCGATGCGCTCAAGCCAGGCGGCGTCTATTTCATTGTCGATCATGCGGCCGCCCCAGGTACCGGCGCTTCCGCGGCGCCCACTCTGCATCGAATCGAGCGCTCAACGGTCGTGCAGGAAGTGACCGCGGCGGGGTTTCGGTTAGTCGGCGAGAGCGATGTGCTGCGAAATCCCGCTGATGATCACACGAAGAAAGTATTCGACCCGAGCATCCGTCTGAAGACGGATCAGTTCGTACTCAAGTTCCAACGGCCCTAGTTCGCTGCGTTCGAGCCTTCTGGGAAGGGAGTACAGCGGATGGCGCAGTCATGGCTTTGGACCCTCAACTCGGCGGCGGATCGCCGCTCTCGCCGCCGCTCTTGTCGCGTTCCTCCTGCTGCCGCTCAATGGTCCGCTGCGGATGAGTGGTGACCAGCCCCGTCCCAAAGGTGAGTAGGAGTGCGCTCGCCGCAAGGTTTGCGGCCGTTCCGCCGCGTTTCGCCCAACGAATGCTACCGACCGCTCCTGCGAACAGCGCAGCTAGCAGTACGACGACGACAGCAACCCGCAAAACGTGTTTGATGGCGGTGCTCCTGAACGACCCGCGCATTGTATCGGCAACAGCGTGAATCTCCAGGGCCGGGTCGCAGAAGTCACGCTACAGAGACAAATGGAGGAACTGGTTGAAGTCACTGCGGCGGTAGTCGGCGAACGCCTCGCCGTCTCTAAACCCCCGCCGGCGATACAGAGCCAATGCCGCCTCGAAGGCGGGGCCGCTTCCAGTTTCCAGGCTCAACCGGCGTAGACCGCGGCGGCGGGCCTCACCAATCACGTGCTCCAGGAGCGCCGTCGCAACACCTTTGCGTAAATGGTTCGGGTGAGTGCGCATCGATTTCAACTCCCCCGTGCGATCGGCAAGTTCCCTCAGTGCGGCGATACCGACCAGTGCAGGCCCGTCCCACGCCGACCAGACGGTGACATCCGATGCGCGCAATCCCGACAGGTCAAGTGCGAATACGTGCCCGGGAGGGGAGTGGCCGTGCATTCCGGCAAGGTGTAGGGACAGAAGTTCACGGATCGGCTCGCCCGAAAGATCGTCCACACGTATATCGAACACCCGCAGTGCTTGTCCCAAAACGCTCGCTCCCGGGATGACCAAGCGCACGCGAAATGGCGCGTGGCACTGCGCTATTCTAGCGCGCATCGCGGGCTAAGCTTAGCGGAGGCGCAAGTATGAGAACGCTTACGGGGTTGCTAGTGCTCGCGTCATTGTGGGTGCTGCCACAGGCCGGTGGGGCGCAGACACCGCCGCGTGCCGCACCCATCGCCGTGCTGGTGACCGGTGCGAGCACGGGCATCGGCCGCAAGATTACCGAGCGGCTCGCAAATAGCGGTTATTTCGTGTACGCGGGTGCCCGCAAGGACGCAGATCTGCAGGCGCTTGGAGCTCTGAAGAACGTCGAGCCCGTGAGGCTCGATGTGACCCAGCCAAACGATATCGACGCGGCGGTCGCCGCCGTAAGGAAAGCTGGGCGTGGGCTCTATGGCCTCGTGAACAATGCCGGCGTCGTCACCATCGGCTCGGTGATCGACACGAAGATGGAGGAGTTCGATGTGGTGATGGCCGTCAATGTATATGGGCCTTGGCGCATCACGCGGGCCTTTGCACCACTCATCATCGAGTCTCACGGCCGCATCGCCAACATCGGTTCGATCAATGGCATATTCACGCCGCCACAATCGGGCGCCTATTCAATGAGCAAGCATGCGATGGAGGCATTCACCGATGCGCTCGCCCTGGAGATGGCTCAGCTTGGAGTCAAGGTGAGCATCATTGAACCGGGCAGCTACAAGACCGAGATCGTCAAGAACGAGATGCGGCGCTCGGGAACCGGTGCGCAGCTCGCCGGATTCGTCTCTCACGCGAAGGAGCCCGACGAGGTGGCGGGTGCGGTCGAGAAGGCGTTATTCGATCCCAGCCCCAAGCGCCGCTACCTGGTCGTTCCAAACCCCAAGCAGGCTGAGATAACGATCAAGACCCAGCTCCAGCAACTTGTGCAGCTGAACGAGGGTCAGCCTTACACGTATGACCGCGCTGAGCTGGTAAAGATGCTCGACGAAGCACTGCTTGGATCTCCGCCAAAGACAAACTGATCACATGCCGGTGCCATTTGTCAGGAGAAACTGGTCAATGGTTGAAGTCTGATCGGTCAGGCCGTGCCCGGCTTTCTCGAGCACCAGTGTGCGTGCGTCGGGTACAAAGCTTGCAATTCGCCGCCGCATCGTTTCGGCGCGAAACACGATGTCTCTGGCGCCAACTACGACCAACACCGGCATGGTGAGCTTGCGTAAGGTGCTTTCCGAAACTACGGGTATTGGCTGGGTGCGCACAACATGATGCGCGAGGATGAGTTCGAAAAAACTAAGGAACTCCTTGGCTTCCTCGGTTCTCTCCTCGGGAGCTAATCCCATGACCAGCTCCAGTGCTTTACGTCGACCGTGGGGACCCAAGAAGAACAACGGCACAGCAGAGATCAGATAGCCGACGCGAACGGGCGCGATGCCAGCCGGAGCCAGCAGCACGAGCTTCTTTACGCGGGCAGGATGCTCCGCCGCATATTGGAGCGCCAAGAGCCCGCCCAGCGATGCTCCCACCATGGAGGCGCGGGACAGGCCAAGCGCACTCCAGAGGTCCTCTAGCCAGCGCACGTAGGCGTCAGATCGGAGGGAAGGTCGCGCGGGAGCGCTGAGTCCAGGCTCGCCTATGATGTCAACGGCGTAGACGCGAAAGTGCTCTGCCCAGAGGCGCACGCTACGGCCCCACATCGCTGAAGTCGTTGCGCCGCCGTGCAAGAGCAGCAACGCGGGGGCGTTCTCGGGTCCGCAGACGATGACGAACGTATGGCCATAGCGTGTTGGAAGTGTCAGTTCACGACGTGGTACAGGCCAGTTGTCAAGCAACGAGCGGTAACGCGCATGGACGAGCGTCTTGGCGTTCTCGGAGCGAAAAAGCGTTGCCAAAATTCGTGGGCCTCACTTCGTCATGCGCCGCTTGAGATTCTCGATGAACAGGTCGCACTGCTCCCTACGGAGGGCCTGCTTGGCGATCGGTCCGGTCGATGTGAACTGGATGTACGGGCGTTTGGATGCATCGAATTTAGGCCACCTCGGCAGAGCACCGCCGTTTGGATCGCCGGTCTTTGCGAAATTGGTCCAGTATTCCTGCATGATGGCCGAAACCTGGTAGTCGACGTGCTGAGCCTCGATCCGCTTCCTGGAGCAGAAGACCTCGATTCCCTTGTCAAGAGCGCCAAAGATGTATTGAACCTCGGAGCTGTGGACCGCTCCAATTTCCGTCGTCCCAAATCCCTTGAACCAATTGGGATCAACGACGCCGGGCTCTTTGGCAGCGGGTGCTACATGCACGAACTCGTACTGATAGGATGCGTTACCCGCAGCCGTGTGCCATAAATCGGGTCGAGCGGCCCGGTATAAAGCGGCAGCGCCCGCTCCGTGAGCGGGCCATACGCATCCCGAATGAGGACACTGAGCTCCCGCTGGCTCAGCCCGACGAAGTCCCAGGAGTTGCTTCCATGTAACAGGGCTACTCGATGTTCGGCTCCACGCGCGAAGACATCCGAGGGGGGCGCAGGCACAGATAACCATCGATCACCATTCCGGGAAGACCATCGGGGCCTTCCCCTGCCATGTAGTTCGGATCCGCCCTGAGGATGTCGGCCATGGAGACAGCGCGCAATTCCTTCAGCGAGGTAGCCGCCGGGACGTTCCAGCGTGCCGCCAGCTTCTCGCCGACTCGTTCGGCCTCTGGCAGCCCGTAATAATTCGGCTGCGTCATCACCGAACCGCTTTCGGCGATTACCCGTCGGAAGAGCCCCTGGGATAAGGGCGTGGCCATCAGCACGCTGGCATCGATCGAGCCTGCTGACTCGCCAAACACCGTGACTTTGTTAGGGTCGGAATCGCAGGGCACGCGCAAGCCATTGAATTCGCTCATCAGACGAGCCCAAGCTATCTAAGACTACCCCACCCTGTTACCCCAATTCGGGCATCGTGACGCCCGCCCGCCTCGTGAGGCGATTTACCCCTATAATCACCTCACATTTTGAGGCGATTATGGCAGGCAAACACCTCAGACCCTGGATCTGGCAGCGTCCCGACGGGTCGGAATTCCACTGGGATTGCGCCCGGCTGGCGCGGCCCCTTGCCGCCGCGCGGCGAGCCCAGGGTGAGCTCACCGGGATGGCCCGGTTGCTTGACCCGGATTCCGACCTCCATGCCCAGCTCGAAGTGCTGATCGCGGAGGGCGTTGCAACCAGCGCGATCGAGGGTGAGCGCTTCGACCCTAACGCACTGCGCAGCTCGCTGGCTCGGCGGCTGGGGTTGCCGACCGCGGGCCTTCCCTCGCCGCCCCGTTCCGTCGATGGACTTGCCGAAGTGCTCCTGGATGCGACCCACAAGCTCGACAAGCCACTAACCCAAAAGATGCTGGCTGGCTGGCAGGCCGCGCTGTTTCCAACCGGCCGCTCGGGGCTCACCAAGATCCGCATCGGCGCACTGCGCGGCACAGCACCGATGCGAATCGTTTCTGGCCCGATCGGACGACGGAGAATCCACTACGAGGCGCCTCCGCGACGCGGGCTCGAGCGAGAGCTGCAACGCTTCCTAGACTGGTTCAACCAGACGCCCGTAGAGGTGGATGGACTACTGCGCGCCGGACTGGCCCATGCATGGTTCGAGCTCATTCACCCGTTCGAGGATGGCAATGGGCGCGTGGGCCGCGCCCTCCTCGATCGCGCGCTCGCTCAGGATGAGCACCGCTCATCTCAGCTCTACAGTCTCTCGGCGCGCTTCATGGCAGTTCGCGATGATTACTACGAGGCGCTGCAGGGGCTGTCACGCGGAGATCTCAACGCGACCGCGTGGCTGAAATGGTTCCTTGAACAAATCGCGGCTGCTTGCGCCGGCAGTTCCGATACGGTGGAGCGCGTCCTTCAGAAGACGCGATTCTGGATGCGGCATGCCCAATCCGGCCTGAACGTTCGGCAGCGCAAGGCGCTCAACGCGTTGCTCGATGCAGGCCCAGGCGGATTCGTCGGTGGAATGACCAACAAGAAGTACGCCCATCTCACCCACGTGAGTCCCGCAACGGCCCAGCGCGACCTCGCTGATCTGACGGAGCGAGGCGTACTTCGAAGTCTTGGCGCGGGCCGCGGCGTGCGCTACGAGCTCGCAGAGTCGTTGTCACCGTCCACAGGCTCATGATGTCTAGCTTAACAGGGGACACCGCCAGTATCGTGTAGCCGACGAACGGACTTCGGAATGCAATGGCCGGGTCTTGGGCTGTCATCAGTCGAAATGGCACTCTCTACATGGTGTCGGCGAATCTTTCGCGTTCAGCGAAACGACGGAACAGATCGAGCGAGTGGGCGACCTAAGGCAGCCCTACCGGGAGCGCTCCCGCCGCGCACATCACTGCTGCACCACTTGCTTACGCCGGCCGCTTCGCTTGCAGCCACAGCATCGCAGCCTTCCAAACGGCATCTTTCGCTGAGCTGCGGATCTCCTCTGATTACTCTCGCCTCTCGAGGTCATCCATGCGTACGGCGACCATTGTCATGTGTCGCGCGGGTCTGGCGTGGGGCCTCCCGTCCGACGTCCGCGGGCAGAGGTCCGACAAAGAGATCGACGATTGCGACCCTGAGTGATGCCTCGAGGAGCGGAAAGCGCGCCTCGATGATGTCGAGCTTCACCTCCGGGTAGCGCGCCCGAAATCCCTGCAGGGCCTCCGGCGGGAGTGTCAAGTGCGGCAGTACTCCGCGACAGACGCTGATGTGGCCCTGTGCCGCACCCTGTCATTGACTGATCTCATCGCGGGCGTCACCGAGCTCGCTCAGTATCGCCTTGGCGCGCTCGACGAAGCGTTGTCCCAGCTCGGTCACCAGGACTTCGGAGGGGTTCCTTCGGAACAGCGGCGCACCCACATCGCCCTCCAGCTCGCGTACGCTGCGGGTGAGCGTCGGCTGAGTCGTCTTCAGATGCTGCGCCGCCGCGTGCAACTGCCAGTCTCGGCCACGGCCACGACGTGGCGCAGATGACTGAGTCTCATGAGCTGCGGACCAGGTGCGCCACGCGCGTGTACATGGAACTTTGCGGCTGCGGATTTCCAATGTGCATGAGGCCGCTCTCCTTGAGGTCGGTGGCGAGGACTTGGCAAACGCGCTCGAGCGTCTTGACATCGAACGAGTCAAACACCTCGTCGATGAGCAGCCAGCGCGGCGCCTGCAGCACGATGCGAGCAAACGCGAGACTGTGCCGTGCATCCTCCGAGAGCTCCCGATCCCAGGCATGGATCTCATCGAGCAGCGGCGCGAGGTGCTGGAGTCCCATCCTGGAGAGCGCTTGGCCGAAGCGCTCCTCGTTGAAACTCTCGGGTTTGTGGGGATAGGCCAGGACCTCGCGCAAAGTGCCCGGAGGGAAGTAGGGCGTGCGCGGCATGTAGACGATCGGCTGACCGCGCGGGCGAGTCACCTGTCCCGAGCCCCAAGGCCAGAGACCCGCCAGAGCGCGGAATAGAAGCGTCTTGCCACTTCCGGCCTCACCCGCGATCAGCACGCGCTCACCCTGCTGCAGCTCCACCCGGGGCTCCTCGAGCATTGCCGTGCCCACAGGGGAAGCGATCGCAAGTTTGTCGATGGTGAGGCGGTCGGGTGGCCCCTCATCGCTGAATGCGATCTGGTTCTCGCCCTTGTGTGCAGCGTCGGTGGCGATCGCGGCGCTCCGGAAGCTCGCAACTCGCAACAGCGTCGCGCGCCAATCGGCGATGGTGCTGAAGTTGTCGACGAACCAGCGCAGCGAGGACTGTGCCTGGGTGAAGGCTGCCGCGGCCATCATGAGCCCGCCGAAGGTGAATTTTCCCCTGAAGTAGAGCGGTGCGGCGGCCAGGATCGGTGCGATAAGCGTAAACCAACCATAGCCCGCCGTAACCCACGTGAGATTGGTCTGACTCGTGACCAAGCGCCGCATGGCCGCGAGCACTTTATCGAGATCGCGCTTGATCCGTCGCTCCTCATCAGCTTCTCCGCCGGCGAGCGAGATCGCGTCGATATGCTCATTGACCCGCACCATGGTGAAGCGCAGCTCCGCCTCGCGCGCGTAGCGCTCGGAATTGCGACTCATGAGGCTTCGGCCGACCCAATAGCTGAGCAAAGATGCTGAGCCGGCATACACCACCGCCGTCCAAACCAGATACCCCGGGATCGCTATTGTGCGACCCCCGAGAGTCACGCCAAAGCCGCTCGAGAGGCCCCAGAGCACCTCGGAGAAAATCACGAACAAGACGGCGGCTTGCAGCAGTCCGATGCCGAGATCGGCCGTAAGTTCGCTGAAGCGGCGCGCATCCTCGTGCATTCGCTGATCGGGGTTGACACCGATCGCGCCCGCGCTGGCGAGTCTGAATGCCCGCCGCGGCAGCATCCAGTTCCGGACCAGGTCGTTCACCAGAGCTTCGCGGAGCTTGAGTTTCAGCATTTCCGAGAGCCAGCGCTGCGCCACGTTGAGCAGCAGCAGCGTGCCACCCAAGATCCCGAAGACGCTGAGTTGAGCGAGGAATTGCCGCAGGTCCTGACGCGAGAGAGCGTCGTAGAACGGCTGATTCCAGCGATTCAGACGGATCTGAGCATACGCTGTCCCGAGGACGGTTATCACGAGCAGCGCAGCGAGCACGATCAGTGCTCTGAGCACAGGCGAGTCGCGTAGGCCATGAGCCAATGTTCTGAGCTGGCCAGCGAGGCGCGGAGTCGTGGCTGGCTCCGTGGGTCGCGGAGGCCGGGTGGTATGCGATTGCGGCATGGAATTGCCCTTTTCGAGACGGCTGATTGGCGGCTCGCCGGTCAGGCGGCAGGTGAGATCTCAGCGCGATGCGATGGACAAGATACGATGGACACGCAAAATCCGCTGCAACCCCGGGCTGCCCCTTGGACTTGTGCGATGCGTCAGCAGTTATGGCGCCTTAGCGGTCTGCTGAAATCGCAACGAGTGGGGGTCGCTTTCTGTCGCCGTCGTCGCTTGAGCGTTTGATGGTCACTGACGTTTGCCTCTGCCACCGCAATCCGAGCGCGCTGCGCCACTTCATGGTCTCGATGAGACGATCGTCGCGCGGCCAGGATCGACGACGATCCTGCGGATATTCGCGGGCGCATCGCTTCGGTATCGGTCGGTGGTCGGAGCACCGGTGCGCACGAAGCTGACGATGTCGGCGGCGAGCTGTACGGGCGCTTCCCAGGAGAGGTTGTGGCCGATGTCGTCGGCCTGATGCTTGTCCCCGGAGGCGGGTGCCGGTCGGACGCCGTACTGCTTCCAGTAGAAATACATGCCGTGGTGTGTCTGGCTCGCCTGCCGGAGCACGGCGATCAGCCGCTCCTGCGATGCCCTGCTCAGATAGAAGTCCTCGCTGCCCCAGAGCACGAGGGTGGGCACTGCGAGAGCCTCCAGGTGCTCGGGACCTTCCGCTGGTGTTGGGGTCGGATCGAGGGTGCCCCAGCCCGCGAGCCACTCGGTGGCTGATTGGGCGGCAATGGTTGCAACGACCTCTGGAGCGGCGATCACCGAGATGTCCCAGTTATGCTCGAGATTACTCACGGCATCCGGATCGATATCGAGCGGACGCATATGCAGTGCGCCCTCGGGCCAGGCGACGCCCCTCGCCTCGAGCATGCGCCGCCAGCCGAGCGGCTCCATGCTCGCTCCGAGCGTCGTGTGCTGGGCCCTCGGCGGGGACGCGGACGCAGCAGAATCGTCTGCCGAGCGCAGTCCCGTGCCCGTCAGAATGAGTTGCATGACCCGCTCGGGGTGATGCAGTGTGACGTTGCGCGCCGGTCCGGCGCCCCATGCGTGACCCACGAGCGTAGCCTTCGCGATCCGCTTCGCATCCATGAAGGCGAGGACATCCGCGGCGCGCTCGGCCTCGCCGATGCACAGGTTGGGCTTGGACCAGCAGGTCGAGGTGTCGGGCAGCTGAGTTGCCCCAGCGCCCCGCTGATCGGGTACGAGGATATGCAGCGCGGGATCGAGTCTCAGCATTTCCCGCGCCGTCCATGCCCATTCGACTGCGCTCGTCGTGTCCGTGTGTAGCAGGATCAAGGTTTCGCCGGTGGGGGAGCCGAGCTCGAAGTAGCTCATGTGCACACCCGTTGCCAAGTCGATCCAGCAACGTGGCCCGAAGAGATTGTTGCACTCCGAGGCGAGGGCGCTGCTCGACGCCACGAGTGCCGCGCTTAGGAGGGCGCCTCTATACGCTGCGCTTCGCAAACACATGATGCTCGACCCCCTGTGACTGAGCACGGTGTCAATGTTGTTGGGCGACTGCCGCGACGTCGACCGCGCCTGCGTGGTTACCCCACGCATTGCGCACGTAGCTGGCGAGCGCTGCGATCTGCTCATCATCAAGGCCGACACTGAGCTCGAAACCGCTCATCTTCGGCCAGGATGCCTGATTGACGACGGCCTCGTGGGCACCGTAGAGAATCACATTGATGAGCGTTGCCGGATTGGGCGCCTGCAGGGCGGCGTTGCCCGCGAGCGGTGGCGCGGTCTTGGAGGGATCCGCGTGCGCGTCCCGGGGCATTCCAAGACCCGTCGGTTGATGACAATCCGTGCAGCGGGTGGTGTAGACGATCTCACCGGCCTTGAGGAGCTTGCTGCTTGGCCGGTGCGCTACGGGCTGTGCCAGGGATGACAGGCTCTTCAGGTAGATCGCCATGGCGTGCAGGTCCGCGTCGCTCAGATGACTGGTGCTGTTCGTCACTACCAGGCTCATGGGACCGAAAGCACCCGCGCGTGCGTTGTGCCCGGTCTTCAGGTAGGCCGCGATCTCATCAAGCGACCACGCGGCGAGCCCGCTGCGCGCCTGCGTGAGATTCGCAGCGGCCCAGGGCCGCACGGTGCGCTCCTCGAGGGGCGTGATGCGATCATTGATGACCTCATCTGTGATCTCATCGAGATAAGAACCGCCCGTGAGCGCGAGTGATGTGCGCTCGCCCCCGAAGGCGTTGCGCGGCGTATGGCATGCGCCGCAATGGCCGAGCGCCTGCGTGAGATACGCGCCGCGATTCCACTCGGCGCTCTGGCGAGTGTCGGGTGCGTAGCGTCCCTCTTTGAAGAACAGCAGGTTCCAGCCGCTGAGCAGGGCTCGGATGCCGAACGGGAAGCGCATCGCAGGCGCCGGCGGCACGTAGGTCACTGGCTTGAGCGAGCTCACATAGGCATAGAGTGCGTGCACATCCGCATCGCTGATCTTGGTGTACGCAGTGTATGGAAAGGCCGGATACAGGTGCCGTCCATCGGCGGCGATTCCCTCGTGCAACGCGCGTGCGAATTGTGCCTCCGACCAGGCACCGATCCCGGTACGCGCATCCGGGGTGATGTTGGCCGAGTAGATGATGCCGAATGGCGTGTCGAGCGGCAGTCCTCCGGCAAAGGGCGCGCTCCGCGGGCGCGTGTGACAGGAGATGCAATCGCCGGCGGTGGCGAGATAGCGCCCACGCGCAACCAGCTGCGCATCGAACCGTGCTGCGTGCGGCGTGCTCTGCGCGATCGAGTTCTCGAGCGGCGCGCTGAGCAGCGCGGCACCCAAACCCGCGATGATGAACCCCCGGAACCTATGCAATGAGCGCTCGCGAACCGTGGCTCTACGGCACGACCGCGTGCCAGAAGAGCGCACTCACCCCGATACCCATGGCATCGCCCCCCGCCACCACCCTGACGTCTACGCCTGTACCCGTGGTACCCAGTCGTGCGGCAGGAACCGCGTCACTCGCGAGCCGTGCGTTGCCCGCATCATCTACCTGCGCGAGCACATAGCTCTCATTGCCGCGCGCCTCGCCGGGTACATCCAGGCGGTACGTGTACAACGCGAAGCCCTTGTAGGCCCATTGGTGCGTGCCGTCGGCGCGCACGAGCACGTCCCAGAATGCGCAGGGCCTCGCATCAGCGGGCGCGCGGTACGGCGGCCAGTTGCGCGCACAGTTCGCATCGCAGGTTGACGTCCCGAACGCCCGGCCGAGCGCCGCTGGTCCATGATCCAGGCGAAAATCATGATTGTCCTCGTTGGGCTGCACGCGGTCGCGCTCATAGAGCGTCGCGCCGCTCGTCGTCACGAGGACGGCGCCGAGCCCTGCAAGCGTGCGGATCGTGGCATCCGCCGGCATGAAATAGCGCCGGATCAACGCGACATGAAAGCGCCCGTCGCTGCCGGCCCCGTGCGCCTGGGTGGGTTTCTGGTCGGCGTCGAACTTGTAAAGCGGCCTGCCTCGGTAGGCCCATTGCGCGATGCCATCGGGGCGCCGAACGATTGAAAAGTCTCCGCTGGGGCGAGCGGTCTCGGCGGCTTGCAGGGGTAACCAGTGTCGGGCGCAGTCCGGGTCGCTGTCGCACGCCGGATGCGAGCGATCGGGATCATTGAATGTGTAGAGAGTCATCCCCGCGAAATCAACGAGCGCGACACCGCCCGCATCGGGAACGCTCGCCACCGAGATTGCATCGGGATGGACAAAGTTACTGCCGGGCTGCAGCACAGCGACCTTCCAGGCCCCATCGGCGGCGCCCGCACCGCTCGCCTCACCGACCGACTTGTCGCCTGAAAATGTATAAAGAGGCGCACCTTGATAGGACCACTGCAGTGCCCCGTCCGGGCGGCGCACCGGCGACCACTCGGCGGCGTTTTCCGCGGCTGGAGTGCTCAGTGCAGGTGGCCAATGCTCGGCGCACTCCGCGACGCAGCTTGGCCGGCCTCGCTGACCATCCGGTGTATAGGTGTAGAGCGTGCGGCCGCGCTCGTCGGCCAGAACCACCGCGTCGGGCTGGCCGTAGGAGGCGTGCACAGGGCGGAGAACCTGTAGCGTGATGCCGGGCGGCATCGCAAGCGGCACGGACGCAGCGCCCGAGGCTTGCGTGGCTGGACGGGCGCAGCCGTGCAGCACCGTCGCAACGACGGCAGCGACGGAGAGCGCGCCGAGCCTGACCGCGCTCGTTCTCATCGGTACTCGACCTCTAGGCCATCACTTCCGTGATGGTCTTCGAGGTTCGGTTGGACTCGGTCCCGAACGTGCTGATCGGCACGCCGACCGCCTGCTGCACGGTGAGCGATACTCGCGTGACGGGGTCGCCCTTGGGGGCTGCGAAGTGAATGCCGGTCTTCATGCGACCGCCGGCGCTGCCCGCCGTAATGAGTGGAATGTTGTCGGTCGTGTGATTCTTCGCAAATCCGGAGTCGGTGTAGTTGAACACCAGCAGGCGATCGAGAAGCGTTCGATCACCTTCGCGGATCGCTTCGAGCTCGGTCAGCAGCTGGTTGAAGTGACCGAGGATTACGGGGAAGAACTTCGCGACGTTCGGCTGATAGCCAAGGCGCTCGTCGATGGGATCCTCGTGCGTGAACAGATGATGCGTGTTGGCCTCGCCCGCGAAGCGCAGCTGCGACAGTCCATCGGTCAGCATGACGTTGAACACCCGCGTCTGATCGCACGCCAGCGCGTGTGCCAGAATGCGCGCGAACAGTCGGTGATTGACGGTGACTTCATTGACCTCCCCGCCGATCGGGGTCTCTGCCGGCTTGGTCGGCAGTGTGCACGCGGCAAGGGGTGCGGGCTTCTGCAACTGCAGATCGAGCTGCTGCTCGAGCTCGCGAAGTGACGTCAGGTATTGGTCGAGATGCGCCCGGTCGGCGGCGCCCAGCTGCCGGCGCAGGCTGCGGGATTGCTCGCTCACGGCCGAGAGCACGCTGCGCCGCACGACGACACTCGGATCGGGAGTGAACTCGGCGGCGTTCGGATCTTTGAATCCGGGGCCGAACACGCGCATGTAGAGTGCAAGCGGTGAGGTCTCCGAGGGATTGGTGGCGCTGCCGTCGCGCTTGCTGTGGCTGCTCGCCGCGCTGCCGGTGCAGGACACTTCGAGCGAGCGAAATCGGGTACGCGTACCGATGACATCGGCGATCAGCGAGTCGATGGTCGGCCCCGGATTGAGCACCAGGTCGGCGGTCGGTGGGGCGGTTCCTTGCACGATGACGGCCGGGGCCACGGTGTGAGCGGAGGGCGGGCGGCCATCGAGCAGCGCGCTCATCCGGCTGTAGATGTTGATGCGATGCTTGAACGGCGTGAGCGGCTGCAGCTCGACGCCGAATTCATAGTTCGGGCCCGTCGTCTTCGGCTCCCAGCGTCCGGGGTTGAATCCGCAGCCGTAGTACCAGGTACCGAAGCACACCGGGAGCGCGGCACCGCTTGCGGCCAAGGCCGCACCGTTCTCATCCAGGAAGCAGTCCAGGAAGGGCAGCGCCAGACTCACTGCCGCACCATCCAACATGCCTCGCAATACGCGCCGGCGGCTCAGCCTCGCGATCGAATTCATCGTGAACTCTCCCCAATGGACTCCTCGCGGGAGACCAGTTGTGTCGCGGGCGGTGCCGCGATCCGGTAGTAATTCTCACTGATCGCAATGCGACGCATGAGCTCGGGCGTGCGGTATCCGTCCTGAGCGAAGCTCTTCTCGAGATATCTTATCCAAGGCATGTCCCGCCGGGCCGGTGCCCGACCCGTGGCATAGGCATACATGCGCCGCACGAGACAGGCCCCGGTCGCCGGATTGTCGTGCATCGCCCGTCCCAGCCCCGCCGCGTCGCTGAAGGCAATGCCGTCGAGCTCGCCGCTGGTGTCGAGCGGTTGCCCATTCTCGCTGGTGCGATAGCTCGCGTCCGAATCGAAATTCTCAAGTGCAAGCCCCATGGGGTCCATGAGCTTGTGGCACCCGGCACAGGTGGGATTGGTGCGGTGCACCGTGAGACGCTCCCGCATCGTGCGGAAATGCGGATCGTGCGTGTCCTGTGCACCGGCCAGATTGACATTGCCTGGTGGGGAGGGCACCGGCTCGCAAAGCAGCAGCTCGCGCAGTGCCTTGCCTCGCAGCGTCGGCGAGCTCGATCCCTCATGGGAGTGCAAAGCGACGAAGCTCGCTTGCGCGAGAATTCCGGCACGGGGATCGCCCGCCGGAAACTCGTAGGGCTGCCACGGCGTGGAACTCTGCGCTAGCGGCACCCGGTAGATAGAGGCGAGCGCGGGCGTGAGGAAGGTCTTGCGCGTCGTGAACAGGTCGCGATAGTCCCCGTGCTGGGTGAGCAGCAGGTCCACGATCGTGCGCAGGGTCTGCTCTTGAGCATCCTGACCCACGTGCGCCGTCCACTTCGGATAGATCTTGGCATCCTTGCTCAGCGTGTCGAACAGATCGAACTGCAGCATATCGCTGAAGAAGGCGCGCACGCCGCTTTCCAGACGTGGCGAAGCGAGCATCCGGTCGACTTCGTGGGTGAGTCCGGACTCGGTATCGAGCGCTCCCGTGCGCGCCGCCGTCCGCAACTGCGCATCAGGGTCCGAGTTCCAGAGGAAGAAGCTGAGCTGAGAGGCCTTGCTGTAGGCATCGAGGCGGTAGCCGCCGGGATGTTCCGGGTCGGGCTCGGAGACTTCCTGCCGGAACAGAAACTGCGGCGACTCCAGTAGCCCGGCGAGACTCATCTCGATGCCGGAATAGAAACTCTTGAGCGCAGTGCTCGCAAGGTTGGCGACCCCGACGGCGCTGTCGAGCTCGCTCGCGCTGAGCGGCCGGCGATACAGCAGCGCCCCGGCGCGTTTGAAGAACTGTGCCGCGCAATCGGCATCAGGTCCGCTCGCCGACTGCGGCTTGCAAGGAATGAGCGTGTCCCTGTGTTCCGGGCTTACGACCTGCTGCGCGATGCCGTGCGCCATCGCATCGTACTGCTCCAGGCCGGTCGCCGTGATCCCGACCTGTGCGGTGCCGACGGCAAACAGGCCTTCATCGCGCAGTCCCGGCTCGAAACGGCCTGTTACCTTGATGCCAGGGCCGAAGACATCGGCGATTACGCGCCGGTACTGATCCGGCGTGAGCCGGCGCGCGATCGCAGGCGAGCCTGCGGATGCGGGTTCGGCGGGCGCGAAGACTCCCTTGAGCATGGCAGCTGCGTGGCCCGGGCACACGCCGGTCGTGGCGCACCAGACGGATTCGCCGTGCGCATCCGAGCTCGAAGTGCGCGCCTCGAGCGGCATGCTTCGGCGCGGCTCCTCGCGAGCGATGAAGGCCGGAACGGCCTGGACCATGTACGCGGCGGAGATCGCGGTGTTTTGCCCGGTGCCGGGATCCGGATATGCATCGGCGTAGCGGCGCAGGGCGTAATAGAGTGCCGGGGCATCGATGCCGAAGCCACGCTCATCGATGTAGCCGACTTTCGCGTGACTCCAGTAGACGTGATACCACGGCTGGTAGCCGCCGAGCACGCCTTCCAAATTGCCATCCGGCTTGATCCGCAGTCGCATACGCGCCTGCAGGAACTCGTACACCGGCAGGATATAGGCGTTACAGCGCATCTTGATGTGCGCCGGCTCCGTGAGAATCAAACCGTTGACGATCCTGCCGTGCAGCACGTTGCGCGAGGCGGGGTGCGTGCCCACTCGGTAGGTGATGTCGCTCTGCACGTGCGCATTGGCATCCTGGACGGTGATGGGATCGATCGATGTCTCCCAGGTCACCGTCACCTCGCCATCGCGGCTCAGATCCTCACCGCTGATCGTGATCAGCCAGGCACCCATCACGGCGCGCGACACATCCCAGCGGTATTCCGGTTCGAGGGGCGGTTGCGGCGGAGGGTAGCCTTTGTAGGCCTGGATGCAGCCCATCGCCCGAAAGAGCTGATTGTCGACGCCCCGCTCGTGCGTTTCGGGATCCTCGTAGGAGTTGGGAGAGTCGCGGCCCTTGCCATCGAGATTGAAGCCATAGGCAAAACGCCCGACTGCCGGCTTCAAGTGCGCATCCGGCACCGTGGTGGGATGCAGATAGACATTGTCGCGACCATTGCCGCGCGTTGCGACCACGGACACCCAGCGTGTGGTCGTGCGACCGTTCTGAATGTTGTAGTCCTTGTTGAACATCGCATCGACCTCGCCCTGCGGCAGGCCGAGGATCTTCAGATCGCGCTTGAAGAAGACATCCGGCAAGGGATTGAGCCCCTCCGGGCAGGTATCCTCTCCGTAGTAATCAGCAGGGTAAAAATAGTTGATGACGAACGTCTTGGTCTGAGCCGCCTGGGCCCGTGCGAGAGGCATCGCGAGCAGGCCGAGCGACAGCATCGCGAGCAGAAGTGCGACACCAGAGCTCGAGCGAGTCATTGCGCCGAGCCCATTGAAGCTCTTTACATAGGACATTTACTGAAGCTCGAACCTCCGCATGCTCCCTGCACTATACGTGTCCCTGCAGCGCATCATTCTATGAGCAAGCAGCTGCATTCGAAAGGCCGCGCGTGCCCAAAAGAGGCTCAGCCACTTTGCTGCTCAGCTACGCAGGCGTGCCCTTTCACACAGCCCGGCCCCCCGCCAAAGGTACATGGCTAGGAGTGGCGCGGTTACCGTGCGCGTTGCGTGCGGTTCCCAGGAGCGGTGCAGGATCGTTGCGCCTGGATCGCGCTCGACGAACGCTCCTGCGCCCTGCTGCCACTCCGCGGTGCCCGAGAGCGGAACATACAGCTCTTCGGCTTGATGGCTGTGTGATGGATAGAGCGTCTGGGGACCGAGAAGCAGGAATCCGCAGCGGAGCGACTGGCAGCTGATCGGTCCGGAGGGCCCGACCAGCTCGCACCAGCCGTAGCGCTGCAGAAACGAGGCGTCCACCTCGCTGGGCGAATAAGTTTGACGCCAGCCGCAGCGCTCGCTCGCCGCGGCGAGGTGTTGCGCGAGCTCCTGCAAAGGCCCCGCCGGCGCCTGGCTCACGGCATCCGGCAACCAACGAAGCACCGGCAGCGTAGCCGGTACGACATCACACAGGGTGCACGCGGGCGGCCACTCGACCAGGAAGGGTGCCGGGGCAACTCCTGACAGACTCTCAAGCAGCAGCCGCGCGCTGCGGCCGAGCGCCTGCCAGCTGCTCACGAGCCATGCGCCTCGCGATACAGGGCACGAGGTCGACGCACCGGATTCCAATCATTGATCTCATCACGCGGTCGGTAAGGCGCCTCGAGAAAGCGCATCTCCTGCGGCGAGAGCCGTAAGACGCTCGCGGCGACCGCCGCATCGACATGGCCGGGCGCGGTCGCGCCGATCAATGGCACTGCCACCTTGGTGTTGTTCGCCACCCATGCCATGGCGATGTGTGCCGGTGTCACTGCGTGCCGCTGCGCGACTTGGCGCACCCGATTTGCAATCTCACGATCGATCTCGTCACCGTAGAACTCGAGGTAGATATCGTGTGCCGTGCGAGCTGTCGTGCCGCTGCGCGCGAGAAAGCCGCGGGCGAGCGCACTGAAGGTGCTCACCGCGACACCCTCGTCCTGGCAGTACGGGATCATCTCCCGCTCCTCCTCACGATAGAGGAGGTTGTACTGACACTGCATGTTGACGAAGGGTGTCCAGCCGTTGAGCCGTGCCGCGTGATTCATCTTGGCGAACTGCCAGGCGTACATCGTGGATGCGCCGAGGTAGCGAGCCTTGCCCGCCTGCACGATGTCGTGCAGCGCGTTCATGGTCTCTTCGACCGGCGTGTCCGGATCAAACGCGTGGATGATATACAGATCCACGTAATCGGTGCCGAGCCGCCGCAGCGAACGATCGATGGAAGCGAACAGATGCTTGCGCGATAACCCGCGATCGTTCACATCCGGGCTCATCGGATAGAAAACCTTGGTCGCAAGTACGAGCCCGTCGCGCGGTACAAGCTCGAGCAGCGCGCGGCCGACGACCTCCTCGTTGCGTCCCGCGGAATACCAATCGGCCATGTCAAAGAAGGTGATGCCAAGTTCGAGCGCGCGCTTGAGGATGGGCAGGGCGCGATCGGCATCGAGCACCCAAGGCTTCCAGCTCGAGCTGCCCAAGGACATGGTGCCGAGGCATAGCCGTGAGACCTTGAGGCCCGTGCGCCCGAAGGGGACCTGATCCATAGAAAGCTAAAATGCCACTTTGATGCGCAGTCCGATAGCCTTGTGCGCCGTCGGATCCGATCGGACGCGATCGTCAGGGGACGCGCAGGACGATTTTGCCGAGCAAGTGGCCGGCTTCCAGACGCTTGTGCGCCTGCGCCGCATCGGCGAGCGGGTACTCCGCGGCGATGGGTATCACCGGTTTCGCGGCTTCGACGGCCCGGTTTAGCCGCTGGAATTCGCTGCTTCCGGCGACGAAGCTGTAGAGCGTCATGCGCAGCGCGAACCGCGGCCTGGGCAGCGGATCCATTCCGTACAGATAGGCGACGCGGCCCCGGCCATCCTGCCGCACGGCATCGATGCAGCGCTCGAGCGCATCACCGCCGGCGAGTCCCAGCACGGCATCGACGCCGTGTGGCGCCAGGCGCTTGGCAGCGGCCGCCAGGTCTTCGGTCTTGCCGTTCACCACCGCATCGGCGCCCAATCGGCGCAGCAGGGCCAGTCCGTCCTCACTGGTCGCGGTCGCGAGGACTCTCAGCCCGCGCCATTTGGCGAATTGGACGGCGAGCGTACCCACCCCGCCCGTGGCCGCATGAATGATCAACGTCTCGCCGGGCTTCATCTGCAGCACATCATCGATGCCCTCGAGCGCCGACAACCCACTGATCGCAAGGATGCCCGCCTGCTCGAGGCCGACGCCCTGCGGGATGTGGGCGACGTCCCCTGCCGGAGCGGCCACGTACTCGGCATAAAAAGCATCGCCCGTGCCATATACCTCATCACCCACTTTGAAACCGTGCACGCCGGGACCGATGGCGGCAACCATCCCGGCGCCGTCAGAACCGAGGACCAACGGAAAGTGCGTGCGCTCGGAGGGATGCTGGCGGATCGGCGCATCCCAAGCCCCGACACCGGCGGCGCGCACCGCAATCAGCACTTGGTCAGGATTGGGTTTGGGAACCGGTAGACGGTGCAGCGAGAGCAACTCGGGTCCGCCACCGCGATCGATCGCGGCAGCGAGCATCGTGTCCGGCACTTCGGCAGCCATGACAGTGCCGAGCGGCCTAGACGCGCTGCCGATGGCAAGTGCCGAGATCGCTGCGATCGCAAGCAAAGTGGCTGGTTTCATAGAGCCCGAGGCACGCGCGAGGCGCGATTACTTCTTTCGCGGTCCCATGCTCACAAGAGCGGCCCCTTTGGGAACGACCATGACGATGGCTTGCCTCGGTCCAATACGGTGTGCGGGATGCACGAAAAATCTTAAGCTTCTGGGGCTTGGGTTCCAAGTCGTGGCAACACATCTGAGTTGGCGCCCTCGGATGGCGCTGCTACGATTGCGATGACGCAACGATAAACCCGAGTGCAGACGCTGAATTCTTCGCCCGAGATCTGGATCGGTCTCGACACGGGCGGTACTCACACCGACGCAGTTGCGCTTAATGGCGAGCGGCACGTCGTCGCGAGTGCGAAGGCGCTGACGACCCACTGGGATCTTTCCATCGGTCTCGGTGCAGCGATTCGTGCGCTGCTCGAGCAGCTCTCGCACGGCATCACTCGCGAGCACATCTCGCTTGTGTCCGTGTCGACTACGCTTGCAACCAACGCCGTGGTCGAGAATCGCTTCAGCAGGGTCTGCACCATCCTGGTCGGCTTCGACGACCCGATGGTCGAGCGCTCGGGCCTGAAGCGAGTGGGGGGAGCCGTGATCGTGCGCGTGCGCGGTGGTCACGATGCAACCGGGCAGGAGGCCGAGCCGCTCGATGAGTCCGCGGTCAGCGCTGCCGTGCACGAATTCGGGCCGCAGGTTGAGGCGTTCGCGGTGGCTGCGTTGTTGTCCGTGCGCAATCCTGCGCATGAGCTCCGCGTGCGCGATCGAATCAGATCGATGTGCGCGAAGCCGGTCAGCTGCAGTCATGAGGTGAGCTCGCGACTCGATGCGCCGAATCGGGCGCTCACAGCTGCACTCAACGCGCGCCTGACTCCCCAGATCAGGCATCTGCTGGAGGCACTGCAAGGCGTCCTCGCGCGCGAGTCGATCGCAGCGCCATTGATGGTCGTCAAAGGCGATGGCACCTTGATGAGATCTGAGTTGGCGCTTGAGTACCCTGTGGAAACAGTGCTCTCGGGGCCTGCCGCAAGTGTGGTAGGGGCGGCGTTCCTGAGCGGTCTCGATGAGTTCGTGGTTGCCGACACGGGCGGTACGACGACGGACATCGCTCTGGTAACGTCGGGTCGACCGGTCATTCGCCCGGATGGAGCGGTGATCGGCGGGTGGCGCACGATGGTCGAGGCCATCGACGTTCGCACGTGCGGACTTGGCGGCGACAGTGAAGTGTGTCTCGATCGCAACGGGAGACTGGTGGTGGGACCGCGCAGAGCACTGCCCCTCAGCCTTCTGGCGCATCAGTTCCCGGATGTGCTGAACGATCTCGATGCGCTCAGCAGGAGCGAGCATCCGCCGCCTTTTGCCACACAGTTCGCCCATCGCAATCCGGGCCACGGTCCCGCGGGCACCCTCGACCGTCTGGAGCGCAGAGTGTGGGACGCACTCACGATGTCGCCGCGACCGCTCGATGCGATCGCGCGGACCTCACATGCCGTCGAGGCGGTACGGCGGTTGGTCGATCGGGGTTTCGCGACCTTGGCCGCCTTCACGCCGAGCGATGCGCTGCACGTTCTCGGCAGGCAACAGGGTTGGAACAGCGAAGCCGCGCGCCTGGGCGCGGGGATTCTGGCTCGCCAGGAGCGGGATGCAACGGCGAGTCAAAGGATGGATACGCCCGATGAGATCTGCGAGCGCACCTATGAGCATGTGATTCGCGCCGCTGCTCGTGCGGTGCTGGAGAGCGCTCTGGCCGCGGATCCAGGCATCGAGACCCGAGATGCACGTCGGGGGGTAGGACCGCTGATTGAGCAGGTCGCCGCCGGGCGCTCGTTCTCGCGGCTCGTCGAGGCCGGTTTGAGGCTCGCAGTGCCGCTCATCGCGATCGGCGCTCCCGCGCCAGCGTACTATCCGGAAGTGGCGCGCCGGCTGGGTGCACAGCTCGTGCTGCCGCAGCACGCAGCCGTCTGTAACGCCGTCGGTGCCGTCGCGGGCGTGGTGTCTGAGACAGCGGAGGTTCTGGTGAATCAACCCACGCTGCATGTCTTTCGAGTGCACGACCCCAGCGGTATTCGGGACTATTCCGAGTCTCAGGAGGCGATTGAGCATGCGAGGCGCGTGTCCCGCGAGCTGGCGCTCGCATCCGCGCGACGTGCGGGCGCGATCGATCCTCACGTTGAGACAGCCGTCCTGGAGCGCCGCGCGGCTGCCGTGTCGGGGCTCGATTATCTGGCGGAGGCTCTCGTGCGCTCCCGGGCGACGGGCCGACCGGGGGCGGGGCACGACTTGCCTGTTAAGATCGCCCCACATCAGTATCGCGGGCGGTCAGACGGAGAGAGCGACCATGCGGAGAAAATCCGTTCGAACGAGCCGTGATTCAAAGACCGAGGCGGACAGCCGCCGTCGATTTCTCGAGGGAATGGCGCTCAGCGTCGGCGCCGTGGCATTCCTGTCAGGAAGCGCACCACGCTCGGCACGCGCCCAGGCGTCGGGGCAGAGCCCGCCGCCCGGACAGACCCCAACGCCACGGAGGGGCCCGTTCATGCCACCCGCTCCGAAGGTCTCGCAGCCGCCGCCGCTGAAGGAGGTGGCCGGGAAGACCGCGTACATCACCGCATCGTCGGACGGAATCGGACTCGGGATTGCGCGCGCGTGCTCAAACGCCGGAATGAAGGTCGTCATCGGCTATCGCAACGAGAAGCGACTCGCGGAAGCCTTGCCCCTCATCAAGACACCCAATGCCGGTGTTCATGCAATCAAGCACGATGTCACCGATCGTGACGGCTGGACCCAGCTTCTCGCGGAGATCAGGAAAACCTTCGGCAACTTGCATCTGCTCGTGAACAACGCCGGAGCCAAGACACTCGCCCAGGCGAGCCAGGCCGATACCAGCGACTGGGACAACGCGGTGGCGGTCAATTTCACGGCCATCTACAACGGCGTCAGAGCGTGCTTGCCACATTTCAAGGAGCACGGTGAAGGCGCCCACATCGTCACTACCGCGTCCATGAGCGGCATCGTTCCGGGGGTGCTGGCCGGTGTTTACACGGCCACGAAGATCGCTGCGGTGGGGCTCATGGAGGCGCTGCGCGTCGAGCTCGAGGGTACCAACATCGGAACCTCGGCATTCTGCCCTGGGGGCGTCATTACCGATAACCGTCCCGAAGGCCAACGAAAGCCCTCGCCGTTTGGGCGGGGCCCCTCCGTCATGATGGATCCGCTGGAGGCGGGCGAGCGAGTGTTGAACGGTGTCCGCAACAACGATCTCTTCATCATCAGCCACCCGGAGTTCCGCGACGGCATGCAGGAGCGCTTCGACGCCTACATGGCCTCGGTGCCCGATGAGACTCCACCGCCCGAGCGTGCCAGGATCGAACAGGTCCTAGCTCACTGTCCGATCTATCCCCTCGAAGTGGCGCATCGCAAGATACCGCGCAATTCCTACCGGAACTGACGCTGCGGCGCATGAAGTACGTGTTTCTCATCTGGTCTGGCATGTGGTCACGGGAGGAGCTTTCATGTTGCGATCGAAAGAGCTGAGGGGCGCCATGGTGCTCCTCGCGCTTGCGTGCCTCGGCGCGGGTCCGGCCGCCGGACAGCCACCAAAACCGAGCGTCAAAGGCTACGAAGTGGAGTGGGTATACCGCGTCCGATACGGCTTCATAGACGAATGGTGGGATCTCTTCCGCAAGTATCAAATCCCGATTCTCGATCGGGAGAAGTCGCTCGGTTATATCCTCGACTATCGCATCTACCATCCGCAGTTGCATACGGACGAGGCGGCGCGCTGGGACTATCGCGTGGAGATCATCTATCGCGACTTCGATGGCTCGCGGCACGAGGAGGAAATCGCCACGGCTCTATTTTCGGACACCGCGGCCCGCAAGCGCGACGAGAACCGGCGTTGGGAGCTCACCGAGAACCACTGGGACCTGCCGATCTATCAGGTCGATACGACCAAGCCCCGCTGATCAGCGTCCTTGCCCTGCCGGGTTGCCGGGAGCTTCGACAAACACGTAAGTATGCTGAGCGTCGCGGGCCGTCAGCGTGCGCTTGCCAGCTTGCTTGCCGACCACGAGGTCCAGGCCTTGCAATCCAGGATCGATGCTGATGAAGGATGTCGTGCCATCGTCGTTGTGGCGGGATGCAACTGCGCTACTCCAGGCGGCAGTGCGAAAGCGGATGCCGTCCCCCGCCTTCTCCACGGCGATCCAACCGAGATCCGGATTGGCATAGTTCGCTGCGATCTGCGCGACGACTGCCGGCGCGGCGGGCACGAGCAGACGGCGGCGGAACTCGATCCGCTGAGCTGCGATTTCCTTAACCCGCGCCTTGACGTCATCCACCGCCTCCGCGTGCCCGTCGTAAAGAACCTCGAGCAGGCGACGCATGAACGGACGACGCAGAAAGACACCGTTCTCCGCATTCGTGAGGATTACCGCGCCCACCTGCGCGGAGGGGATCACGAAGAAATCGCTGTGATAGCCGACCAGATCTCCGCCGTGATGGATGACCGACACGCCCCAGGTGGCATCCTCCATGAGACCCATGCCGTACCACTGATCCTCACCGGTCGGTACCCCACGACGGCGCCGTGCGAGCAGGTTGCTCGCCGCGACCAGCCGCTGCCCGTCGGGCAGCACGCCTTCGGTGAGCTCGTTGCGCACGTAGAGGATCATGTCGTGCGGCGATGACCAGGCGCCGCCAGCTGGACGAAACGGGGCGATCGAATAGTTGATGTCCTGACTCGCAATCTGCAGCTTGCCGTCTACGTCCTCGCCATGGGGACTCGCATGATCGGCCGCTAGCGCTCTGGCCATCGAGAAGGTCGTATCCCGCATCGCGAGCGGTTCGAAGATCTTCTCTTGCATGGCTGCGTCGTAGGCGGCGCCCAATTCACTCTCGGGATGCACGAGATGGGCACCGATGTAACCGGCTGCAGCCGCCATGAGATTGTTGTACTGGAATACGTCACCGAAGCCGCTGGTCGGCTCGGTAGCGGCGAGTTGCACGAAAGTATCGGAGGCAGGAGTCTGCGCGGTGGTCGTGAAGATCCACGTAAGGTCCTTGCGCGGCAGTCCGGTACAAGCGCAGACCAGGTGGCGTATCAGCACCCTGCGCGTCGTCGCATCGCTGCCGAGGCGGAAGGCGGGATAGGCCTCGGTCACCGGCTCGTCCCAGCGGAGCTTGCCCTCGTCCACCAGCTCGGCGAGCAGGAGGGTGGACATGCTCTTGGTGTTGGAGGCGACCATGAAGAGCGTGTGCGCATCCACCGGCGCAGGCTTGCCCATCTCGCGGATTCCGACCCCGCCCTCATAGAGGGTCCGGCCGTGGTCGATGAGGGCGAGGCCGACACCCGGAACGGCGAGCTCCTCTGCGGACTTGCGTACGAAATCCAGCAGGGCCGCGATGCGGGCGGCATCGAGCGCATGGGCCTGGCGGCCGGCGAAGCTCTCCCGCACATAACCCGCGGGACGCACACTCGCCACGATCAGATTCACGGCTGCCGAGCGCTTCTCGAGCGTGCTCTCGGTGCCATCGACAATGACGACGGTCCAAGCGCTCCCCTTGCGGCGTGCGATGCTGTTGAGCGCCAGATGCTCGTTGGGGGAGGTCTCGTAATCGATGACCGCCTGTTCCTCCCAGCCATTGCGTGGCGGGCGAGTGGTGAGCAGTTTGAATGGATGCGACGCGCCCGCCCGGTAGAGCTCCCAGGCGGCCGCTGCCGCGCTCTTGGCATCCGCCGCGTGAGCCACGTCCACGATCGCGATATGAGTGTCGGTTTCCGGCGGATCGAGTACCAGGAGCGGGCCTCTGGCGTTTTGGGTCCACCCGCCGGGCAACGTGAATGTCGCGCCCGCTGGGGTCTTGGCGGAGTGATCTGAGCTCGGTGCCTGGGCACTGGCAGCGCCCGCGAGGATCAGTATGGCCCAGAGGACGGGTGATCGTTTCATGGGACCCCCCTGGATAGACGGCTCGCGGAAGCTATCATGTTTGCTGCTGCGGCAGCATCAGGCATGACCCGGGAGCTGATATGGACGAGCGGACGTTGAATCGGCGGACGATCCTCGGCGGGGTGGCGGTGGCAGGCGCCGCCGGCCTGGTGGGCGGCATCACGAGCGGCGCTGTGGCGGCGGCCGATCCCCCTGATGTCGGCACCTCGCAGCCCCCCACGATCACCGATGTCAAGGATAAGGTCGCCTACATTACAGGTGGCGCAAGCGGCATTGGCCTGGGCATCGCGCGCGTGTTTTACGAGGCCGGCATGAAGGTCGTGATCGGTCACCTTGATGATCTGCATATCGCCGAAGCGCTGAAACACTTTCCGGACAATGATCCGCGGGTGTATCCGGTCAAGCACGACGTGATGGACCGCGACTCCTGGGAGCGCATCGCGGATGAGATCGAGAAGAAATTCGGTGGACTACACGTGCTGATCAACAATGCTGGCGCCGGCATGCAAGCCCCTGCCAGCACCGGTACGTACAAGGATTGGGAGTGGGGTCTAGGCCTGCATCTGTGGGGTCCCATCTACGGCGTCCACACCTATGTCCCGCGGATGCTCGCGAGCAAGCAGGGTGCACAGATCGTGACCACCACCTCGACCAGCGGCATCCTGCCGGGCAGCGGAGCCGGTATCTACACGGTCTCCAAGATCGCCGCAGTCGGACTCATGGAGGAGTTGCGCCTCGAGCTGCGCAACACGAACATCGGCACGTCGGCCTTCATTCCCGGCCTGACGGCGACCAACATCCGCCAGAGCGAGAGTTATCGGCCGGCGGCTTTGAAGAACGAGGGGCCGCCCGCCGTTGCGCCCGGTGCCTCACCGCGGCGTCCTCCCGGCGCCGGCGGACCGCCCCCGCGCCCGCCTGCGAGCACGAGCGGCGGCCCTGCTGCCGCTCGGCCGATGGACCCGCTGGTGGTCGCGCGTTTCGTGCTCAACGGTATTCTCAACAACGATCTCTACATCGTCGCCGAGCCCGAGTACCGCATCGGCGTCGAGGCGCGCTGCAACGCGCTGCTGGAATCGATGGTTCCCTTCAAGCCGCTGCCCCCCGAATTGTCGCGCGGCAATGTGTACCGCAGCCCGATCTACCTGCAGGAGATCGCGCACCGCAAGGCGACACAAAGCCGGGACATTATCGGGACGTAGGGTTGTCGAGAGCCGCTGGAGGGCTTATTGCGGCAGCAGATGCAGGTACGGTGCGGCCTCCGCCAGGACCCGCGCATAGGAGGGACGCGCCATCAGCCGATCGAGATACGCCATGCAGAGCGGATGCGTCTCGCGGAACGGGCCGTAGAAGTGATTTCCGTAATAAAGAGCCGGCGCAGCGGCGCAGTCTGCCATGGTGAACTCATCACCCATCGCCCAGCTCTTACCCGCCAGGTCCGACTCCAGCACGTCGAGGGCAGTGCGGTACGCGCGCCTGGCCTCCTCGAGGCCATACGGATCGCGCGCGCCTGCAGGCCGCAGCCGATCAGCCGGATATTTCTGCATCGGCGCGTGCAAGTACAGATCGAAGAAGCGATCCAGCATGCGAACCTGACGTGCCCGATCCGGATGCGAGGGGATCAGATGGACCCTGCCGGGATAGTGTTGGGCGAGATATTCGATGATGATGGTGGATTCAGGAACCAGATGATCCCGCCGCTCATCTCGCAGCACCGGAAACTTGCCTATCGGCCACAGCTTCTTGAGAGCCGCCATCGTCGTTTGGTCGATGATGACGGGCTCAAAGGAAATATCGTTCTCGTAGAGCGCGATCAGCGCCTTGTGACAGTACGATGAAAGAGGATGCAGATACAGCTTCAAGCTCATACGGGCGCACTCCTTGTGCCGTGTTGGCGGGTCTTGCGCAGCCAGTATAGTGACCGCGCGGGACGTTGGACACGGAAGAACTGAGCGATGGCGCGAAACATCGAGATCAAGGCGCGCGTCACCGACGCGGGGCGGCTCGAGAAGTGCCTGGCAGGCCTGAAGGTCGACTTCCAAGCGCAGCTTCAGCAGACCGACACGTTCTTCAAGGTTCCTTCCGGAAGGCTGAAGCTGCGAGAGTTCGCTGACGGCACTGCAGAGCTGATTCACTATCACCGCGCGGATCGGTCCGACGCCAAGCTGTCCGACTACGAGCGCGTCGCCATCTCCGATCCAACGGGTATGCGAGCGCTGCTGAAGCGTGCCCTCGGCATTCGAGGAACAGTGAGAACGCAGCGCACGCTGCTGCTCGTCGGCAAGACGCGCATCCACATCGATACGGTCGAGGGTCTGGGTCGTTTCCTGGAGCTCGAAGTTGTCTTGGACGACAGCGACACAATCGTCGCCGGTGAGCAGACGGCCGCAGCGCTTCTCAAACAGCTGGAGATAACTGCGGGCGACCTCGTCTCGGGCGCCTACATCGACCTGCTCGAGACCGAGCCGGCCACCGTTCGTGTTTGAGGAGCGTTAAGGATCGCCGGCGAGCGGTGCCGTGAAGGGCACGAGCGTCGTCGAGAAAGGTTTCGCGACGGTGGTGGCGTTGTTCTTATCACACGCACCGCCTGCCGCATCGGCGGCCCCGCTGGGCGAGGGCCCCTTGGAGGATCCCCAGTAATTCGATGGCGCCTCCAAGGTGAGGCTGGCTGGGTTCGCGGGCGGGCCCTGGTCTTCAGTCGGATTGAACGGTTCCCAGACGGCCCCAATGTTAAGGACCCCACAGTGGGCGCTCGGCCCGAGCTCATAGCCACCCTGTGGAATATTGGCGAAGAAGCACCCGGATTGACGAGCAAGAACCCGTACGAGGAATTGTTAGAGGCGATATTCGAGGTCGTCGCGCCGGCCCTGGTCAGCGAGAAGCCCACGCCGCCATTGGTCGCAACATTGTTTACCGTAGACACCAACAACCCGATGCTTCGCGAAATAGGTAGTTTGCGCGGCGTGGCGTTCAATCGTAAGGTGTTTGTCGGTCCTCAGCTTTGCTTGGCCGGCATGGCGCTGAGCCGCAGCTCCATTCGGGGAAGCGTCCGGCCGACGATTGAGCCGGATGGGGAGCGGCCGACGGTGCGGAATCCGAAGCGGCGATAAACGATCTCGGCGTTTGGATCGGCATCGACGCTCAGGAGTTCGACGCCTCTGGCTTGGCAAATCTCGATCAGCTTGTCGAACAGCGACGCACCGATTCCGCGACCCTGGAACCGTGGCTCCACGAACAAGTACTCGAGCTCGGCCCTCGTGGGGTCAGCGCGTTTGCCGAGCGCGATCGCTCCCGCAAGCGCCCCATCGAAGAGCGCCACCCACACCTCCCATGCGGCCAGCTTGGCCGTCGTCATTGTCAGCTCGTCCCGGCAGGCCTGCATGAACTCATCCGCATAGCCCCAGGAGGCTTTTGCACGCAAGGCGAGCTCGGAGAGCTGCTCTGCTTCGTCGTGCCGGGCACGACGAATGACGACCTCACTCATCTGGATTGCGCCCTTTTTTTCGGGCCATGCGCTCTCAGGACTTGCCGAGCCACAACGACAGTTCGTTGCCCGAGCGGAACGGCAGGCCGAGCGACAGATAGCCGTGGGCGGGATTGCGCACGTAAGCGGCGTAGGGCGACTCGTCCGTCGTGTTGTCGGTTGCGATGAGTGCGCGCGGGGCAAGCGTGGGCTCCAGCAGCTTGAGAATCGGTACGTAGAGATTCTTGGCCCCGTCGAGCAGCACCAGATCAATCGAACGGCCGACTCCCTCCTTGAGGGTTTCGAGCGCATCACCGAGTCGGATCTCCACGAGATCGGATAGCCCCGCCGCCTGCAGGTTGATGCGCGCCGCTTCGGCCTTTGCGGGAATGAACTCTGTGGAGACCAGCAGGCCGCCGCCGTTATCGCGCAGCGCAGCCGCGAGCTGAATGGTTGACAGGCCGAACGAGGTTCCGAACTCGACGATGGTCTTTGCCTGGCGCGCACAGGCCAGGATATTGAGCAACGTCCCGAACTCCCGATCGACCGGAATGTACGCGGCGCTCATGCGCTCATAAGTGCTGCGATAGTCCGACTGCTGCGCCTCGAAGATCTCCTTGCGCTCTTGCGGCGACAGGTTCGCGAAGCGCTCACGCAGCGGCAGATCCGCGCTCGCCGCGGTCGCGTATAGCCGGTCGAGCACACCGCTCACGAGGGTTGAGGTGAGTGTTGGCATCTGTTCCCGTTCCTTGGAGAGTGATCAATCAAGAAATCGAGGCGGCGGCACGAACGCTCGGTACCGCCTCTCTAGGAGCTGCGCGAAGCGCAGGCAGGTGCGATCAGCACACTCTGGGCCAATGATCTGCACGCCCACCGGCAGCCCGCCCGGAGTCAGTCCGATCGGCGCAACGGTAGCCGGCAAATAAGCCAGCCCCGCATAGCCGGCCCAGAATAGCTGGTTCTCGAAGGGCACCTCGTGACCATTCACGTTCAGGCTGCGTAGCTGCGGCGGGATACTGGAGTGTCGAAAAGCGGCCGAGGACAGCGGTGGGCACAAGACGAGGTCGAATCGGTCGAAGAATTCGCGCCAGTTGAGGCGCACACGCTGGCGCTCCTCGTCAAGTCGCAGCCAGTCGCGATGGCTCAAGGTTGCGCCGTAAGCATTGAGCTTGGCCATCTCGCGCGTCGCGCGGTTCGCCCCGCGGGCACGCACCATCTCGCTCTCGAATTCCTCATCGGGAATACTGGATGCCACGGCGGCCCGCAACAGCACCATGTAGAGCTGATAGAGCTCGAGACTGTCGAAGGCAGGGCGCACATTGTGGGCCACGCGTGCGCCTGCGCGCGTCAGGAAGTCACCGAGCAAGATCAGTTGGTCCTGCACCGGCGCATCCACCTCGGCGAACGGATCATCCACGATGAGAGCCACGCGAAAGTCCGCCAGCTCCGTGCAACGCGATTCGGGCAGGCTGAGCCGATAGGCCGCCGAGGCCGGCGCTGCAGGTCCGGCAATGATCGAGAGGGCGAGCTCGAGATCGTCGGCACTGCGTGCCATGGGGCCGACCACCGCGATGTCGGCGCTTTGATGCGTCTCGAGCAGCATGTGCCCGTCCTGGGGACACAGACCGTAGCTCGGCTTGTGGCCGTAGATGCCGCAGTAATGGGAGGGGTTGCGGATGGAGGAGGCGATATCGCTTCCGAGCTCCAGGGCCGAGAGCCCTGCGGCAAGCGCGGCTGCCGAGCCGCCGGAGGAGCCCCCGGGTGTGCGCTCGAGATCCCAGGGATTGTTGGTGCGGCCGTAGACCTCGTTGTTGCTCTGGCCGTCCATCAGTCCCGGCGGTACGTTAGTTTTGCCAAAGATGACGGCACCCGCCGCAAGCAGCCGTTCCACGACGACTGCATTTTTCGCAGCCACATTATTGCGAAATTCGCTAAAGCCGAAGGTGGTCGGTGTCCCCGTCATGTGAAAGGACTCCTTGATCGTCATCGGCAGCCCATGTAGGGGACCCAACCACTCGCCGTGCGCAAGCGCGCGATCCGCGCGATCGGCGCACTCGCGTGCCGCAGCGAAATTGCGCACGACGACCGCATTGATCGCTGCACCGTGGGCTTCGATGCGCGCAAGATAGTGCTCGAGCAAGTCACGACTGCGGAGCTTTCCCGCACGGATCCTCGCCAGGAGGGCCGTGGCGGGCGCAAACGTCACAGAAGAGAGGTCATGGTCGGCGCGGTTCATGGCGGCAATCGATCCGAGGTCTTGTAGACGCTGCGACCACCGACGACGGTCTCCAGTACTTTCACGTGGGCGATGTCCTCTACCGGTATCTCCAGGACGTTGCGATCAAGAACGATCATATCGGCAAGTTTGCCCGGCTCGAGCGACCCGGTGCGATCATCCTGATGCAACTCGTAGGATGAGCCCAGGGTGATGGCGCGCAGCACGCCATCGCGGCTCAGGCCTCGATCCGTGCCGAGCCGCCCGCGATACTTCAATTCCACGTCGGAGCGGTTCTTGCGCGTCACGCCGACCTGCAGTGCGAACCATTCATCGAGCGGATCGACAGGCCAGTCGCTTCCATAGGCAATGCGCGCGCCTGCTTGGGCGAGGAAGTTCGCGGGTTCTATGTAGGGATAGCGAGTCGGACCGAGAAAATCGCGCTCGCCGTCGACCGTGTCCGGCGCAGGCTTTTGCCACTGAAACGACAGCACCGGAATGGCCCCGAGCGCGGCGAAGCGCGGAAAGTCCTGTGGGTCGACGATTTCATCGTGTGCGATCGCGGCGCGAATGAGGTTTGGCGGAAAGCGCCGGCGCAAGGCTTGTACGGCATCGAGCGCTTCATGCACCGCTCGGTCGCCGTCGGCGTGCATATGCGGCTCGAGGCCCGCAGCAGCCGCTGCGAGCACGACGTTCTGCAGCTGCGGTGCCGTGAAATATACCGGCGGCCCACGATTGCGCCCCATGACCCAATGTGGCTGCTGCGGTGTGCCTTCATTTACGAAATAGGGTTCGAGCATGGCACCGGTCAGCGCGGGTGCGGTGATCACACCGTCCAGGAAGAGCTTGATATTGCGCACGGTCAGATGAGGGATGGGTTCGATCGATCCCTCGTCGTAGCGCGCCCTAAGATCACGGGCGTAGCCGATCGCATTGCTGAGGTGAGTGGCCCGGCTGGGCTCAATGAGCACCGCAAAGTGGGCGCGTGCCGTCAGCTTGCCCGCCTGTTCCACAGTGGAAAAGGCTGCGATCGTTTCAGGGGTTGCTGCGGCGTCGAGAAAGCTTGTGATGCCCTGCGCACGAAGTGCAGCGAGTGCAGCCTCGGCGGCCCGCACGTTGTCGGCGGCCGAAGGATGGGGAATCACCGCCTGCACCAGTCCGATGGCAGCATCCTGCAAAATGCCCGAGGGCTCACCCGAGTCCTCGTGAGCGATCTGGCCTCCTGGCGGATCGGGCGTGTCTGCCGTCAGCTTCGCGAGCTCTAGCGCCCGCGTGTTCACGAGCGCGGTGTGACCGAAGGAGGAGCGAACGAGAATCGGTCGCTTCGTATCGAGCCTATCGAGCGTCGCGCGCGACGTGCTCGTACCATCGATCATTGCCTCCTGAAACCAATTGCGCACGGAGAGCCAGCCGTCCGGCTCTCGAGCGCGGGTCGCATCCAGGCATGCCTGGATGCGCTGCTGCATCTGGGCAACGCTCAGCCGTTCATAGTGGAGGTCACAACCGAGGAGAGCCGCGCCGCCGGCGAGCGGATGCATGTGACCGTCCACCAGCCCCGGCATGAGCATGCGTCCGTGTAAATCGACGTTCAGTGTCTGTGGACCGATGTAGGGTCGTACGCCCGAATCGCTGCCGACGTAGATGATGACCCCCGCGCGCACGGCGAGCGCCTGCTGCACCGAGCTGCGCGCATCGACTGTGTACACGTGGCCGTTGTGATACAGGGTATCGGCATAGTCCTCGGCCGCGGCTCGAGGGGCATGGGAGGTGAGCGCAAGTAAGGCGAGCAACAAACAGCGCGCGGGAGTCACGACCGAAGCGCAATGCTTCAACGACATTGCAGGAGCCTGCGGAATCGTAATGATATGAACATCAATTTCCCGGAAGCGCACTCGTAGAGGACCTGTAGTGTATCGTGTGGCGGAAAACCTCGGCGGGTAGGTCGCACGGACTGCTGAGCGCCTGTCATACCGGGGCGAGCCTGAGCAGTCGAGAAACGTGGAGATCGCAATGAAATTCCGCACCCTCATAGTTCGGACGCTTGCAGTTTGTGGCCTTGTTGGCTCCGCGGCGGGCGCTGGTGCCGCCTGCGCAGCGCAGGAATCCACCGCCTGCGCACCCGCCGGTGATCTGCACTTCGTCTGCGGCGTAGTCAACGTCGAGGACTTCCTGCCTGTGGATGGCGGCCGATGGCTGATCGGCAGCTCGCTCAAGCCAGGGTCCGTCGGACTCTATCTTATCGACACGTCCGCCAAGACAGCCGTGCCCGTCGCCCTGTCGATCGCAGCTGCGCCCGATCCGACCTACGCGGGCTGTGCAGCGCCGGATCTCAAGGCACTCTCGACCCACGGGCTGGACGCCGTTGCGGGCCGCCACGGTGTGACGACCGTGTTCGCGATCAATCACGGTGGACGCGAGTCGGTGGAGGTATTTCATTTGCAGCCAAAGCACGCCGCCGCTCAATGGGTCGGCTGTGTCGTGCTGCCCCCGGGTGTCAACGGCAACTCGATCGTTGCCTTGCCGCACGCATCCTTCGCCGTAACCAAGTTTCTCGACACCAACGACAAGGAGGCCTTCCAGCACATCATGGCCGGGGAGATCAATGGACTCGTATATCTCTGGCAGCCTGGGAAGGGATTCAGTGAGGTGCCGGGCACGGCTCTTTCCGGTGACAACGGCATCGCCGCCTCGCCCGACGGCAAGTGGCTGTACGTGAACGCGTATGGCACGCGCGAGATCTATCGCGTACCGCTCTCCGGCGCGGGTGAGCGCACGAAGGCGAGTGTCGATTTTCATCCCGATAATCTGCGCTGGGCTCCTGACGGCAAGCTCTTCGTCACCGGGCAGTACATCGACCCGCAACGCCGTGGCGCCCCTGATCCCTGGGCAACGGTGCGGCTCGACCCGCGAACGATGGCGGTGACCGAGGTGGTCAAGGAACAGGGCCTGCCCGAGTTTGGCGATGCGACCAGCACCGTTCAGATCGGGAAAACTCTCTGGTTCGGCACGTTTCGCGGCGATCGCATCGCGTATCGACCCGCGCCGCCTTGATCGGGCCGTGGCGACCCGCCGCTATTGAGTCGCGTCGTCCTTGATGATCAGCTGGAACTTGCGGCTGCGCGGGTTCAAGGCGATCTCGTCGACCGTTCGAACCGTGAACTGCACATTGCTCATGCGCTTCTGTGCGAGGATCTCGCTCAGCCGTCGCTCGACTCCACGCACGCTCTCGGCACGCTGTCCCACATCCAAGGAAGGATCCAGGCAAACGACGAAGCGGAAGGCCGTCGGGCCCGTGAGCTGCATCTGGAACCGTGATACGCCGGCGACGAAGATCTCGTTGACGGTGTGCGGACTGATGAAATCCTCGATCCCATCCTGATTGAGGAACTTCGGCATCATCTCTGTTCGGCCGACCAGGCTCTCGATCTCGAGATAAGGCCCATGCTGAGCGTTCGCCGCGGCGATCGGCCGCAAAATATCGGCCATTCGGTATCTCACGAGCGGCAGCGTGTAGTTGAACAAATTGCTGACCAGCGTGTGATCCTCGAAGGGCTCGTAGATCAGATCATCGTCGAAGAGCAGCATCGAGGTGCCACCGGGCAACGCGAACCCCTGTATCAAATGCTCGCTGCTCCCGTAACTGTTGTGGGCCACGCAGCCGAAGGCCTCCTCGAGCGTACGCTTGTCGGTGGCGCTCAGGGCCTCGCCCGCCGTTCCGATGGCGATCGGCGCGATGCGCAGTGCGCCCGCGCGCTGCCGTTCGGCTAGGATCGTCAGCGCTCCCGTGTAGCCGGCGAGCACATCCGGCTGAAACTCGTTGAGTGAGGTGAGCGTCGCCGGCAAAGGATCGTTGACCTCGTACAGTCGGCACTGGACAAAGAGCCTGGCCAGCCCGCGCGTCGCCGCCGTGACCAGGGTGACACCGCCGAAGTGCCCGCCCACGGCGGCGTAATAGGCAAGCTTCATGCGACCGAAGCGTCGCCGGGTGCGCTGCGGGCGGGCCTCCTGTCTTCGGGGCAACGCTCGAGCCGTGCCGCGCGCCCAGTCTTCGGGTGAAAACACGAAGTAGCCGACCTCGCCGGACGTTCCCGAGGTGTGAATGACCCGAAATTTGTCGAGGAACAGCTCCGTCGGATCCTTGGATCGCGTGAGAAAGTCCGCAATCGCCTGCTTCGTGATGCGTTGATCGGTGACGATGCGATCGAAGTTCGCCATCAGGATGCTCTTCGTGAGCGGCGGAAAATCGCTCGGCACACAACGATTGATGTCGAGGCGGCGCTCAGCGACGAGCTGCGCGTAGTAGGGCGCGTGCGCGGCCGCGTGCCGCATGAGCGCGCGAAACTTGCTGAGCTTCAACTCTTCCAGCTGTGCGCGGGTCAGGCGCGCGTTGCGCCGGAACTCTCGCAGCTTGCGCAGGGTGAGGCCCGGTCGGGAACGCATGGCTCTGGCTCTTGCTCGCGTGCGAGGATTCGCAAGGAGCGATAGCGCCTGCTTACGCGGCCGCCCCGATCGAGCGCTAACCGGCTGCCGCCGATGCCCGAGCGCGCAGGATTCGCTCGGTCTCTGCGCGCGTCGATGCGGGGCCGGTGTTGCGGGTGGCGAGGCCTCCCGCCGCGGTTTCCTTGTTGAACGGCTCGGGATCACCCGGGCGTAACTTGAGACCAAAGAGCGTGTGCATGCCCGGATGCCGCCCGAGGCCGCCGTAGAGCTCGAATCCCCGATCGAGCCAATCGCGCAGGGGATCATCGGCCGTCAGCGGCGGGGTTTTGGCGACCGATGCCAGCCAGAGAAATACCGCGAGCGCCCGATAGTCGGCGTAGTTGGGCTTGGTCCCGCCGAGCCACTTGTGCTCGCGCAGCAGGTGCCGGAACGGCTCCAGGATCGGCGGCACATGGGGCAAACGCTCCTCCCGGCCCGCCTGCGCCTCCTCGAGCTTGCGTCCCAGCATGTTCTCGCGGGTGCGCGTGACGTATTCGTGATCCTGCGGCAGCGACAGATCACGGTAATCCTGGATGTAGCAAGCGAACCATGGACGAATGGCATTCGCCCACAGCCATCCCTCGACAAACTTTGTCAGTACTTTGACGCTGTCATCGCCGAAGAGCTTGGGCCGATCGGGGTACTTCTCATCGAGATATTCGGCAATGAGCCAGCTGTCGAGCACCCAGCGGCCATCATCGACGATGACCGGCAGCCGCTCGGAGCGGCCACCCGTGCGCTCCAGGATGCCGGTGAAGCCGCCGGGCACGATGTCGATCTCGAATCCCTTGTGCTTCAGGGCATATTTGGTGGCCCACACGAACGGGCTGATGGTGCAGCCCGAGGCGAGCTGTAGATCATAGAGCGTGATGGTGTTGTTCTTGGCCAAGGGATTTTCCTCTTGTGAAGCTCGGTGAGGTTCGCTCTGGCTTTTGCATCAGTGCACGTTCTTCAGTGTGCAGTGTATAAGAGCTCCTGCCACGGAGCGCAAGGCCCAAGCGGCATCCGGGTGGCTGTTCGGCACGGCTCACGCATGGGTGCGCCAGTAGGCGATCTCGGCATCGCGCAGCGCACCGACAATGCGCTGCGCCCAGGAGCCCTGACCGGATGGGTCGAGAATCAGATCCTGCCGTATCTCGACCTCCACATACGGCAGCCCGCGTTTCTCCGCATGATGCGGAATCGTATAGTCCGTCTCGGCGCTACAGAAATACGGCTCGTTGTCCCCGACGAGGAGTCCAGGCTCGCGGCGCAGGGCCTCGAGCACCAGCCCGGCGAAGCGGCGGTCGCGGTTGTAGAGCACGGCCGCGTGCATCTCACGACGCACGCCCTTGAAGACCTCCGTCATGCTGTGCTGTGCCACAAGGATGGTGCGACGACCGGAGTGCTCCCGCTCATCGAGGAGCGCGTGCAGATGCTCGTGATAGGGATCGAAGATCGCCGTGCGGCGCGCCGTGCGCTCGGCCTCGTCGAGCCCCGCGTTGCCGGGAATCGGCGTGGTCTCCGCTATCGTCGGAATGGAGCTTGGCCAAGCGGGATTGCGATTACAGTCTATCACCAGGCGCGAGTAGTTCTGCGCGACGAGCGGCGCATCGAGTGCCACCGACATCTCGCCTGCCACGGCCGCAGCTCCAATGTCCCAGGCGATGTGGCGCTCGAGATCAGCGGCGCGCAACCCGAGCCCATTGAGCTTGTGTGGTATCCGTGGGCTTGCGTGATCGACCGTGATCACAAACGTCGAGCGGCCCTCGCGCCGGCGCTCGTACACCGCGGGCGGCTCCTCCGGAGTGAGCAGTCGATCACTGGGCATGCTCCGATCCTACCCTGCAGTGAACCAGGGGATGCAAAAGCTCGCTACCGCGGGGCCGAATCTATGGCATGCTTTCCTCCGGGCACCTGCAGGCGTTCGCAGTGAGTCAGACCGCGCCTACGATGAAGCCTCGAACGATCGAGCGTGAGCAGGAGCGCGCGCTGCTGGATGCCATCGAGCGCTGGGTCGAGCGCGAAGTTGCGCCGCGCGTGTTGCAATACGATCACGAGGATCGTTATCCGCACGAGCTGGTCGAGCAGATGCGGGAGCTCGGGCTGTTCGGCGCAACCATCAGCCCCGAGTACGGCGGCCTCGGTCTGCCCGCAACCACCTATGCGCGCATCGTCATGCACATCTCGTCGGTGTGGATGGCGATCACCGGTATCTTCAATTCGCATCTGATCCTCGCGCTGGCGATCGAGCGCTTTGGGACCCAGCGCCAGAAAGAGGAGTGGCTACCGCGGCTCGCGAGCGGCGAGGTGCGCGGCGGGCTGGCGCTCACCGAGCCGGATGCGGGCACCGATCTGCAGGGCATCCGGATGACCGCGCGTCGCGATGGAGATGCTTACGTCATCAACGGTACCAAGATCTGGATCTCCAACGGCATCGAGGGCACGTGCTTCGCGCTGCTGGTGAAGACCGATCCGCTGGCCGAGCCACGTCACAAAGGAATGAGCCTATTCATCGCGCCCAAGCAGCCCGGCTTTAGTGTGGGCCGCAAGCTCGACAAGCTCGGCTACAAGTGCATCGATTCTGCCGAGCTGATCTTCGAGGATTACCGGGTACCGGCGCGCTATCTGATCGGTGAGACGGAAGGCCAGGGCTTTTATCAGGCGGGTGGCGGATTGGAGCTCGGCCGCATCAACGTGGCGGCACGCGGCGTCGGTATCGCGGAGGGCGCCTTGCGGCTCGCCACGCAATACGCACAGACGCGCCGCACCTTCGGCAAGCTGATCTGCGAGCACCAGGCCATTCAGCTGAAGCTTGCCGAGATGGCAACCCGAGCGCGCGCTGCGCGCCTGCTCACCCTCGATGCAGCCACGGCTTTCGATCGCGGCGAGCGCTGCGACCTACAGGCAGGGATGGCCAAGTACTTCGCATCCGAGGCGGCCCTGGAGAATGCGACCGAATCGATGCGCATCCACGGCGCCTACGGCTATTCGAAGGAATACCACATCGAGCGACTCTATCGGGACGCCCCGCTCACCTGCATCGGCGAGGGCACCAACGAGATGCAGCGCATCATCATTGCGCGGCAGTGGATCAAGCAGAACCCCGTCGCGTGAGCGCTGTCGTGAACTCCAAGGGGCCCCTGTGAACTCCAACAAACCCCTGACCGGCATTCGCATCCTTTCGGTCGAGCAGTTCGCCGCAGGACCCTACGGTACGATGCTGCTCGCCGATCTCGGTGCCGAGGTGATCAAGATCGAGAATGCGACTACCGGGGGTGACCCGGCACGCTATACGGGTCCGTATCCGCTGGGCGTGGCCGACAGCGAGTATTTCCAGACCTGGAATCTCAACAAGCGCAGCGTGTCGCTGGATCTCAAATCCGCGGACGGGCGTGCCGCCTTCGAGCAGCTCGTGCGCGGTGCCGATGCTGTCGTCAACAATCTGCGCGGGGATCTGCCGGCCGCGCTCCGTTTGGACTACGCGGAGCTGTCGAGGATCAGGCCGAGCATCGTGTGCCTGCACATCTCGGCATACGGCCGCGACAACGTGCGCACCGCCTGGCCGGGATACGACTATCTGATGCAGGCAGAGTCGGGTCTCATGGACCTGACCGGTGAGCCCGACGGGCCGCCGTCGCGTTTCGGTGCGCCCTCCATGATCGATCACATGGCCGGTGCGACGTCGATGGTGGGGCTCCTGGCGGCGCTGCTCGCGGCACGCGCCAGCGGCCGCGGCTGCGACGTGGACGTGAGCCTCTTCGATGTGGCCTTGCATCAGCTCGGCTATGCCGCCATCTGGTATTTGAACGAGGGATTGAAGCTCAGTCGGCAATCACACAGCTCGCATTTTTCCGTCGCTCCCGTGCAGACCTTGCGCACGCAGGACGGATGGATCTACGTCATGTGCATGACGGAGAAGTTCTGGATGGAGCTTCTGGGTGCACTCGGGCGCGCCGACCTCGCTGCCGATCCGCGCTTCTGTACCGTGCAGGCGCGCCACGCCCATCGCGAGGCACTCACGCAGGTGCTGCAGAGCGTGCTGAGCCGCGAACCGACGCGTTACTGGCTGACGAGGTTCGAGGGTCGACTGCCCGTCGCTCCGGTGCTGGATGTGGCGGCCGCGCTCGAGAGTGATTTCGTCAGGAAGACAGGGATGGTTAGCCGTGTGGCGCATCCGGCGAAGGCGGACTTTCGAATCCTGAGCAATCCCTTCAAGATCGATGGCGAGCGGCTCGATCAGCGCGTGTGCGCGCCGCTCGGTGCCGATAACGCCGAACTGCTCGGGGAGTAGCTCATCGTGACCGCGACCCCCAAGGCCCCCGCGCGCTATCGAGCAAGCGGCGGCCGCTGCTACGAGGACTTCACCGTCGGCGACATCTACGAGCATCGCCCGGGACGCACGATCACCGAAGCGGACAACATCTGGTTTACGCTGCTCACGATGAACACGCACCCGTTGCATTTCGACAGCGCCTATGGCGCGCGCACGGAATTCGGCAAGCCGCTCGTCAACAGCTGTCTGACCCTCGCGATCGTGGTCGGCATGAGCGTGAGCGATGTGAGCCAGAAGGCGATCGGCAATCTCGGCTGGGACCACATTGAGCTTACCGCGCCCGTTTTCGTCGGCGATACCCTCTATGCGGAGTCAGAAGTGCTCTCCAAGCGCGAGTCTGCCTCCCGCCCCACACAAGGCATCGTGGTCGTGCGCACGCTCGGCAAGAAGCACGATGGCACGCAGTTCATGAGCTTCGAGCGCACCGTGCTGGTACCCAAGCGCGGCCACCAGATCGAGTACTAGCAATGTGCGAACGTAGGTCTCATGAGGCTTGAAAACAAGCTAGCCGTGTTCACCGGCGCTGCAGGCCTACGCCCTGCGTACGGCTGAGCGCTGCGGCCCGATCGACGTATTCAACAATGCAGGCATCGGCCGACGCACTGATTACCGAGTTTGCGGAGGCGTTCGACAGAGTCATGCAGGTCAAGGTGCGCGGCGTATTTCTCGGCCTCATACGGGCAGTGGCCGCTTCAGCGCCCACACCACCAGCAAGCGCGCGGTCGTCGATTTGATGCGCGAGGCAGCGCTCGATCTCGGGCCGCGCCGCATCCGCGTGAAACCATCCATCCCGGATTCGTCAAGAGCGAGAGGGTGCTCCGGATCATGAGACGTATGCAGCCGGGTGCGGCTGACCATGCGCCGCTGCAGCAGCTCGATGCACGCACGCTTCTGGGACGCTGCATGACTCCGGAGGAGATCGCCGACGGCCCGGCGTTTCTCGCAAGCGACGACCGTCGCATGATCACCGGTCACAGCTTTGTCGTCGACGCGGGCACGCTCATGCAGTGATGCAGAGCACTCGGCCTTGCTTCGATGACAACCCACCTTATATCCTGCCCCATCGACAGCATCGGTATCGCAGGAGCCCCATGTACCGGCGTCCGGTCGGCACGATCTACCTCTTGAAGCGCGCTGAGGTCGCGGTACGCGGCTGTATGGATGTCGCGCTCGTGGAGTTCGACCTGACACCGGCGCAGTTCCTGATGCTGTTCCGTCTGCGCGACCATGCCGAGCTGTCGAGCGCGGCGCTCGCGCGCGATATCGGCGTGCGCCCACAGTCGATCATCGGTCTGCTCCGACCCCTCGAGCGCAAAGGCCTGTTGCAACGCGAGCCGAGTCCCGCGCACCAGCGCGTGCTCGACATCCGGCTCACGGGCGCCGGTAAGAAGTTGCTCGCGGATGCGATGCGGGTGGCGTCCCGCATCGAGTCCGAGCTACTCGCCGATCTCGATGACCGACAGGTCACGGTGTTTCAGGATGCACTCACCAAGCTGTGGAATCGCGCCGAGAGGCACTCGCTGCACCCAGGCTCAATCCGCGCCAAAGCAGAAAAGCTGATGCGCGAGCATCTCGCGGTCACGCAACGCCGCGCTCGCACGGTGCAGCGGCGGCTGCGCGAGGGCGCGAGCCGGGCACGCGACTAGCTCGCCGACTACCGGCCCCGGGGGTGGCAAGCCTGGCGGGCTGTTGAAAAGTGGCAACTCTATGTTCCCTCAGAGCCCTTAAGGGCAAATCTATTCACCCGTTGCACGCATGCTCCACCAGGCACTCCCACTCAGCCAAACATGCTCGACATGCGCGGGGGGTAAGTGCCGTGTACGAGGCGCTGGCTACGGCGCGCACATCTCGCTGAGCAGTTCTGCGATTTCCTGCAGCGTAAGCTCGCGTCGCATGGCATCGAAGAGTCTCAGCTCTCCGAGGACCGCAGGAGCAAGTCGCAGCGCCCGACCCTTGTCGACACCGAAATCCGTGAGCTTCGTGGGCAGGTCGAACTGCGCGATGAAGGCGCGCACGGCGGCGGCGCAGGCAAGCGCGCGTTCCGTCGGATTCGAGGCGAGCGGCACGCGGAGTGCTTCTGCGATATCGACGAAGGACTCAGGCGCATCGCGGGCCAGGAAGCGCATCGCGGGCACCAAAGCGATGCAGGACGTCATCCCGTGAGGAATCTCGAATGCCGGGCCGATCTGGTGTCCGAGTGCGTGCGACAGGCCGAGCCCCGTGTTGAACGCTCCGTAGAGAGAAAGCCAGGCGGCATCGAGGCACTCGCCACGATGTCCGATCGCTTGAGCGTCTGCACCGCGCGAGCGCGGCAGGTGCTCGATGATCATGCGGATCGCGCGCATCGCAAGCGCGCTTGCGAGCGGATGTGCGCGCTTGGCATAGATGCTCTCGATGGCATGGTCGAGTACGCGGACTCCGGTGCTGATCCAGAGCTCATCGGGCGTCTCGATGCACAGCTCAGGATCATGAATGACGACACAGGGCTGCAGGCGGGCATCGAGAACAGCCCGCTTCACATGGCTCACCGCGTCGGTGACCCCGCCCCCGGGAGTGAAAGCCGCCGCTGACAGCGTCGTCGGCACCGCGACGTGTACCAGGCCCCGACCCGCGCGTGGATCGAAGGCGCGCTGTAGATCGAGCGGGCCACCCTCGAGTGTCATGTCACGCCCGTTCATCCGGCTGGCGGCAGCGACCTTGGCACTGTCGATCGCACTGCCACCGCCAAAGCTGACCACCGCATCCGCATCGAGCGTTGCGAGCGTGGCGGCGATCTCGCGCACGGCGGCCGCCGGAGCATGCTGGGCGGCAGCGCTGCTGACTCCCACACAGCGCGCGCCGAGCGCATCCCGGACTCGTGCGAGGAGGGGCGAACGAGCGAGCGAAGCACCGGTGACGACGACGACCCGGGACGCGGCGCGTCGATCAAGCTCTGTACCGATGGCGCCGATCGCCGCCGACCCCGAAATCACCTTCTCGAGGCGCGTGAGATTGAACTGCAGCATGGGCCCCGCCGGTCGAACGGCGCTCAGAATGCTCGTTCGCAGTTGCATGGTCAAACGTGGGCGACGCTCCGTCTGGAAGGCATCCGCGATGCGCGGCCGCTGCGCGATCAGCGCGCGCTGGAGATACATGGCTTCACCCGGATGCAGCATGCGACGGCGTGAGCGACTTCTCTGATGCGAGAGCGCTGGAGCAGCTCTATTTTCCCGAGGCGGCTGCGCTCGTACAGCACGCGAACTGCACACCCCCCTCGTTCGAGGATCCGATGAGTCCCAAGGGCGCACGACCCCGGCGCAGCATCGAAGTGCGAACCTTGGTCTCCTTCGCTCCGGAGCGCCGTCGCGTGGGCCGCTGCTGGCATTAGCCGGGCCCGGACGTCGCGACCGTGGGATCGCGCTCAGGGCCCGCCACAATACCCGCGTCGTGCAGGCGTCCCAGCGCCGGGGCGTCAAGGCCGAGAATCTCTTGCAACACCTCATCCGTGTGCTGTCCGAGGAGGGGTGCCGGCTGCGTGGCGCCGCGATGCTCGTCACTCACACGCACTGGCGTTCCCGCTGCGCGATGCGCTCCGACGCCCGGCGTGTCGAGGCGGTCGAAGACAGCCGAAGAGCTCGCGACGCGCGGGTCATCCGCGAGCAGCTCACCAACCGTCCGATACAATCCCCAACAGACCCGATGGCGATCGAAGATCCGCCCGATCTCCGCGAGTGGCCGCGCGGCGCACCAGACAGCGATCACGCTTGCGATCTCTTCCCGAGCCTGATAGCGATCTGCCTCGCGCGCGAACTCGAGGCCCAGGCGTGCTTCCAATTGAGCCAGTGCGGCTTCCGCGTCACAGGCCTTGACGAGCGCCTGCCACTGGCCCGAGGAGATTGCGGCAACCATTACGCGCCGTGCATCTCCCGTCGCGAAATCTCTGCCGAATGCGCCGTAGACGTAATTGCCGATCGACGGACGCTCCTGGCCGAGCAGCTCGGCCTCGGCCATGACACCGAGGTGCGACACCACTGCGAAGGCGACATCTGATAGGGCGAGCTTGAGCTCGCAGCCCTTGCCGGTGCGACGGCGGTGCTCGATGGCCGCCAGCAGCGCGAACGCCGCCTGATAGGCACACGCGAGATCCCATGCGGGCACCACATTGTTCACCGGGGCAGAGATCGAGCCGCCGCCGGTGATCGCCGGATAGCCGGTCGCACAGTTGACGGTGTAGTCGACCGCGGTGCTGCCGTCGGCATTGCCGCAGATGGTGCAGCTGACGAGATCGGCGCGCCGCGCCGCGAGCGTCGCGTGCGCCAGCCAGCTCGTGAGGATATTCGTGAGCAGGATGCCGGCCCCAGCGCCCTCTGCGGTGATGAGGGCCTGCACCAGCTCGCGACCCTCGGGCCTGCGCAGATCCACGGCGATCGAGCGCTTGCCTTTATTGAGTCCGGTCCAATAAAGGCTGCGGCCGCTCGGCATGAGTGGCAGGCGGCCGTAATCGATGCCGCCACCGATCTGATCGACGCGTACCACATCCGCGCCGAACTGCGCGAGCGTGAGCCCCGCAAGCGGTGCGGCGATGAAGGCCGAGCTCTCGATCACACGCAGTCCGCCGAGCAGGGAATAATTCATTTCATCGCGCGCGGTGTTGGCTGCAGTCTTCGAGGGTTGCGTCTGACCCGGCGATTCGTGAGAGTAAGCTGCTGTTATTATCCTCCGCACCTAGGCCTGCGGGAAAACTCTTGCCATGGATAAAGTCGAGGTGCTCATCGTCGGAGCAGGGCCCGTGGGTCTGCTGAGCGCCTTGGCGCTGGCGCAGCTGGGCGTCGACGTCATGGTCGTGGAGTCAGGCGCCGGGCTCAACGACTCACCGCGGGCTGCGGTTCATTTTGCAACGACACTCGTGCCGATCCGCGAGCTCGGCCTGCTAGAGGATCTCGAGGCCCGAAGTCTCAAGGTGCGCTCCTTCGGTTTTCACGCCCCGGCCTTCGACTTTCACCTGGTGCTCTCGATGAGCTGCATGAGCGGCATCACCTTCGACTATCAGCTCCACTGCGGTCAGGACGTGGTCGGACGGGTGGCCATGAGGCACGCCGAGCGGCGCGGCGCGCGTGTGCGCTTCTCCCATAAGCTCATCGGACTCACGCAGGAATCTGAGACCGTCCATGCCGAGGTGCAGAGCGCAGATGGCGTGAAGCGCATCGACGCGGCCTGGGTGATCGGTGCGGACGGTGCGCGCAGCACGGTGCGTCAGCTCCTGGGGCTCGAATTTCAGGGACACACCTGGCCGAACCGTTTCGTCGCGACCAACATCTACTGTGACATGGCCGCCTACGGCTATCAGCCCTCGAATTTCATCTGCGATCCGCTCTACGGTGGCGTCGTCGCGCAACTGGACGAAGCGGGGCTGTGGCGTCTCACGTATCACGAGAGTGGCGCGTATCCGGTCGAGAGCTTCATGGAGCGCCTGCCGGAGAAGTTCTCGGGCTTCATCCCGGCAAATGCCCCTTATCGCATCAAGGCGGCGCAACCGTACGTGATCCATCAGCGTTGCGCCGAGCGACTGCGCGTGGGGCGCGTCGTGCTCGTGGGGGATGCGGCCCATGCCACCAACCCGTGCGGTGGCCTCGGACTCACGACCGGGGTCTGGACCGGCATGATTCTCACCGATCTGCTCGGCGCCGTGCTCCGCGGCGAGGAGGATCAGGCGGTGCTGGACCGCTACTGCAGGGAGCGGCGCCGGATATTCTGGGAGGTCACCTCGCCGGGCGCCTCCGAGAACAAACGGATGATGGAAGAGAGCGATCGCGAGCAACGACTGAAGGATATAGAGGGTGTCAAGCTCATGGCTTCCGATCCGCAGCTTGCACGGCTCATGATGGCTTTCCCGTTCAGGGTCATCGGGGATCCATTGCGGGAGGCATCGCGCTGGCGCCATGCCGATCCGAGCGCGCGCGCCGGAATAGCACTCGAGAATCGCGCCTCACAGCTCGCTTAGGCGCGGTGCCGCACAACCGCGCTAGGCGGAGCGTCAGCTCCGTGCTACCGTGCCGCCCTCGACGAGCGCCAGCGAGGCGACACCATGAACGCATGGCTCAAAGCGGCTGCTGCAGGTTGCGTGACTGCCATCCCACTCATCGCGCACGCGGCTTCTCAGGCTGAAGCGATTCCTGCCGAGGAACGCCTCGGCACCGTCTCATTCCCCGTCTCGTGCGCACCGTCGGTGCAGGCGAGCTTCAATCGTGGAGTCGCCCTTTTGCACGACTTCTGGTACGAGGAGGCGAGGCCGCAGTTCGAGCGTATCCTGAAGGCTGATCCGGGCTGCTCCATGGCGCACTGGGGGCTCGCGATGAGCGGCTTCCATCAGATCTGGGATCGGCCGAATCAGGCGACCATGGCACGCGGTTGGCGCGAAATCGAGGCCGCGCAGGCACACAGTGCGGGGACCGCGCGTGAGCGCGCATACATCGCTGCGCTCGGCGAGTTCTTCAAGCCGGGGACGAACGACTATCAAGTCCGCATCGATGCATATTCGGCGGCGATGGGCCAGCTCTATGCCGCCCACCCCGAGGATGTCGATGCCGGTGCGTTCTACGCGCTCTCGCTGCTTGCGGCCGAGACACCGTCGGACACGAGTCTCAACCAGGAGCGCAAGGCCCTGGAGGTGCTCTCGCCGTTATGGGTGAAGTATCCGGATCATCCAGGCCTGGTGCACTACATCATCCACTCGTGCGACAGCCCACCGCTCGCGCCCAAGGGACTCGCTGCCGCCCGTGCCTACGGCAAGGTCGCCCCGTCCGGCCCGCATGCCGTGCACATGCCAGGACACATCTTTGCGCGCCTCGGCCTGTGGCAAGAGGACATAGCAGCGAACCGGGCATCGGTCGAGGCATCGCGTGCAGCGGAGGCCCGGAACCTGAGTGGCGGCATGGACCAGTTTCACTCGGATGATTTTCTCGTGTACGCCTACCTGCAGAGCGGACAGGAGCAGATGGCCCGCAAAGTGGTAGCGGAGGCAAACGCGGCGATGGCGCACTACGAGTCGATGCCGGGCATGTCGCCGGATCAATACATGGACGGAATGTTTCCTTATTATCGGATGAAGCTCCCGGTGTTCGTGGCTCTCGAGACGCGCGATTGGACGAGCGCCCTCGCGCTCGAACCCATCCGCAGCGCGCCTCCGGAGACGCAGGTGATCGTGTACTGGGCACGAACGATCGCGGCCGGGCACCTGCGTCGCGCCTCCGAAGCGCATCATGATCTCGAGTCCTACGACGCGCTGATCGATCAGATTCGCAAGGGCCGCCACGCCTACTATGCAGAGGGCATCGGCGTGAAAATCTCGCGCGGCGAGCTGCTCGGTTGGACCGCATTCGCGGACGGTGAGCTTCCGGTGGCGCTCCAGCACATGCGCGATAGCGCAGACCTGCAGGACAAGGTGGGGCAGGGTGAGGTCGATATTCCGGCGCGTGAGATGCTCGCGGACATGCTGCTCGAATCGAATCAGCCGCAGCAGGCGCTCGCCGAGTATCGGCGAGCACTCGAGCTCAGCCCGAATCGCTTCAACGGCCTCTACCATGCCGGCCGCGCGGCCGAAGCATCCGGAGATGCCGTGAGCGCGCGCAGCTACTTCGCAACGCTACTCATGACGACGGAGCAGGGGGCGCACTCCACCCGGCCCGAGCTCGCGCACGCGAAAGAGTTCATCGGCTCGGCGACCGTTGGCAAGAACTGAGTTCCCCCTGCGCGTGCCCTCAGACGGGAAGTTCGCTGCCGCCGGGGCAGCGCTCGCGGCAATCGTTCTTGGTGCGTGCGCCCTCACGCACTTGCAGACGCCCGCGATCAACGCCGAATCGGTGCAGCTCACGGAAGTGGCACTCGATGAGCAGCGCTTCATCGTGCACGTGCACGTGGACAATCCGAACGATCGCGCGCTGCCCATCAAGTCGGTCAGCTGCACGCTGCAGCTGGCGGACGTGGAGGTCGGTCGAGGCGAGAGTGCCGCTCCCTTCGCCGTGCCTCCGCACGGAGACACCGACTTCGACATGCTCGTCACGACCAACTTCGCCGCAAGCATGCCGAATCTTCTGCGGCGGGTGATTCAGCGCGGGAACTTGCCGGAGTACCACCTCTCGGGCTGGGTCAATCCGGATCACGCGCTACTGCCTCCGATTCCGTTCACGAAATCGGGGCAGATTCGCCTCCAGTGACGGCGTACTGCACGACCGAGAGAACATTTCCGTCCGGGTCGCGAAACCACAGCACGCGTGCCCCCCAGGGTGTCATCACGACGCCGGCCTGATCGTGCGTAAGCTGCGGAATGCGCATCCATTGCACATTGCGGGCCGCCAGCGCGGCAGTCACCTTGTCCAGATCGGCGACGGCGAAGCCCACGACCGTGTGTGCGGATGGCTCGAAGGAGGGCACGGGCATGACGAGCAGATCGCTGCCCCCGACATCGTAGATCACGCCGCCATGAGACCTGCGCTGCACCCGCAGCCCGAGAACCTCTCCGTAGAAGCGCTCGGCCTCAGCCAATCGCGCCGTGCAAATGATCGTCTGCAGTCTCGAGGATGCCAGCATGTTGGATCTCCACTGCACACCTGCGCTACCGAAGCAATCTACCGGTACCCAAAATGACGAGGCCGCGACGAGCGCGGCCTCCGAACACAAGAAAGCCGCGACGAGCGCGGCTTTCAATCAACTTCATGCTATCCGCCGGTGTGGGAGCATGTCAACCTCAGTGAACGCGCCACTCGCGTCTTTACTGACGCAGTTCCGTCACGATGGATTGCGAGAGCTGCTTGATCCCGGAGGCCTGCGCTTCCGTCATCCACTGCCGGAACTCCGGTGACGCGTTCAACTGCGCTTCGGACTGCGCCATGGCGACAAGACTCGGGAACTCGATGGTGACGATCACGTGACCTGCTTCGGGTCCGGCCCAGCTGCTGATCCAGTAGCGCGCCTTGCCGGGACTATTGAGCTGCTTGGTGATCGCGTTCGCACGCTTGGTCAAGTCGAAGAACTTCTGCATGTTGGAGCCCACATCGAGCACGACGACCTCGGTGACACGCGGCGGCGCTGCGGGCGCTTGTGCAGACGATACTGAGGCGATCGCGGCCACGGCACACGAGGCGATAAGGATGGTACGAGTTTTCATGATCGTTTCCTCCGGTGAGATGACTCGGCGCTGCGATACGGCGGCAGGATTCTGCCGCGCTCGAGCGTCAAGCTTAATTGACGTGCGCCTCAGAGGCACACTTAAGTGCGTTTACTGCCATCATAAGCGTGAAACTTCAGAGGCTTACACCAATTGGCTATCGCCAAATAGACGCGCTCGCGGAGCTCGCCACTTGATGCGCGCGCGCTCGCTCGTGAAGTCCTGATCGTGTTTGAATGTGAGTTCGCAACCCAACATCAAACTACCGGAGAACGCTCGATGTCATCTCTTACGACAGCCCGATTCAAGGGCGCAGCGCTTGGATTCCTCGTGCTCGCGATTGCGCTCGCAGTGGTCATCTGCACTCAACGGGCGCCTGCGGAGCAGCCGGCGACCACCTTGACGACGCTCCTCGACAAAGCGCAGATCGAGGACATGCTCGTCGAGTACTACGGGCATCTCGGCGGCGCCGATCGTGACCTCGGCTCGTACTACGTCGAGGAGGGTGTGCTCGATGTGAATGGCATCGTTGCGCGCGGCAGAAAGTCGATCGAAGGCCTCTACAGGCAGATTGCCGGGGGCACGCCCCGACCACAAGGCACGTTCCACATGCTGCTCACGAATCCGCAGATCGTCGTCAAAGGCGCCTCGGCCACCGCAGACCTGCTGTGGACGGGTGTGCTCTCGGAAACTGCCAAAGCTACGCCGCGCTTCGTGGAGCAGGGTCGTGAGCACGATGAGCTCGTCAAGCGCGCCGGTCGGTGGTACATCAAATACCGCGTCATCACGAGCGATGGTGGACTGCCTGCCATGTTCGAGAAAACCTACAAGCAGAGATAGGGCCGTCAGGTTACGGGACGCCGCACCAGATAGCGGCTGAGAAAACCCCCGACGCGCTGCTCGTACTCTTGCTTCGCATAGTCGAGGAAGTTGCTGTGCGCGGCGCCTTCCACCGCCCACCATTCCTTGGGCGGCGCGGCTGCTGCGAACTCGGCCCGGGCCTCTGCCAGTGTCGTGTGCTCATCGCGCGTGCCGTGCACGAGCAGCAGCGGTGCCTCGAGGTGTCCGATGTGATCGATCGGCCGCAGTCGCTCTGGATCGATCGCCAGGCGTCGTTTGAATTGCCAGCATACGAGCGGCGTTAGCGCGCCGGCCCATGCGCCAAAGCGCGCGCGCAGACGATCCGCAATCGCCTGCCGCAGCGTTGGATACATGGATTCCAGCACGACGGCGTCGACTCGAGGACGGTCGCGAGCGAGAACGAACGCCGCGGCACCGACGGAGACGGCGATGACCCCGAGCCGCTCTTGCGGCAGCATCTGGTGCAGGTAATCGAGCGCGGCGCTGACATCCCTCGATTCCAGATCGCCGAACGTGATGCGCTCGCCGCGACTCTCGCCGGTTGCCTGGAAGTCGATCAGCAGCACGGAAAAACCGAGGCGGTGCAAGAACTCGGCCCTCGAGAGCATATAGGTTCGGTCCAGCCGGACTCCATGCAGTAGCAGTACGGCGCCGTGGCCGCCGGCGCCCGGACAGAGCCAGCCGTGAATCTCCGCACCCGAAGCGCTCGGAAAGGAAACAGCGCGCGCTTGCAGCTCCGCCGGGGCTGGCCCGATCGCCCGCTGCACGGGCGCGGCCAGCGTGCCGAAGGCTACCCACTCGGTCAGAGCAGCCGCAAGCACGAGGAGGGCTGCGACGAGCGCCAGACGACGCATCGGGACTTTCGACATGCCGATGACTCCTCAGCCGCTCGGGCGCAATCTCAGCGCAACGTCAGCGCAACGAGCTCCCCCGGCACGTCCTTTGCGCCGACGGCCACCACGATGAACTGGCGTCCGTTGATCTCGTACGTCATCGGTACTCCGGATTGGTTGGCGGGGAGCGTGAAGCTGAAGAGCATATCTCCAGTCGCCTTGTCGTAGGCGAACAGCTTGTTACCCCCGCCGCCGGCCCGATAGAGCCCACTGCCTTCGCCCGCGAACAGCAAGGTCTTGGTCACGAGCAGACCGACTTGATCGAAAGAACCCGTCCGCGGGAGCGCGACGCCGGCGAGCGCCGGGTTGTTGCGTGCCCAGTCCGGTGTATCGCTGTTCGGGACCATCCAGACGTGCTCGCCCGAGTTCAGATTGATCGCTGTGATGCGTCCCCAGGGTGGCTTGATGAGCGGCAGACCGTAGGGCCCGCCGAGTGAGCCGTTGGGGAACCCCTCGCCATACGCGCCGATGTAGAGCATCTCGGAGATCTTGGGATCCTGTCGCAAGCCGATCGGGCTCGTCGAGGAGATCGAGCTCACGTAGAGCATGCCGGTCTCGGGATCAACCGCGGCGCCCTGCCAGTTCGCACCGCCCGACAGCGATGGGCGCAGCAGCGTACCCAGATGCTCGTCGCCATCGACGATCGAAGGCGGCAGGTACGGCGGGCCGAAGCGATAGTGACTGACGATCTCGAGCGCCTGTTGCTTGATTTCCGGCGTGAAATCGATCAAGTCCTCGCGGCGCAGACCCTGCGGCTCGAACGGAGCAGGCTTGGTGGGAAAAGGTTGAGTGGCCGAGCTCTTCTCACCGGGCACATCGCTCTGGGGAACGCGCCGCTCTTGAATGGGCCAGACGGGCTTGCCGGTGAGCCGATTGAAAACGAACACCAGGCCCATCTTGGTGACCTGCACCACCGCCGGAATCCTGCGTCCGGACACGCTGATATCGACGAGCACGGGAGGCGCGGGCAAATCGTAGTCCCAAAGATCGTGATGCACGATCTGGTAGTGCCAGATACGCTTGCCCGTCTGCGCATCGAGGCATACGAGCGAGTCGGCGAACAGGTTGTCGCCGCGGCGCTGGCCGCCATAAAAGTCCGAGGCCGGAGGCGCGATCGGCACATAGACGTAGCCACGCGCGGCATCCGCGGAAAACGGCGTCCATGAGCCTGCGTTGCCGCTGTATTGCCAGGCGTCGCCGAGCCAGGTGTCCGCGCCGAATTCGCCCGCCTGGGGGATCGTATGGAAGCTCCATCTCAAAGCGCCGCTGCGAACGTCGTAGCCCCGGATCCATCCCGGCACGGCATTGCGTGACCTCGGCGCACCGCTCGCCGCGAACGCCGCACCCACCACGATCACATCGCCGACGATCACCGGCGGCGAGCTCGAGCCAGGCGGTGTTTTCGCGAGCTCGCCCACCCGTGGCAGACCGAGCTTCAAATCGACGCTGCCCTGCTCGCCGAACGAGGAGATCGGTCGCCCGGTGCGCGCATCCAGCGCGACGAGCTGAAACCCCGGAGTCACCGTCAGGATGCGGCTCGGCTCGCTCGGCGTGCTGCTGCGCCAGAGCGCTACCCCGCGTCCCGAATTTCTGCGGGGCGCGAGCGCGCCGCGCTCGCCCTCATCCGGACGATACATCCAGAGCGTTTCGCCGCTCGCAGCATCGATCGCGACCACGTCCCGCCGCAGGCCGGCGCTCGTGTAGAGCACCCCGTCCGCCATCAACGGCGTTGCGCGGAAGTAGAACTCGGGTGTCGGACCGAAGTTTGCGGACTTCCAGCGCCAGGCGATGGTGAGGTCCGCGACATCGTCCCGATTGATCTGATCCAGGGGCGAGTAGCTCGTGCTCGCGAGATCCCCACGATTGTAAAGCCAGTCCGTATGGCCCAGCGCCGAGCCGAGCGAACTCCTCACGCTCGCGTCGACGGTCCAGCCGTTCTCGCGACGGATGTGGGCAATTGCCGCCGCGTAGTCGGCCGGGCTCAGCGAGCCGGGATTCGGGGGCGGCATCGTGCGCCGAACGAAAGACTCGAGCTGCTGCGGAACCGCGTACCAGCGCCTCTGAAATGCGCTGCCGATCAAGGGCGGTCCGGTTTCACCGCCGCGCAACTCGGCGCCATGACAGCCCGCGCAGCTGCGCAAGTATGCATCGTCAACGCCCGCGGCGATCACGTGCGTAGTCAACTGAAGAAGCGCGAGCGCAGCCCACAGTCTCATCCAAGGAGCATGCTTGTTCAGGTGGCGGTCCGCTAGTGCAGCTATCGGCTGGCGCTGCTACTTTATTGGCACGGGCCAGCTAGGAGAGACCGATGTATCGGCTGAGCAGTGGCAAAGCTTCGGCAGGCGTGGCGGCGGGGGTGCTCTTGGTGCTGGCAGCGCGCAATCCTTGCCTCGCACAGAGTGAGGCGGCGGACGCAGCGGCGCGCAGCAGCGAGAACTCCGTCGATCTCATCGGGCGACCGGTGGACCTCGATATCACCAAAGGCGTGCGGGCGCCGTATCGGGACACCTCCAAGCTTCCCACCACCTTTGCGGGAGCGGCGCGGACTCAGCCCGTCGATCCTCACTGGGGTACTGCGCCGTACCGACCCAAGAGCCGCCGAGATCTCACCGGCATCTGGATCAATCAAGGCGGCATCGGCTGGACGCCGGGCATTCCGCCCGGCCGAGGGCAGAACCCGCCGCTGACGCCGGCTTACACACGCATCTTCGAGCAGCACTTGGCGGACGCCGCTGCGGGCAAGCCGACCGGTGATCCGACCGCCGCATGTCTGCCTCCGGGTATGCCGCGCATCATGACCATGACCTATCCCATGGAAATCACGATGGGACCGGATCGGATCATGATCTATGCGGAATGGGATGAGCAGGTCCGACGCATCTTCATCGATGGCAGGCCGCTGCCCGAGGACCCGGACCCCACCTACAACGGGGAGTCGGTAGGGCACTGGGAGGGCGACTTCCTGCTCTCCACCGCCTACGGCTTTCGGGCGGATACCAACCTCGAGGCATCCGGGCTGCCCAAGAGCGACAAGGCGATTGCCTACGAGCGCATCTGGCTCGCCGACGAGGATACGCTACGGGATGAGTTCACCCTGGTCGATCCCGTGGCCCTGGCGAAACCGTGGACGGTGACGAAGACGTACAAACGTGCACCGCCCGGGTTCAAGCTGTTGCCCTATGTTTGTCTTGAGAACAACCGCAACCCTATTGCACCCGACGGCAGCATCCAGGCGATTCTCAAGTCCTCTTCTCCTGCTTCTCATTGAGAGGCGCCCGGGGAATACCGCCCGTCAGGTCGCGCGCAGCGCCGCGGCCACGGGCTGCCGCGCGGCCCGCAGTGCCGGCAAAGAACCGCCGATGAGCCCGATCGCCAGAGCCCAGAGGATGCTGATCACGAGCAGATGCGGAGTCACCGTGAGCTTGAAGATGAGACCCGACACGTCCACGACGTTCCCGTTGAACAGCAGCCACGCAACCAAGGCCCCGAGGAACGCCCCGGGCAGCGCGAGCACCATGCCCTCGATCAGCACCGAGAGCAGAATCGGTACGCTGTTGAAGCCGATGGCACGCAGCGTGGCGATTTCCCGCCGCCGAGCATCCACCGAGGCGTACAAGCTGTTCAGCGCGCCGAACACCGCGCCACTTGCCATCACGGCCCCGACAAAGTACGCCACGAAGTCGAGCAGGGTGTCGAGCTGGCCGAAGTTGTCCTTCATGGATTGCGCCGACGTGCGCACCTCGAGGGAGACGGCCGGATTGGTCGTCAGCGCGTCCTTGAACTTCTGGAAGGCCGCGGGAGATTCGAGCTGGACGTTCGCGGATTGATACGTGCCGCGGTTGAATGCCGACATGACGGTGTCGGCATCAGCGCGCATCACACTGTCACCGATCGTATCGTTGCCGGCGAACACGCCCACGATCGTCCACTCGGTACCGTTCAGGGTCAGGTGACTACCGATATCCATGTTCTTGTACATCCGGCGGACGGGGTCGGCGACGGTCACCTCGTGCACGGCCGGGCGGTACTGCCGGCCCGCGATGATCTTCACGTTCGACTGGACAAGTGCGGCACCCGGTGTGAATCCGACCAGATAGACGGTGCCGCGCTTGCCGTTCTTCTTGAAAACATCGACGCTCACGAAGGTCGTGGCGACGACGTACGGGCGTCCGTCCGGGGCGTGCTTCACGCCGGGTGCATTCTCGACGACCGCCAATGCATCGCGCGTGAGCACGCTCTGCGCCGTTGATGTAGCACCGCGACTGATGACATCGACGCTGTCGGGCCGCGATGTCCGGCCGCTGAAAATGCTCGCGCCCTCGCGAATCGCCAGCAGCGAGACCAGCACTCCCACCACCACCGTTACGCCGATCACTGTGACCAGCGATGAGCCACGGCGCTCGCTGATGCTGCGCAGTCCGGTCGCTGTGAGCGCCAGGGTTTGCTTAAGCAAAGTCATGCGCCGGGCTCCCTCACTGCTGACTCATCGCTCCGCCAGTGCTTGCGCCACCTGCAGCCGCAGCCCCCGCCATGCCGGCACCGAACCACCGATGATGGCCAGCACGATGGCAAAAGCGATGCCGGCTGCGATGACGATGCCGGGCATCGAGGAGATTCCGATCAGCGCACGCGAGGCCGGGAGGATTACTGCGGCGATTCCGAGGCCGATGGCCGCCGAAAATACACAGAACACGACGGCTTCAACCAGGATCAGGACCATCACGAGCCGATCCGAGAACCCCACCGTCTTCAGCACCGCCAGCTCCGGGACGCGCTCGCGCAGCGATTGCATCATGAGTGCGCTGGTGGCGAGCAGCAGCGCGAAGAACACCGCGCCGATGATGCCGCCGACGATCAGGTCGATGTCGGCGATGCGCTGGATCTGCGAGGTGACGAGGTCACCTTCGGATTGCGTGCGCGTCTCGTGCGAGGAGTTGGCGAATGACTGGTCGATCGCGCTGGCAACCGCGGGAGCGTGTGCGACGCTGTCGGCCAGGGCGATGAACAGCAGCGCCGTGTCGCGATCTGCCAAGCGCGACTCATTCAGAAGGTCGAAATTGACGATCGCCGCTGCGGCACTGCTCGGTTGCGTCGGTACGCTGTAGATGCCCACGACGTCGAGTCCCCAGTCGTTCGAGCCGTCGCGCTTGGGTTGTTGCGACTGCAAGGCGATGCGGTCGCCGACCTTGAGTCCGTAACGCCGCGCCAGGGTCGTGCCGAGGATGACCCCGCTGCGATCCCTCTGCAGCGCTTGCACCTGCGCGGGTGGCACGACGTAATCAGGAAACATGCCGAAGAAGGCCTCCGGATCCACACCGTCCATCGGCATGGCCTGGGTCGATTTCTGATAGATCGAGGGAAATTGCACCAGCGGGGTGACGAGCTTGATGCCCGCTACTCTTTGCAGCTGCGGCAGCATGCTCATCGGCAAGGGCAGGCCGATCGAGACATTGCTCGTCACGTATAGGCGGTCGCTGTGTGTGCGGGCGATGGCCTGCTTGATCCCGGAATTCAGTCCTTGCAGCAAGCCGAACAGCAGGAAGGCGCTGGCGATCTGCAGCAGCATGAGCACCGCGCGACTGCGCTTGCGCCACATCCCGATCCATATGAGCGGCAGGTACTTCATCGCGGCAGCTCCGAGCTCACAGTTCAGGTCCCGGCCGGTCAGGGCGCCGAGGCGCGCGGTGGTGCATGCTCGTGTGACCACAGCGTTCCGCCCGCGGCGGGAGACGGTGCCGGCGGCTGGGCACCGGTCACGGGGTTCACGTAATGATAGGGCGCGACGTAGAAGCTCGGATAGGTCAGGTAGACCGTGCTCGGCGGCAAGTCGGGCGGCGGCGCGAAGCTGTCCGGACGGGTATTGGGAACCGAGGAGTCCCTCCAGCCCCCCTGGTAGGTGCAGTACATGTTGAAGGGCGCCCGGAAGCTGCTCGCCTGCCAAACGCCGTTGATCTTGACATACGAGTTTTCGTACGTCGCGTCGCCCCAGATCGCATCCGCGCCGGGTGACCCAGCCATGATCAGCGCGGTCCAGCGCCCCTTGGCGCTCTGGCCATCGGGTGCGACGTCAACGATGCCCTGGAACTGCTGGTGATCGAGCAGCTGTCCCGCGCGCGTGGCGAGCCCGATCGGACCCAAGCCCGTCACCAGGTATTCCAGTACTCGTTGCGGACCGATGAACACGCCCCGACCGCCGATCTCATAGGTGCCGTGCGGCGCAAACAGGGCAGCGACGTCCGCCCATTGCGCCTTGTCGACATAGTATCCATACGCGCGTTGCAGTTTCTCGATCTGCGACTCGTCCTTGAGCAGCTCCGCTGCGTGCGCCAGCGCGTTCGCCCGCACCGCGAGCGGCCGGAGCGCGGCGGGCAGTACGTCGGCATCCGCGTGCCCCTCGATCGAAGGCGTGGCACCGGTCACCGGGTTCGGATAGTGGTAGGGCACCAGATACGCACCCGGCAGCGAGGCATAGATGACGCTCGGCGGACGGTCCGGCGGGATCAGTTTGCTCGGGCCCTGCAGGGCGAGCGGCGCCTTCATCCAGCCGTGCTCGTAGTCGCCGACGAAGGTCACGTAGTAGTGCAGCGCGCTGATCTTCCAGAGCCCGCCCTCATTCACGTATTCGTTCTCGTAGACACCGCCTCCCCACTGCCCGCGCCCGCCTGCTGCCAGCATGACGTCACTGCGCCAGCGCGCTTTGGCCGAGCGGTTGTCCGCTGCGACATCGATGATCGGCTGCAGCATCAGATGATCGTTGAGGCGTCCTGCCCCGAGATGGGGCGGCCCGAGCAGTCCGAGTGCCATGCGGATGCGGCGCGGGCCGACGTACACACCCTGCTGGCCGTACTCATAGCTGCCTTGTCGCGCGAAGAGCGCGCTCGCCTCGTCCCACAGCCCCTTGTCGAGGTAGTAGCCGTAGGCCGCCTGCAGATTTTGAATCTCACGCTGAGAGCGCAGCAGCTCGAGATCGTGCGCGGCGCGCTCGAGCTCGGAGCGCAGCTCGTTGCCCGCCTCCAGCGTGGGGGAGGGCACAGTCGCGCCGGCAGGCGAGGCTGCGCTCGATCTGCCACCGATCGAAAGCGTGCCCGCGGTTGCAATCGTGTAGTGAAACGGCGGCGTGAAAGGCGAGGGAAACGGTCGGTACGCAACGCTCGCCGGACGATCGGCGGGCAGCGCCCTGCCGCTCGCTGATACCCAGTTCAAAGACACGGGCTGCAGGCGCGCCCAGCCACCCTCGTAAGGCGCCACGAAGTTGGGATAGTAATGCAGCCTGCCGATCTTCCAGATGCCATTCTCTTTGACATACTCGTTCTCGTATATCCCTGTACCCCACTCTGCGTAGGCGTGGTACTGACCGAGCAACGCCAGCTCCCGCCAGCGAGCGCGTGCCGTGCGTCCGTCGGGTGCGATGTGGATGACCGGTTGCAGCTGCAGGCGGTGATTGATCTGACCGTACGGCAGTCCGGGGCCGGGATTACCGCCACCCTCCTGAATGAGGCGCGCGCGGATGCGCGATTTGCCGACGTAGATGCCATCGACGCCGCTTTCGAGCGTAGCACCGTCCGTGAAGAGACTGGCGGCTTCGTCCCAGTAGCCCTTGTCGAGGTAGTAGCCGTACGCGCGTTGCAGCTTGGCAATTGCGTTGAAGTCGGCGAGCTGTTGCGCCTCTTGATTGAGACGGGCGATGCGCGTTGCCATGACATCGAAGTCATTGGCGGGCGCCACCGCACTGAAGCACAGAGCGACGGTCAGCTGCATCAGTTGGACGACGCGTGTGGGCGTCATCTATTGGGCTTTGCGCCGTGGCAGGAAGCTCGGCTGCCAGTCCTGCTGCGCGCGCATGATGAGATAGGAATGGATGGCTTCGACCTGCGCATCCGTGAGCTTGTCGTTGAAGGCCGCCATGCCCTGCTTCTTCAGTGTGCCCTCGAGGACGATGTCGAGAAAGTGCGCGTGCTTGTCGGCATTCAAATGTCGCAGGTCCTTGACGCCTCCCACGGCGTTCGGGCCATGGCAGCTCGCGCAGTACTGACTGTAGAGCAGTGCACCTGCCGCAACTTCTTGTTCCGGTTGCACCTGGGTCGGGGGTGGGGGCACCGCATCGGGTGGTGGGGCGGGGGGCAGTGTGACACCGCGGGCATCGAGCGCGAACACGACGAGACGAGCGGGTCCGACGGAGAACGGCTGTGGATCGTCCAGCCCGTGAACGATCGCGCTGTTCCAGCCGGCATTGACGGCAATGTACTGCCGACCCGCGACACTGTAGGTCATGGGGCCGGCGACTGGTACGCTCTCCACCGCCATCTCCCAGAGCTTGAGTCCGTTGTCCGCGCGATAGATCGCGAGCGTCTTGTTGATCGTGCCTTCGACCAGCAGATTGCCGGCCGTCACGAGCGTGCCGCCGTTGCCCGGATGCGGATAGGCGATGCGAAACGCCTCCTTCTGGCGCACGGGATCCCAGGCGAGCAGATAGCCGTGATCGCGTTTCTCGACCTCCGCATTGAGCGTGCGGCGAAGCTCGGGATAGTTCGTGATGCCGGCGCCGAGCGTGGACCGACCCGGCACGAATTTGAACTCGCCGTCGGGCAATCGCGATACGACCGCCCACTGCTCCATGGCGGGTATGTACACCAGTCCCGTGAGCGGGCTGTAAGACATCGGATTCCAGTTGTGGCCGCCTCCGGGTCCCGGAGTCATGAGATGCGGTTTGACCGTCAGAAACGAGTCGCGGTTGATCACCGGGCGACCGCTCTTCAGGTCGACTCTCCTCGCCCAGGTGTTGGGCACATAGTTGCGCGCCGAGATCAGCTTGCCGCTCGCTCGATCGAGCAGGTAGAAGAATCCATCTTTCGGGGCGTGCATCACGACCCGACGCAACGCTCCGCCGATCTTCAGATCCGCGAGCACGAGCGGGCTCGTGCAGTCGTAGTCCCATTCCTCGGCCGGGACTTCCTGGTAATGCCATACGTAGTGGCCGTCGGCCGCATTCAGGGCGACGATCGAGCAGAGAAAGAGATTGTCTCCGCCGCCGGGGCTGCGAAAGGCCTGCGGGTGGGGCGAGCCGTTGCCGGTACCGAAGTAGATCAGATTGAGCTTGGGGTCATAGACGATCGTGTCCCAGTCGTTGCCGCCGCCGCCGACTTTCCACCACTCTCCACTCCAGGTCTTGGCAGCCATTGCCATGACGGAGTCCGACGCAGCTCCTTCGGGACCTTTCGCCGGATCCGCTGGCACGATGTAGAAGCGCCAGGCGAAGCTGCCGGTATCGGCGTGATAAGCCGAGATATAGCCGCGTGCACCGAAATCGCCGCCGGCGTTGCCGATCAGCACGAGCCCGTCAAAGACTCGCGGCGCACCCGTGATCGAAAGCGGCGCACCGGGCTCGAGCGTCTGCACACTCCAGAGCGGCTTGCCGGTATCTGCCGCCAAGGCGATGAGTCGACCATCCAGCGTCGCAATGATGATCTTTCCTTGCCATGCGGCAAGCCCGCGGCTGACCGGGCCGCAGCAGGCGCGCACCGCCCATTGGGGAGCGACCGTGGGATCGTATCTCCACAGTACCTTCCCCGTTGCGGCGTCATACGCCGTGGTGATGTCCCACGCGGAAATGTTGTAGAGCACACCATCTATTTCGAGCGGCGTGGCCTCGACTCCGCGATAGGTATCCAGATCGGCGAACCAGGCGATGCCGAGCCGCGCGGCGTTGCGATCATCGATCTGTCGCAGCGGAGAGAAACGTTGCTCGCTCCAAGTCCGCCCCGGGGACAACCAATCGGCTGGGTCTTGGTCGGCAGCGCTCAGGCGTTGTTGATCCACGGCGGCAGCGGCCGACGCACTCCACGCGGCGTGCGCGAGCAAACAGGCTACGGTGGGCGCCAGCAGCCTAAGAGTCACCTGGACGCGACCCTTGCGGCTCAATGCGCGTCACTGCCGAGTTCTGCCCAAGGCGTGGGCATGAGGTAGGGAAGCTCACTGAAGACGGCTTCGATCCGATAGATCCCACCCGGACGGATCTTGAAGACTTCCATGAGCCCGAGCGAGTTCGGCGCGTCGAAAGGTGAGAGGCGCTTCTTGCCATCCGTCGATGTAAACTCCTTGAAGCGCGCCGCGTGATCGATAAAACCAGCCGCCACGACGATGCCGCGCTCGACATCGACGAGCATGAAGCGACGGGCGCGCAGCTCGTCATCGTAGCGATAGAGTCCGAGCTTGAATTGCGACTCGCAACCCTGCGCAACGGCCGCGGAGCCGAAGCTGCCAAGCGTAGTGGAAAGGCCGTTCTCGGTACGCTCGCAGTCCGGGTCGAACTGCGTGCGGATGGTACCGTCATTGCGCTCGAGCGTGCTGAAATAGCCGTTGGCGAGCTCGACCAAGCGCTCGCGTGGCAGACGCTCGGTGGCGGGCAGGACTTGCGCGAACGCCGGATCGTGTGTCTCGGCCTCGCCGAAGGGTCCGGCCTGTCCCTTCCCGTGAATCACGGCTTCGACTTCCGCGATCTGGCGATTCACGACCTTGAGTCTCATGGCGTAGTAAGCGGGCTCGTCGTGCTCGCGCACGAGTCCAACCCAGACCACGTTGCCCGTGAGCTCGTCCGCGACGTGCAACGCGCTCTCCGAGGCCCAAGCGATCGTGCCCCACTGGCCCTCGCCGATCGGCATCGACACGCTGTTCTCGCTGTAGCGCACGGAGCGGCCCCAGGGCAGACGCGTGGGATCGTGAGCGGACAGCGCTCGCATGTATTCGTCGGCGATACCGATCAGACAGGCGCGATCGCAGGCAGAGCTCGTGCTGCTGTCTGCGGCGACGGGCGGTGAAGAGGGCTCGTGCACGCGCGTGGTCCACGGCGAGTGCATGAAGTAGGGCACGTAGGTGAAGATCGCCTCGATGCGGTAGATCTTGCCGTCGCGGATCTTGAACGCCTCCATCAGAGAGAGCGAGTTCGGCCACTTGAGCAGGGTTCGATGCTCTTTGCCGTCGGTCGTCGTGTAGCGATCGAAGCTGTTGTCATGATCGAAGAAGCCGGTGGCAACGACAATGCCGCGCTCCTCGTCGATGAGGGGGTAATGCCGCTCGCGTACGCGCTTGTTGATGCGAAAAAGACCGAGCTTGAACTGCGCTTCGCAGCCCTGAGCGAGCGCTGCCGAGCCGAAGCGGCCGCTCGTCGTGCTGATGCCGTTCTCCGTGCGCTGACATTCCGCATCGAACTGCGTGAACAGGTCGCCGTCATTGCGTGAGAGGGTGCTGAAGTAGCCGTTGGCGACATCGCGCAGGCGCTCGCGGCCGCGGCGCTCGGCCGGTGCCAGCGGCTGCGCAAAGGAGGCATCGTGCAGGTACTGGTTCGGATCGCCGAAAGGTGCGGGCAGCCCGGGCTTGCGCGCGACCACCGTCTCGATCTCGCTAATCTCGCGACCGACCACCCTGAGTCGCATGGCATAGTAGGCGGGCGCGTCGTGCTCCTTGACGATGCCGAACCAGGCTACGTTCCCCGTCCGGGTATCTGCCGCGATCAGCGCAGCGGACGCAGCCGCGCTGATCGTGCCCCACAGGCCGTCGCGCCCGATGGGCATCAGCACGTCGTTCTCAGTGAATCTCGCCCCGGAAGCGAGCGGAGCTCGTGCGGGCTGATGATGCACGAGCGCATCCATGTACTGATGTGCGACCCCAACCAGGCAGGCCCGATCGCAGTCGGGCGCTGGAGCCAGGGGTCGCAGCGGCTCGGGTTCCTGGCCCCAGGTCGCAGAAGCGGCCAACCCAAGCAGGGAGCCGAGGGTAGCGAGCGCCACGGCGAGCGGCCGCCGTCGATGGACGGCGCCCGTTTGCCGTCCCAGCGTCAGGGATCTTGTTCGGAGGTCCATCCGGCAGCGCGCCCGGGCGGCTTGTAACCGGGCCGCGCCCGTCCCGATCAGTGACGCGTCTGCGGATCCCAGTGCTCGTCCGCCTTGCCATCGAGGAAGCGCCACATGTCGAACCATGTCGTGGTGTAGGTTTGCGACGGGTCGTGTGGGTCCTTGAGCTCGCGGGCGTAAGCAACGGTTACGTAATCACCTTCGGCAGTCACGGCCACGATCTTGCTCTTCATCTTCGCAGGAATCGGCACCGGCTTTGCCTTCACGACCTCCGTGAAGTACTTCACTACGCCCGCACGCCCGGAGGCCGCGAGCGGGTTGTGCTGGATATAGCGCTCCGTCAGCCACTTGTCGGCTTGCTCCCAGTGGCCGGCCTCGATCAGATCCTTGATGATGTGATAAGCGGCCTGCTTGTTCACGTTCAGCTTGGGATCGCTGCTGTGAAACAGCGCATCCGGATCGGCTGCGCCGGTGACCGGCTCCTGCGCCCTGGCTGCTCCGCTGACGAAGAGCAGTGCCACGGCGGCGAGTGACAACCATTGCGGACCTAGACAGTTGGCCATGATGTGCCCCTAGGATGAGTTCTTGGTGAAGGCAACGGAATGATGCACAAATCCGGCGGCACAAGTCGAGCGCCGCGGATCTCAGGGCGCCGGCTCGATCCGCAGCAACGCGCCGTCATCCTCATCCGTCACCACATACAGCAGCCCGTCGGGCCCCTGACGGACATCGCGCATCCGCTGGTGCAGCTCGGTGAAGAGGGTCTCGCGGCGCATCTCCCCGAGGCTGGCATTGAACACCACGCGCTCGAGCCCCCCCGTGCGGGGCACTTCACCGCGTCGCGCGCTGGTCACGAACAGATTGCCCTTCCACGCCGGAAAGCGATCACCCGTGTACATCGTGAGGTTGCCCGGCGCGATCGAGGGCAGCCACACGAGGACGGGCCGCTCAATACCTTCGGCGAGCGGCGCCTCCGTCAAGGGCGAACCGTCGTAATTGCGGCCGAAGCTCGCCTTGGGCCATCCGTAGTTGTGTCCGGGTTGGATGGCGTTGACCTTGTCGCCCCCGTTGGGCCCTTCCTCGGTGTCGAGCACCGTGCCTGAGAGCGGGTCCACGGTGAGCCCGAGCTGATCACGGTGGCCGAAGGAGAAGATCTCCGGCCGCGCGCCTGCATGCCCGACGAGGGGATTGTCGGCGGGTACCGAGCCGTCTGCGCGCAACCGCAGCACTTTGCCGTATACGCTGTCGAGCCGCTGAGCCTGGTCACTGAAGGGTGCGCCCGTCGAGACGTAGACCAGGCCAGAGCGATCGAATGCGATGCGCGAGCCGCCGCTGTAGCCTGACTCACCTGCGGCGAACAGCTCTTTGACATTCGTAAGTGCATTCCCGCTAAGCGTGCCCCGCATCAGCGTCAGAATGCTTTGCCGAGCGGCTGGGCGGTTCGCCTCGGGCGCGGACATGTTGCCGGGCTTGTTGAACGTGAAATAGACGAAGTGGTTCTGCGCAAAGGATGGATGCAGGGCAACGTCCTGCAGGCCGCCGCCTCGGTACGCCGGCGTGACGGAGGGCAAGCCTGCAATGGGCGTCGGGTCGAGAACGGCCGCGTTATGGTCGGCACCCGCTACATCGTGAATCAGCCGCAGCGCCGTGCCGCGCTCCGCTATCAAGGCATCGCCGTCCGGCAGCAGCGCGACTGCGAAAGGATGCTTCAAGCCCGTGGTCACGACGACCACTCGCACGTTGTGCTGCTCGGCTGTATCAAATGTATAGGCTGCCGCGGTCAGTGAGACAGGGGCGATACCGATGTTGGGCTGCTGCTGAGCGAGCGCACCACCGGGTCCCATCAGGAGCATGCCCACCGCAAGCATCATGAGCAGAGACAGGATTCGCTGCGGGCACAACATGGCTGTCTCCGGATCGTTGCGTGAGCGAGGATCTTATCGCACTAGGGTGGCTCGGCCTGCGAGCCTGGATCCTTGCGCCGCTCGCCGTACCAGATCTCCAGTCCCTCCCGGCGGTGAACCGCCTTGCGTCCGGTGACTGCCAGTCGCAGCAATCCGCCGAGGATCTCGCGTCCCGAATGCGTGCGCAGCTTTCGCCCGGAGGTGGTCACGTACTCGTTGAGGATGACAAAGCGTCCCTGGCGGCCGAGAGCCCTGCTCAGCACGGCCTCCTCGGCAGCGAACAGTGTCTCGTCGAATCCACCCGCGGCATTGAAAGCCTCGCGCGTGCAGAAGAGGAAGCAGCCCGCTGCGAGGCGCAACGCCCGATACACAGGCAGCAGGCTCGCCGCGAGCACACGCCCGTACAGCGGCAACCGCCCGTCGAGACGCACGCGGCATCCTCCGCCTACGGCGCCTCCATCCAGCGCGGCGAGCGCTGCGCGCGTGAGTGGCTCCGTCACGAGGGTGTCGGCATCGACAAAGATGAGCCACTCGCCCGTTGCGGCCCGCGCTCCCGCGTTGCGTGTGGCCGCGATGTGACGATGATTGACCGATATCACGCGGGCCTGATGCGACCGCGCGAGCGCTGCAGTTGCATCATCGGAGGCGTCGTCCGCGACGATGACCTCGGCCGCGATACCCATGCAGGACACCACTCGGTTGATCGCATCGAGCGTCTGGCCGAGCAGGTGCTCCTCGTTGAATGCCGGAACGACGAATGACACGGCGCGCGCCGCACACGCCTTCGTTCCGGGCCGCTCCGCCGCATTCATGCTTGCAGTGCCCATCTGTCACAGCAGAAGTAGAACTTCATGAATGTATCATAACTATCTGTAAAAAAAGCGAAATCATGAGTCGATGGGACCTAAGGACAACTGCCGCTCACCCTGCCTGCTGGGCTAGCTTTGGTGAGCGATCAGGCATTGGACAAGCTGGCTGCGGGCAGCCAGCGCGCATAAGGGCTGCCGCAGGCCGGCCCCTCCCCGAGAGGCTCACAAGGAGTGTGACGCTCGGGGAGGGTGGAGCGGCGATCCATCATCCGAACAGGATCGACGGCTTAAGCGGCCTCTCGCGCGACGAGCGGCACACTGAAGCGGACGATCGCCCCACCGCTTTCCTGATTCTCGACCCATATTCGTCCGCCGTGGCGCTCGATGATGGTGCGCGAAATCGCAAGCCCCATGCCGAGTCCCGCTTTCTTCGTGCTGAAGGAGGGCTCGAAGATGAGCTGCAGCGGACTGACCAGGATTCCCGGGCCGGAATCCGCCACCCCAACGATGGCACAGCGATCCTCCGTCAGCGCGCTTCTCACTGTGATCCTGCGCTCCCCCTCGCGCCCTGCAACCGCCTCGATGCCATTCATCACGAGGTTCAGAACGATCTGTTGCAGCTGAGTCCGATCGCCGCTGACGGGCAGTGGTCGCGCGCTCAGGGACGGGTGCAACGTGACACGATGCGCAAGAGCCTGCGCAGAGACGAATGCCAGTACCTCGCGGATCAGTTGATTGAGATCGACGATCTCGATCTTGAGCGGGGTTTTCGCGAGCAGCTGCCGCAGGCGGCGGATCACCTCACCCGCCCGTTCCTGATCGCGCTCGATATCGTCGAGGATCTCGCCAAGCTCAGCGAGGTCTGGCCTTGCGGAGCCGAGAATCAAACGCGCGGCCTCGGCATTGCTCTGAATGGCCGTGAGCGGCTGACTGAGCTCGTGCGCAAGGGATGCCGACAGCTCGCCGACCGCCGCTTGACGGTTCATATGCGCAAGCTCCGTGATGCGCTGGTGCGCCTGGATCTCGGCGAGCCTGCGGCGTCGGCGCTCGTGCAGCAGCGCGGCGATCAGCGTGGCCTGGAACAGGATCAGCGCGATGGCAGATAGAATCTGCTGGTGAAAGCGCTCCCACACGCTCGGCTGGCGGAAACGGATCACGCTGCCGGGCGGCAGTTGGGCTACGTCGATCTGCCAGCGCCGCAGCTCCCGCCAGTCGAACTGCGGGTTACCGAGGCCGATGGGCGCTAATCTCAAGTCTTGACCTCGCTCGCCCCGGAGCAGGCGCACAGCCACTGTAGCCGCCGTGTGGGTGAGCTCCTGGCCCGAGATCATGGGTCCTCCCACGATTCCGCTACCCAGGTACGCATCCATGTAGCTGAACATGGGCGCGTTGGCCGCTTGGTGCAGCTTCGCGATCGTCGCCTGTTCGTCCCGTGGAATACCGGGCATCTCAGGGGTGAGCAGCGCGACGAAGATCGCCGAGTCTCGCGGTAGTGTGGCCACGCGCTTCAACACGCCGTCGAACGACGGCTCGCTGAGGAAAATGAGACTGACGCGGTCCTTGAACGGCTGCCAAGACTCGCGGATTTGCCCCATCCAATAGCGTTCCAGGGGCGAGTTACCGATCACCACGGCGATGTGCGTGGTCTGCGGCAGGACACGCAAAATGTTCTCGGCCACGATGGGAAGGCTGATCGCAAGGGGAACTGATGCATCGTTCGGTGTCAGGCTCCAGGGCGCGATCCTTCGCTGGTCCATCTGGGTGAGCAGTGCCGGGGTACTCGGGTACAGCGGCCGCAGATCTTGGCGGACGAAACTTGCAGCGGGTGCGCCGATCGCGATGATCAGGTCGGGCGGCTGGTCGGCAAACGAGGCGCGGAGATAATTGACGAGAGGCGCATCCGTCGCAGGCGAGCGCGCCGCAACGAGCCAACTCTCATAGAACTGGATGCGGCCCGGCAGTTCCCGATCCAGCTCCGCACGCAAATCCTTCGCGTAAGCATCGCCGAAGTCGGGACCCGAGGAGTGCAGCGTCAGCACGCGTTTCACGTCCGCCGCTCCCGCCGTCGTGGTCACGGTAAGACCCAGCAGGACTGCAACGTGCAGTGTCGCGCGAACGATTCTCATTCTGCCCATGGTCCGCGGACTCTGCCGTGCCCGCCGCCCGCATGCAAGGATCGTCGCGACAGAGCGGCGCTGCGGGGCGCAGCCATCAGTTCGATGGCGCCGATGTATCATCGGGCATGTTTGGCTCGCTGCGGAACTATCAGGCGTCCTGGATCACGGGCGATGCGACGGCTGCCCTGACCCTCGCGGCGATCGCCATACCGGAGCAACTGGCCACGGCGCGCCTCGTCGGCATGCCACCGATGGCTGGATTGCTGACGTTCGCTGCGGGCAGCTTCGCGTTCGCTGCCTTCGGGGCCAATCGCTTCATGTCGGTCGGCGCCGATTCCACGATCGCGCCGATCATGGCGAGTGCGCTGGCTGCGGCGGCTGCCGCCGGGACGGCGCAATATGCCGGCTTTGCCACCGCCCTGGCCATCCTCGTCGGCGCGCTGCTTCTGGTCGGCGGCCTCGCGCGGCTCGGGTGGATCGCCGACCTGCTCTCGACGCCGGTGACGACCGGGTTTCTCGCCGGCATCTCGGTGCGCATCATCATCGGTCAGCTTCCGGATCTCCTGGGCCTGCATGCCTCATCGGGTCCGATCACACAACAGATTGCATCCGTCGTGCAGCAGCTGCCCGACACAAATGTCACAGCAGCCATCATCGGGCTCGGTGTGCTCGTCCTGACCCTGATTTGCGAGCGCGTCAGCGCGCGCATTCCCGGCGCTTTCATGGGGTTTGTCGCCGCCGGCTTCGCCGTCTGGGCATTCGGACTCGCACGGGGCGCAACCGCCCTGATGGGCCCATTGCCGCTCGAGCCTCTGCACCTCTCGCTCGCGACACCCTCGTGGCAGGAGTTCACGCAATTGCTGCCGGTGTGCCTCATCGTCGCGCTGGTGTGCATGATGCAGACGGCCGCCGTGGTGCGCTCGTTTCCGGACGCTCGCCAGCATCAGGAAGACGTGAGCCGCGATTTCGCTGCGCTCGGCGTGGGTAGCCTGATCGCGGGAGTCATGGGTGGGTTTGCGGTCAATTCGAGCCCACCGCGGACGGCCGTGGTACACGAATCCGGCGGTCAGTCGCAGTTGGCGAGTCTCATCGCCATCGCGGTCGTTGCCGTGGTGGCCTTCCTCGCGGCCGGTGCCTTCGCCTTTCTGCCCATTTCGGCCTTGAGTGGCGTGCTGATATTCATCGGTGTGCGCATTTTCCGCTTCTCGACGATGCGGCAGATCTATCGCCGCGGCGGGTACGAGATCCTGCTGGTGCTGGCGAGCACGGCCCTCGTGGTGCTGCTGCCGATACAGACGGGCGTACTGCTGAGCATCCTGCTGTCCTTGATTCACAGCATCTACATCATCGCGCGTCCCGATTGCGCTGTCCTGTCGCGCGTTGCGGGAACTACCGTGTGGTGGAAGCAACCCGAAGGCGAAACCGGAGAACGCGAGAGCGGTGTGCTGGTGTTCGCACCCGGGGCTCCGGTGTGCTTCGCCAATGCCACTTATGTGCGCCGCGAGCTCGAGCGAAGCATCAGCTCCATGAGGGAGCCGTGTCGTCTTGTCGTGCTGGAGGCGAACGGTGTCATCGATATCGACTTCACCGGCTCGCAGATGCTGCAGGAGGTCATTGCTCGGCTGCAGCAGCGGCACATCCCCGTGGCGCTGGCGCGGCTCGAGTCGGAACGTGCTCAGCGCGCGGCCGAGCGCACAGGACTGCTCTCCGTGCTCGGTGCCCAGCAGGTCTTTCGCTCGGTCGACGAGGCGATTCGTGCCAATGCGCCGCGCGCTGCGGCGGGCTGACTTTATCTGCGTCGCGGGTTCAGTAGTCGCCCAGACCCATGAATGCCACTCGCATCAGTCCCGCTCCCGCGAGCTATGCGCCCAGTCGTCATTCTGCCGGATTGAGCCTGCGCCGCGCAGGTTGGATAATGCGCCCCCTCAGGGGGGAGAACGTCATGCACATTCACTCGCTCGGCTACGTGCGCGCCCTGGGTCTCTGCCTTGCATTGGGCTCGGGCACGGCGCTGGCCGCCGATTACGCGACCATCGTTCTGAGCACCACCGTCGATCGGCCCGTGGATGCGGTGTGGAGCAAGGTCGGCGGCTTCTGTGACATCAGCGCGTGGCTCAAGTTGAGCTGTGTTTATACGTCGGGCTCCGGCGATCTCGGCTCTGTGCGTCGTCTCGCGGACCGTATCGATGAGGTGATGGTGGGCAAGACCCGTTATTCCTATACCTACACGCAACCGACCACCACCATCCTCTATCACGGCACGCTCGCCGTCGAAGCCGACGGACCGCAAAAGACGAAGATCATCTACAGTCTGTTCTACGATCAGGCACCGCCCGCGACCGGCCAGGCGCAGCCTCCCAATCGCGAGCAGCTCACCAGGCGGTTCGCGGCCGCCCTCGAATCCATGAAAAAGCTGGTCGAGGGCAAGTGAGATGCGTACAATGCGCGTCCCACTCGTCGAACAGGGAGTGGCCATCAGAATGAGTGTTCTGCACTAACAACTGATCCGTTCACCGGCACGCTCTGCCGGCGACTCCCTCATCCATCGTCCGTCCGACGGCTGCACTTGCGGCCCTGACGGCCACTGTTCGATCGGGAATTCTATGTCCTTCTCTGCGCCGACCTCAGGTGCGCCGGGCGCGCCTGTTACGTTCTGGCACGTCGTATTGCAGTCCCTGAGGGGTATCCAGTACGACTACACGCGCGAAGCGCTCGGCCGCGCGGTGCTGCTGCTCGCGATTCCCATGGTGCTCGAGATGATCATGGAATCGCTCTTTGCAGTTGCCGATGTGTTCTGGGTCTCGCGCCTCGGGACCGATGCCGTCGCGGTCATTGGCATTACCGAGTCGGTGATGACGCTCGTCTACGCGGTAGCGATCGGGATCTCCTTTGCCGCCACGGCGATCGTGTCGCGCCGTATCGGCGAGCGGGCCCCCGAGCGCGCCGCGCACGCGGCCGGACAGATCATCGTGATCGGGGTGGTGGCCTCCGCCACGATCGGTATCGTTCTGGGCGTCTATGCCGGAGCCATCCTCAAGCTCATGGGTGCGAGCGAGAGCATTGTGCTCCTGGGCACCGATTTCGCGCGCATCATGCTCGGGGGCAATGCGACGGTGTTCCTGATCTATCTGATCAACGCCGTTTTCCGGGGTGCCGGTGATGCCGTGATCGCGATGCGCACCTTGTGGCTTGCGAATGCACTCAACATCGCACTGGGCCCGTGCTTGATCTTCGGCTGGGGACCCTTTCCCGAGTGGGGCGTTACCGGTGCCGCCGTGGCGACCAACCTCGGGCGAGGTCTGGGTGTGATCTATCAATTGTGGCACTTCGCCGGCAACCGCGGCCGCGTCCATGTGCGTCTGCGCCACTTGCGGCCCGACTGGCGCGAGATCGGCGCGATCATGGCGACGGCGTGGAGCGGCATCGCACAGTTGCTGATCAGCACGACGAGCTGGGTGGGGCTATTCAAGATCCTGGCGCTCTCAGGCAGCGCCGCTCTCGCGGGTTATACGATTGCGATTCGGGTGGTCACCTTCGCTCTCATGCCCGCGTGGGGCCTCGCCAATGCGGGTGCGACGCTCGTCGGGCAGAACCTGGGTGCGCTCCAGCCGGAGCGTGCTGATGCAGCCATTCGCCTGACGGCACGCTACAACATGCTCGTTCTCGGCATCATCGGAGCGGCGTTCATCGCGCTTGCCCAGCCGCTGGTGGCTGTGTTCACCTCGGATCCCGAGGTTCTGCGCCAGGGAACCCGCGCCTTGTGGATCGTCAGCTCGGCATTTCCGCTGTATGCCGCAGGCATGTGCCTCGAGGCGGCGTTCAATGGCGCGGGCGATACCTGGACACCCACGCGGCTCAACTTCTTTTGCCTCTGGCTGGGACAGATCCCGCTTGCGTGGCTGCTGGCCGAGCCGGCCGGGCTTGGCGCGCTCGGTGTGTTCGTCGCGGTGCCGGTCTCTTACGCCCTGCTCACCGTGTGGAGCGCGCTGCTCTTTCGCAGCGGCCGTTGGAAGGAGCGTCAGGTCTAATGCGTCACGCGGGCAGCACGGCGCGGATCGGCGTCGATCTCGGGGGCACGAAGATCGAAGTGATCGCGCTCTCTGACGATGGCGCGCAGATCGCGAGGCAGCGCAAACCTACGCCAGCGGGCAATTACGCTGCAATCCTCGATACGGTCGCGGAGCTTGTCGCTGCAGTGGAACCAGCGACCGGCCGCGTCGGCCGGGTTGGAGTTGGAACACCGGGAGCGATCTCCTCGCGCACCGGGCTCATCAAGAACTCAAACAGCAGCGCACTCAATGGCCGGCCGCTCGATCGGGATCTGGCCCGTCGACTCGATCGAGAGGTGCGTCTCGAGAACGACGCCAACTGCCTGGCGCTGTCCGAGGCTGTCGATGGTGCCGCCGCCGGCGCCTCCGTGGTGTTCGCCGCGATCCTCGGCACGGGCGTCGGCGGGGGGATCGCGGTCGACCGCAAGCTTGTGCGGGGACGCAATGAGGTGGGTGGCGAATGGGGCCACAACCCGCTGCCGTGGTTGAGCCCTGATGATCGAGCGGGCACTCCTTGCTGGTGCGGCAAGTTTGGGTGCATCGAGACCTATCTCTCCGGCGCCGGTCTGGTGCGCACTTATGGGGAATCGACCAGGAAGTTGCTGACGGCGCTCGAGATCGCCGCCGCAGCGCGCTCGGGAGAGCAGCGGGCACGGGCATCTCTCGCGCTGTACGCGGATCAGCTCGCGCGCAGCCTCGCCACGGTGGTCAATATTCTCGACCCGGATGTCATCGTGCTGGGCGGCGGACTATCAAACATTCCGGAGTTATATTCCCTGGTGCCATCGCTCCTCGGCAAGTATGCGTTCTCGGATCGCATCACCACCCCGCTCCTGCGCGCCCTCCACGGAGACTCGAGCGGCGTGCGGGGCGCGGCCTGGCTCTGGTAGCGCGCTGGGCATATTCCTTGCGTTGCTCAGCTTGCACGCGCCATCGGGGATGCGCGTCGCATCAGCTGCACTACCCGAGGAGTCTCCATGACAGGTGCAACCCGCGTTGTTGTAGGCGGTTTCCTACTCGGACTGGTCATGCTTACCGCGAGCTGCGTCGTTGAGCCGCGAGAGGGCTACTACGATCATGAGCATCACCGCTATTATCACGAGCACACATGGCACGAGTGCTTCGAGCACGACGTGTACTGCCGCTGATCAAGCCGAGCGCCAGCCCGGGCCGTAGACGAGCCAGCGCTGCTGCCCGGCATGCGGTAGGCGGAGCTTTACATCCTTTACGAGAGCTTCGACTATAGCTCTTCATGAGCAGCATCAAAGAGCGAGTGGAGCGTTTCTGTCGAGCCTTCGATCTGCGTCTGCCGCTGCTGCTCGCGCCCATGGCCGGTGTACCGGCGCCGTCGCTGTCCGTGGCGGTCGCGGCCGCAGGTGGCCTCGGCGCGTGCGGCGCGCTTCTCATGGGCCCAGCAGAGATCGAATCGTGGGCGAGCGCGGTGCGCACCGCCGGCACGACCGCCTTTCAAATCAATCTGTGGATCCCGGATCCGCCTGCCGTGCGCAACGCGGCCCAGGAAGCCGCGGTGCGCACATTCCTCGCTCGTTGGGGACCGGAAGTTCCCGAGCGCTCAGGCGAGAGCGCGCTGCCCGACTTCACCTCGCAGTGCCAAGCGCTGCTGCGCGTCCGCCCGCGCATCGTGTCGTCGATCATGGGGCTCTATCCACGCGGGTTCGTGCAGCAACTCAAAGCGCACGGCATCGCCTGGTCCGCCACCGTCACGACCGTCGCGGAGGCGCGCGCGGCCGAAGAGGCCGGCGCGGATCTGATCGTGGCCCAAGGCATGGAGGCTGGAGGCCATCGGGGATGCTTCGAGGCGCAGTACGCGCAGGATCGCCTGGTCGGGTTGATGGCGCTGCTGCCTGCCGTCGTGGATGCCGTGCGAGTGCCGGTCGTCGCAACGGGTGGCATCGCGGATGCGCGTGGTATTGCGGCGGCCCTCGTGCTGGGAGCGAGCGCCGTGCAGATCGGCACGGGATTCTTGCGCTGTCCCGAAGCCAAGCTGCATCCCGTGTGGGCAGCGGCACTCGCGCACACGGCTCCCGAGGAGACCATTGTCAGTCGGGTCTTCAGCGGGCGGTCGGGCCGAAGTATTGCGACCGATTACACTCGAGCGGCCACCGCACCCGGCGCTCCGGCAGCCGCGCCTTATCCGGTGCAGCGCGATCTGACCGCGCCGATGCGGCGCGCCGCGACGGAGCGGGGTGATCTTAATGGGATGCAGGCGTGGGCCGGTCAGAGCGCGCACCTTGCGCGCGCAGAGCCGGCCGCGGTGCTCACACAGCAACTATGGGCGCAGAGCTCGAGTCTGCTCGCCGCTGCGCGGCTCTGAAGAATTCGGCTAAGAACCCGTGGTGCCCGGCTTGCTGGCTGCTGCCATGCGCTGGGCTGCGCCATGGATGGCCTTGCGCACCCGATTGTAGGTACCGCATCGACAGATGTTGGTGATCGCCGCGTCGATATCCGCATCGCTCGGATTGGGGATGCGCTTCAGCAGCGCCACGGCGCTCAGGATCATGCCCGACTGGCAATAGCCACACTGGGGCACGCTCGCCTCGATCCAGCTCTGCTGGACGGGGTGACTCTTGTCGGGTGCGAGGCCCTCGATCGTGATGATCGACTTCCCGACCGCTGCCGCCACCGGCAACATGCAGGTGCGAGCCGTCTCGCCATCCAGCAGCACCGTGCAGGCACCGCAGAGGCCCGCTCCGCAACCGAACTTCGTGCCGGTGAGACCCAGCTCGTCACGTAGCACCCAGAGCACGGGAGTGTCCGCCTCGACGTCGAAGCTGTGTTTCGTGCCGTTGACGTTCAGTTCGAACATGGTCAGGTTCTCACGGAATCGAAGGTGAGCTCATGCTTGCTGAGCGGCAGCGACCGCAGGCGCTGGCCGGTTGCCGCGTAGACCGCGTTCGCAAGCGCCGGAGCGATCGGGCCCGTGCCGGGCTCACCGACCCCACCCGGAGCGGCCGTGCTCGGCACGATGTGACACTCCACGTTCGGCATCTCGCCGAGCGCCAGCATCGGATAGTCGTTGAAGTTGTTCTGAGCTACGGCGCCATTGTCGAGTGTGATCTCACCGCGCAGCGCCGCGGTGAGGCCGTATACCATCCCGCCTTCGAGCTGTGCCTGGATGTTGTCGGGGTGCACGGCTACACCGCAATCGATGGCGGTGATCACGCGGTGCAAAGTCACGCGCTGGCCCCTGACGGACACCTCGGCGACGGTGCCAATGAAGCTGCCGAAGGACTGGAAGGCCGCAATACCGAACGCATGCCCGGGCGGCGGATGGTCCCAGTTGGCCTTCTGCGCAAGGAAATCGAGCACGGCGAGCTGGCGCCGCGCGCTCGCGCGCTCGTCCTGCAGCAGCGCCCGGCGAAATCGATAAGGATCCTGCTTGGCGTGACGCGCGATCTCGTCGATGAAGCCTTCCATCATGAAGGGATTGTGCGAGTCGTTCACCGAGCGCCAGAAGCCGAAGCGTACGCCGATGTCCCGGTTGAAGCCGGTGACGCGAAAGTTCGGGATCGAGTAGTTCGCATCGGCAATGCCCTCGGTGAAGAAGGGCGCCCCGCCGGGACGAGCGAAGGAAGGTTGTGAGGCGCTCACCACCTTGCACTCGAGCGCCACCGGCTTGCCCGCCGCATCCAGTCCGGCGCGAAAGCGGATCGCAGCCGCGGGCCGGTAGAAGTCGTGCTGGATGTCCTCCTCGCGACTCCAGATCAGCTTCACCGGTCGACCCGCGGAGGCCTTCGCAGCGGCGACCGCCTGAGCGACGAAGTCGCCCTCGCCCCGCCGGCCGAAGCCGCCCCCTAGGTATTGCACGTGAACTTTGACGCGTTCGGGTGGCACTTGGAGCACACCCGCCGCGGCGCGCTGCGCGCCCTGAGGGGATTGAGTGCCGCACCAGACCTCGCATCCCTGGTCCGTCACCCGGGCGGTGCAGTTCATCGGCTCCATGCAGGCATGCGCGAGATAGGGCACCTCGTAGATCGCTTCGAGCGTGCTGGCAGCACGCGAGAGCGCGGCCTGCACATCCCCGTCATTGCGGGCCGTGATGCCGGGCTCGCTGAGAGCAGCGCGCAGCCGTTGAGAGACCTGCGCGCTTCCCACACCGGCGAGCGCACCGCGATCGTAATCGACCTTGACCTGATCGAGAGCTTTGCGCGCTTGCCAGTAGGAGCGCGCCACCACGATGACACCGTCGGGCAATGCAACCGTCGCGTAGTAGCCGGGCATGCGCTTGCATGCACTGTCGTCGAATGATTGGAGCTTGCCGCCGAAGGTCGGACAGGTCTTGACGGCGGCGTACAACATCTCGGGCAGACGGACATCGATGCCGAATCGAGCGCTGCCGTCGACCTTGTCGGGGATGTCGACGCGCCTGGGCGAGGTGCCGATGACCGTGTACTGCTCGTGGGGCTTGAGCGGAGGCTGCTGGGGTATCGGCAAAGTTGCAGCGAGCTTTGCGACACTGCCGAAGCTGCGGCGTCGTCCGCTCGCACCATGCACCACGAAGCTGTTGCTGGTGCTGCACTCGCTGGGGGCTACCGACCACTTGTGTGCCGCCGCCTGCACGAGCATGAGGCGCGCTGCTGCGCCAATGCGGCGCAGCTCGGTGTACCAGCCGCGAACGGAAAAACTGCCCACCGTCGCCTGCTGGCCGAACATCGGATTGTTGTAGACGGCCGCAGCCGGCGCATCCACGACGCGCAGCTTCTGCCAGTCTCCTCCCAGCTCCTCCATGATGATCATCGGCAGCGAGGTGTGCCCGCCCTGTCCCATCTCTACCGCGGGTGTCGTGATCGTGATGAGATCATCCGAGCCGATCTGCAGGAACGCAGCCGGATTGCGCGGTGCCGCCGCCGCGCCGTGCATTTCGCGGGGTCCGCCACCTGGCTCCTGAGCCGACAGATCCAGGCTGAGCGCGAGCCCGCCGATGCTCACCGTTGCGCAAACGAATTGCCGCCGGCTAATAACTGAACTCTGCAAGGCCTGTGCATCGCTCATCGCAATTCTCGGTGAACTCCGGAAGGCCACAATAGCGCGCGGCTGCCGCAAAGCCAACGTGGGCCGCGCCTCGGGGCGACAAGCATGTGTTTCAGCCACTTGCGAGCCGCATCCGACCGCAGGGCCCGCGCTTCAGTCAAGGCCCGCGCCGCCACCATACGTACAAGCCTGTATAGCCCGCGCATCCGGGGCTGAGGTATCAATAGTCGGCCTATAAGCGGTCGGCCGGGAGGCCATGCCCTTTGTGAGAGACCATGCCTTTTGCAACGACTGATGCGGCCGAACCTCCAATCTCTGACTGCGCGGAGTACTTCCACGGAAGCATGACGCCTCTTGCGATCGGCGCGACCATCGGGCCGACAGCGTGGGCGTATTCGGAAATCGACCGGATCCTCGATGCGGGTCGGTTGGGGGCGCCGCTCAAAACGTCCTCGGTCTCCGCCGCACCGAGCATCAAGGATGCGACGGCGATTGCGGCGATTCGCCTGTACACGCGGGCGAAGCCCGCACCGCAGGGGTCGATTCGGGTTTACGAGGTGAAGCTCGAACCCTTCCACGCAGCCCCCATCGCGCTCCATGAGGAGCTGCGCATTCGCATGCTTGCCGGAGCCTCGCTTGCGCCGCTAATTCGCGAGTATTGGCTGCCGACGGGGGTCTGGCAGTTGAAGGAAATCCTCGCCCCCAACTTCAGGATCGTGCGGGAGACGGCTCCGTCGACGGAAAGGGACACGTATGTGCGGCGCTGGGTGCACTACAACCAGGACCGCGCGCGAGCGCGCGCGCTCTGAGCAGGCAGTTCGCCGCGGCGAGCGCCCAAAGGCTAGCCGTCGCCGCGCCAAGTGCTCGTCAGCGCAGCGTCGACTTGCTTTTCAGCGAGCAGCCAGTCCTCGAGCTCGTGCCCCGGCGCGAAGTTGCGCCGCTTGGCCATAAAATACGCGGCCTCGCTGATCATCATCCGTCGATCGTCGGCTGAGACGGAGGCGACGGCAGGCGCGAGGTTGTAAGGGTCGCAAACCGTGGTAGTGTTTTGCATGAGCTCGAATCCCTGCCGGGCCCGCACGCAGCGATCCTGAGGCGTGGCGCACCCGGTGACATCAGGACAATTGCCTACGGCGCCCGGGGTGGCAACTGGGTATCTTTAGAATACCCGTGCAAATTCGAAGCTCGTTGCTGCTGGTACTCTTGGCCATGCTCGCCCGCGGTGCGAGTGCAGGCACCATTGCGCAACCCACCGCGCGCGATGATCTGCGGGCGGTCCTGGAATCGATGGGCGACCCTAGGCGCGGCGAGCAGCTGTTCAAGGTTTGCATCGAGTGTCATGGTCATCAGTACGCAGCCGGGTTGCCGAGCGGCTGGGTACCCGAGATCGCGGGTCAGCATCCACGCGTGCTCGAGAAGCAGCTTGTCGATTACCGCCACCGCCTGCGCTGGGACGATCGGATGGAGCGGATCGCAGGCAAGCACTTGCTGAGGGACGTCCAGGAAATCGCCGACGTTGCGATCTACATCGGAGGGCTCGCGCCCGAACCTACGACGACTACCGGCAGTGGCGATTGGGTGGATCGCGGCCAGGCACTTTATGGCAAGCACTGCGCCGCCTGCCATGGCACGCGAGGAGAGGGCAGTGACCTGCGCTTCGTGCCGCGGCTTGCGGGCCAGCGCTACGAGTATCTACTTCGGCAGATGCACGACGCCGTCGAGGGTCGCCGCCCCAACATGGCGCACGTGCACGTGCCGGTGCTCGAAGATCTGGGCATGGAAGACCTCGCGGGCCTCGCCGACTATCTCTCGAGACTGTCGCCAACGCCCGGCTCGGGTCTGCGAACGCGCGCTAGCAGCGGCTGAGCTTCTATGGCAACAACTGGACTCAAGCGTCATGGCCTTACAGTGGTCAGAGGCAGAGCCATCCGCGAGTGCGATTCCGCACGCACAGGTGCCGGTATTCCGCTGGCCATTCGGCCGTCCACGACGCCACGACCGCTTCACCCTCAAGCAGGACATCCCGAAGGAGGTCGTCGAGCTCGCAGCGCTGAGTAGCGTCGAGCTCCTCGCGCGTCTGGGGACGTCCGCGCGAGGCATCTCCGAGGACGAAGCTGTCCGGCGTCGTGGCGAGTGCGGTGATAATCGCATTGCCCACGAGGAACACGACTCGCTCCCCGTGCAGCTGCTGCGGCGGCTGTTGAATCCGCTCAACGTTCTCCTGATCGTGCTGGCCGGCATTTCCCTGGGGATGGGGGATCGGGAGTCGGCGCTCATCATCTCGCTGATGGTGGTGCTGAGCCTTTCGCTGGCCATATTCCAGGAGCGCCGCTCGGGTCGAGCGCCCGAGAAGCTGCGCGCCATGGTGCACACGACTGCGACGGTCGTGCGCACCGCGGAGGCCCTTGCGGGAGCTGCGGCGCGCGAGGCACGCGAGATCCCGATCGAGGAGCTTGCTCCCGGTGACGTCGTCCGGCTTTCGGCCGGCGACATGATTCCGGCCGACCTGCCTCTGCTGACTGCCAAGGACCTGTTCATCAATCAGGCCGCGCTCACTGGGGAATCGCTGCCGATCGAGAAGCATGGCGGCACCGTGTCTGCAGCGCGGGCGGATCTTGCCTGCCTCCAGAATGTCTGCTTCATGGGAACCACCGTCGTGAGCGGCACGGCTACCGACGTCATCGCACTCACCGGAGAGCATGCCTACTTCGGTGGCCTCGCCCATACGATCGCCGGCGAGCGTCCCCTCACCAGCCTCGACAAGGGCATCAACCATTTTGCGTGGCTGATGATCCGTTTCATCCTGGTCATGGCGGCGCTCGTGTTCCTGATAAGGTCTGGTTCCACCGCCGTTTCGGGCTCGGCTGAGCCGACGCGAACGAGGTAATGGTGTGAGCCTGCCGCCTCCGCTCGATGCGCTGCTCAGACCGGACGCCTACGCACATCCGGTGACGACCGTTGAGCTCGTGGAGACCCATATCTCATGGGTGCTGCTGGCCGGGGAGTTTGCGTACAAGATCAAGCGGCCAGTGCGGTATGACTTCGTGGATCTGAGCGATGCGGATCGCAGGCGATTCTTCTGCGAGGAGGAGCTGCGCCTCAACCGCCGCTTTGCACCCGAGCTGTATCTCGATGTGTGTGCGATCGTCTCGAGGCAAGGTGAGGTTCGCATCGGAGGCTCGGGATGCGTGCTCGAGCACGCGGTGCGCATGCGGCGCTTCTCCCGCCGCGATGAGCTCGATCAACTGCTGGAGCAGGGGACTGTCGAGCCTTCCGAGCTCGAGGACTTCGGGCGCACACTCGCCCGGATTCATGCGCAGCTGCCCGTCGCCGCGGCATCCTCGCACTGGGGATGCCCGGCTGAAGTGCAGGCCCTCCTGATCCGCAATCTGAAGGAGTGTGCCGAGGCCGGCGCGGTGTTCGGCGCTTCGGACGCGGTGCTCGCACTGCGCGCTTCGCTCGAGCGGCATCTGCCCGCGGCCGCGCCCTGGATGGCGGCGCGTCGAATCGCCGGCCGCGTGCGCGAGTGTCACGGCGATCTGCACACGCGCAATATCGTGCGCCGCGGCGCGGGGCTGGTCGCATTCGACTGTATGGAGTTCGAGCCGGCCTTCCGCTGGATCGACGTGGCTGATGAGATTGCGTTGCTGCTCAGCGATCTCGAGGCACGCGGCCATGCGCTGCATGCGCACGCATTCCGCGGCGCCTATCTCGCCGCCAGCGGCGATTACCAAGCGTGCCGCGTGCTGGAGCTCTACAAGGCCCACCGGTCACTCGTGCGCGCGAAAGTCGCCGCACTGACGGCGCGCGCGCTAACGTCCGGGCCCCGCGAGGGCTTGCGCCTCGAGCACGCACGCCTGCTCGAGGGTGCCGCTGCGGCGCTCGGCACTCACACTGCGTGCCTGATCGTGATGTGTGGCGTGTCCGGTTCCGGCAAAACATGGCTTGCTCGGCTGCTGGCGCCCCGCCTGGCAGCGGTCCACTTGCGCTCGGACGTGGAGCGCAAGCGCCGCGCCGGCCTGGGTGAGCTCGCGAGCTCGGGGTCGCAGCTATACGGCGGCTTGTATACCCCCGAGGCGAGCGCCGCTTTGTACGCAAGCCTCGCGCAGTTCGCTGAGCACGTGCTAAGTGGTGGCTACAACGTCATCGTCGATGCCAGCTTTGCGCTGCGGCGTGAGCGGGCCCGGTTCCTGAGGGTGGCGCGTCGCGCGGGCGTTCCTCTGCGCGTGCTGTACTGCGAGGCCAGCTCGGGGGTGCTTCGGGCGCGCATCGCGGCACGACGCCAGAGTGCATCCGATGCTTCGGAGGCCGATCAACGCGTGCTCGAGTCGCAGCTTCGAGACTTCGAGGCCGTCAGTGCCGACGAGGAGCTCGACGTGCTCCGCATCGATACGAGCGAGCCGGACGCGGCCGGCAAGGCTCTCGAGTACGTCAATGCTTCACTTCGGAGTCGTTGAGTCCGAGGCGCTGGACGTAAGTTGCGACAGCCGCCAGGTCGCTCGCTTCTGCATGTGCGAGCAACAGCGCGTGATCGGGCTCCATGTTGGGCCGTCGACCTTCCCGGGCGTCGCTCAACTGCTGCTGCGTGTATTCCGGATGTTGACCCGCTAGTCGCGGGACTCGTGTCTTGGCATCGCCCTGCGCTGCCGGGCCGTGACAGGACGCACACACGCGTGCGTAGAAGCTCTCACCTTGCGCAGCCGAGGCGTCCGCCGCAACGCGCTTAGGAGGCTGCGGTGGAAGGCTGTTCACATAAGCCGCGACATTGGCCAGATCCTGCACTTGCGTCAGGTGGTGATGGTCGACGAAGTGCTGCATGCGAATGCTCACGCGCGCGTTGCGGCGAAAATCGATGAGCTGCTCGAGAATGACGGAGGTGTGCTGGCCGGCGATCGCAGGAACGGATCCGTCGCTCGCCCCTTCGCCCTGCGCTCCGTGGCACGCGGCACAGGTCTGAAATTGCTCGGCCCCTCGTTGCAGGTCCGGCGTGAGCCTGAGGGATTCCTGCAACTGTGCGTCCGCGCTCGAGAGCGCGGGCGCTTCAACCGGCAACCCGACGGCTGCCCACAGCAGGATTGCAATCGCCCGACGCATGGCTCCCCTCGATGTCCGATCGTCTCTAGAGAACCGGGGAGACCACCGGGGCCGCCAGCACCTGCGCGCCGCGGCGGGCGCGGCCGACCGGGCTGCGGAAATGCGGTGGTTTCACGACGAGCACATCGCAGGGCAGGTGATCGAGCAGCTTCTCGGCGGTGTTGCCGATGAACACGCGCTTGAGTCCCGAGCGTGAGATGGCACCCATGACGACGATGCTGCTCGCCGTCTGTGCGGCGGCATCGGCAATCGCATCGATAGGATGACGGCCAATGACATGGCGTCGATCCGGGGGAACCTTGAGGACGCGCAATGTCCGATCGAGCGCCGTTTTCGCCCGTGCGATCGTCGTCGCCTCGATCTGTGCAAACACCGCCGGAGCGGTCGGCGTGTCGGGAATCAGTTGCAGGGGTAGCGGGTCGAATGCGTAGACGACGTGCAGCGCACCGCCCAGGGCGTTCGCGACCGTCGCGCCACAGCGCAGAATCTCGCCATCGAGTTTCGCGGGCTTGGCAAACGCATGCGACGGATCGACGGCCGCGAGCACACGGGGACGACGATAGGGCCGCTTATTCTTTACGAGCAGCACCGGCATGGCGCTCGTCCGCAGCAGTTCCCAGTCGGTGAAACGCAGCAGCCAGGGTGCGCGGTGGTGCGTTGCGTGGCACTCGGCAACGATCAGATCGGCGTTGAAATCCCGTGCACCGCGCAGGATGGCCTCGTACGCGGGAAAGTCCCATTCAACGGCGGTGCTGACGGTGATGCCGAGGCGGCGCAGTCGTGCGGCGATCCTCTCGAGCTGTTGCTTGCAGATCTCGCGACGCTCTCGCTCGAGGAGATCGACCGGCGGCGTGAAACCCGCCATATCCAGATAGATCGGCTCATTGATCCCGTGAAATATTCTGAGGGACGCGTTGAGGGCGCGTGCCAGCTGCGCTGCCTTCGCGACGGTGTGCAGCGATTTGGCGCGGGGGTCCTTGATTGCGACGAGGATGCGATGAATAGCATGCATACCGGCGATCTCTTCTCAGCTGCCACTGAGGCTGATGATCAAGGGTGGGAGGATTGCCGTCATCCGTAGCTTCCCCGCTACCTCCTGCGGGAAATACCTATAGCCGTAAAGCGCCGCGCATGCTCAGGAGGCGAGCAGGGCCTTGATAAGCCCGAGAAGCTCATCCGCATCGATGGGCTTGCTCACAAGGCGGATGCGCTCATCAGGCGCTAGCTCGCGAATCGTTGAGGAAGTGTCCCCAGTGACGAGAACGGCCTTGAGGCCCTCGCCGGCGAGCGCGCGTACCTGGCTGATCACGTCGAGCCCGGTGGCGCCGTTCTGCAGATGATAGTCCGTGACGAGAAGATCGATTCGCGGCATGCCGGCCGACTGCTGCAGAGCCTCCTGCAAGGAGGAGGCGGACACGACTTGATAGCCTTCCACCTTGAGCAGCATCGCGGTGGCATTGCGTACCCCCGGATCGTCATCGACCAGCAGCACCTGAGGTGCCGATAAGCGCCGGTCAACCCCGGCCACTGTGGCACCAGATGCCTCGCGAGCGGGGATGGTCCCGGAGCCGGGCGGCAATTCAAGATCGAAGGTAGATCCGTAGCCGACTGCGGAGCGCACGGCGAGGTGCAGGCCGAGCAGCTTGACCAGCCGCGCAACGATGCTCAGGCCCAGGCCATAGCCTTCGCGGAAGGCGTTGGTCGATACCCCGATCTGATAGAACTCGTCGTAGATGTAGGGAAGCTGCTCTGGAGCCATGCCGACTCCACTATCGATCACCTCGATATGTATCGCCGAGGGCTGCACGAGTGCGCGCAACTCCACGAACCCCTTGCGGGTGTACTTGATCGCGTTGGCGATGAGATTGCGCAGAATCTGGCCCACGAGTGAGCGATCCGAATGGATCAGGCCAGCGGTTGCCGAGATGCGCAGCTCGAGTCCCTTGGCCTCGGCGAGGCTTGCGAACTCGTTGCGCAATTCCTCGAAGAGCGCAGCCACGGCGAAATCCGTCGGGTCGGGTCGCACGGCGCCGGATTCGAGCTTGCTGATGTCAAGGAGTGCGTTGAGGAGCCGCGACATGGCCTCGATGGCCTGAGACTGATGCACAATCGCCTCGTGGGCGTGCGGCTCCTGAACTATCCGGCGCAGTGTGCCGTTTAGCAGCGCCAGCGTCTGCAGTGGCTGACGCAGATCGTGACTCGCCGTGGCGAGAAAGCGGCTCTTGGCCTGGTTGGCACGGTCGGCTGCTTCGCGGGCTTCCTTCAAGTCCTTCGCAATCTTGTTACGCTCGGTGACATCGCGCAGTGCCGCGGCCACGAGCACTCGCGCACCGTCCTCGATGGGGCTGAGGCTGATCTCCACCGGAATCTCGTGGCCATCCTTGTGTAAGGCGAACAGCTCGAGGTCCACACCCATGGGTCGCACGCGCGCATTCTCGGCATACTCGCTGCGGTGACCCAGATGGCGCTGGCGAAAGCGCTCGGGCAACAGCATTTCGACCCTCTGGCCACGGACCTCCGCATACTCATAGCCGAGCAGAGCCAATAGCCGCCGGTTCGCAAAGAGGATCTGACCGGAGGCATCGACAATCACGATGGCGTCGGGCGCCAACTGCAAGGCACTGCTGAGAAGCTGCGGTGTGAGCATCTGGAAAGGTGCGTGCGACCCTCTTAGGGGTACGCCATCATAAGACCCAAGTGCGGATGACGCCAACGGGTCAGCCGACAAGGTCAAGGCGCGCCGGAGCCCGTGAGCGATGCCGCCTGCCGGTTCCGCCATCCGCCCCCGAGCGCGGCATACAGTGCGACCGTGTCCTGATAGCGAACAGCGACCGCCTGGATATCGTTGACCTGCGCCTGATGGAACTGCGTGTCGGCATTCAGCACGTCGAGATAAGTTGCAAGCCCCGCCTCGTAATTGATCTGAACGAGGTGCAGCGCCTGCTCGGCCGTCCGCAGCGCCTCGTCTTCTGCCTTGAGAGCGGCTGCGTCGTGTTCGAGTGCGCGCAGCGTATCGGCAACTTGCGCGAAGGCACTCAGCACCGTTTGACGATAGAGCGAGCGGGCTTGCTCATAGCCTTCGATCGCAGACTTACGCTTGAACCACAGGGTGCCTCCTTCGAAAAGCGGCGCCGAGATGTCGCCGGCGATGCCCCAGGCACGCCCCTGGGAGCCGAGCAGCCGGTCCGTCGTGGTGCTGTTTCCGGAGTAGGCGCCACTCAACGTAATGCTCGGAAACAGGGCGGCCGTTGCGATCCCCACTTCCGCGCTCGCCGTGTGGAGCGAGGCCTCCGCGAGCAGGATATCCGGACGCTGGTGCACTAAGTCCGAAGGCAAGCTCACCGGCAGCTCACCCGGTAACCTCAGTTGTGCCAAGGTGATCTCCCGCGGGCGCGATTCCGCCGGCAAGTGGCCGCTGAGCGTCGCGAGCAGATCGTCGCTCTGGGTGAGCTTCTGTTCGAGCTGCGGAATCGTGGCCTCGTGGGAGGAGAGCTGGCTTTGCAGGCTGAGCACGCTGGCATAGGGTGCCGTGCCCGCCCGGACTTGGACTTCCGCTAGACTGACTTGCTCGCGCTGTAGCGCGATGAGCCCGCGGGTTGCGTCGATCTCCGCCTGATAGGCAGCCTTCGCGATGACGGTGTTGACGACGTTTGAGGTGAGGGCCAGATAGGTGGCCTGCTCGCTCGAACGCTGCAGGTCCACTTGAGCGCCCAGTGCCTCCACCGTGCGCCGCTCAGCGCCGAACAGGTCTAGAACGTAGCTCACCGATGCCGAGAGTGTGAACAGATTGAATATGCTCGAGGGCACACTCGATCCGAACTTGATGGGTGCGAATCGTTGCCGCGTAGCACTGGCATCGAGCGCCAGCTGCGGATAGAAAATGCCATAGCCACTGCGCAGATTATCCTGGCTCGCCCGCAGGCTCGCGCGCGCGGCATCGAGAGTCGGATTTCCGCTCAGCGATTCCGCAACGAGCTCACTGAGTTGCGGCGAATCGAACAGCTGCCACCATTCAGCAGCCACCGCCCCACCGGGAACGAAGCGTTGGGCGTTGCCCTGCGCGGCAACCGTGACCGCCGGGTCGCTGCCGAAGGCGTAGTGATCGATGGCGGGGGGCGCCGGGCGTACGAAGTTCGGACCGACGGCGCAACCGGCGAGGACTGCGCAGAGTGCGCTCGAGAGCGATGCAGGCCACCCGTGCAGAGGACTAGTTCTCGCGCACATACACATCGACGAGCTGTCCGGGATAGAGCTTGAGGTCGCTCGCGTTGTCGAAGCGGAAGATGACGGGCAGTACCCGCAAGTCAACGCGCTCCTGGCGGGCGTCCGAGAGCTCGATCTTCGGCGACACATACGGCTGGATGCGCGCGAAGCTGAGCGGCAGATGGCGGTCCGTGCCGCGAATGAACAGCTCCGCTTGAATCTTGGTCGGATCGGGCAGGCGATGGATCAGGATCTCATCGATGTAGACGCGTACGGCCAGCCGGCGCTGCGGTTGACCCATGACGATGAGAGGGCCGAAGCCTTGCGTATACGAGTCGTACGCTCCCTGCGGAGATACATAGCTGCCCACCGCGGCCCGCACGGCGAGCACCACGCCGTCCGCTGGCGCACGAATCGTGTACTTGGCCAGCAGCGCACAAGAGGCCGCGTAGGCTTTCGACAGAGCGGCATACTGTCGCTCCTGGTTCTGCACGTCGTATATCCAGGCGCCCGCTTTGGTGAGGGCGTACTGCCTATTGACCACGCCGAGATTGGTGGCGGCGATCTTCTCGGCATTTCTGGCGTTGTCGAGCACATCGCGGCTCACCGATCTCGCATCCATGTCGAAGGAGCGCTGCTGCTTCAGGAGCTGGTCGCGCGCGCTCTTGAGGCTTGCCGCTGCGTTGTCGACCTGGGCGCGCGCAATCGCGAGGCTTTCCGGCCGCGGCTCCGCCTTGAGTTCCCGCAACAGCGCGAGCGCGGCCAGGGCCTGAGCTTGCTGCTGCTCGGCGAGGGCCTGTTGCACGGAGTCATCGATCGTCAGCAGCGGGTCGCCCCTTCGCACCTTCTGACCCTCCGTGATCAGTACCTGGGTGATCGGGCCCGTGATCTCTGGATAGATGTTGATGTTCGAGCCTTGCGCCTGGTCGCTTTCGATGATGCCGTTCGCGTAGATGCCCTTTGCGTAGGGATTTGCAGCCGGCTCGAACACCGGAGGCTGCGCCGAGGGTTGCCGACTGGAGACGATTGCACTGATCAGCGCCAGTGCCAGTCCGACCGCGGAGGCTGCAAAGATGTATCTATTGTGCACCGAGGTGGCTCCGCTCGATGCCCGTCAGTCGGCCATCCTCCATTCTGAGGATCCGGTCCGCGAACTCGTAGATGCGGCTGTCATGCGTGACGATGACGATGCAGCGCTGTGCCGTCAGCAGGTGCTCGCGCACGAAGCTCAAGATGTTGCGTCCCGTATCCCCGTCGAGTGACGCGGTGGGCTCGTCGAGAATCAGAATGTCGGGACGGCTGACGATGGCCCGCGCGATGGCTACGCGCTGCTGCTCGCCACCGCTCAACTTGACCGGCGGCAGCTCTGCGCGGCTCTGCAAGCCGACGATCGCGAGATCCTTGAGCGCCTCGTTGAGCGCGTCGGTCCAGGGCCGATTCTGCAGAATGAGCGGGATGGCGACGTTCTCGCAGGTCGTGAGCCGCGGAAAGAGGTGGTAATCCTGAAAGACGAAACCGAGCTTGTGCAGCCGGAAATCGGCGAGCCGGTCATCCGAGAGCTGCCAGATGTCGGTATCCTCGATTCGCACGGTTCCTGAGGTCGGTCGCAGGATGCCGGAGATCATGCTGAGCATGGTCGTCTTGCCGCTGCCCGAGGGACCGACGACATAGAGGATTTCGCCGAACGCCGCCTCGAAGCTCACGTCCTTCACCGCGTGCGTGGTGGCCGTGCCTTCACCGAACCACTTGTTGATGGCGCTGACCCGGATCGCGATGCTTGCCATGGTCAGCCTCGAAAGATGTCGAAGGGCTCGATGCGCAGCACCTTGCGGACGCCGATGTAGCTCGAAAGCGTGGCGATCACCACCACCATGACGAAGGCAAGGATCAGATTCGTGAAGGTGATGGTGGCGGCGTAGTCGGGCAGACGGGTGCGCGCTAGCCAGATGATGATGGCGCACAGCCCGACACCCATACCGTAGCCGGTCAGCGCTACGAACGCCGCTTGAAACATGATCATCGAAATCAGCTCGCGCCCCTTGGCGCCGATTGCCTTCAAAGCGCCAAACTTGTCGAGATTCTCGAGCACGAAGGCGTAGAAAGTCTGACCCGAGATGGATAGCCCGACGATGAAGCTGATGAGCGTCATGAGGAGCAGGTTGGTCCCGATGCCGGTTCGATACATGTAAAAATCGGAGATCTTGGCGATGAACTCGCTCTTCGTGAGCGCCAAGTACCCGGCCGCAGCGACCTGGCGCTTGATTTCGGCAACGTCGCGCTCGCTCTTGGGCTCTACCAGCAGGTACGAAATGGTGAAGCGCGTGTTTGGTATGTACTGCAGAGCGCGGCTGTAGGTCGTGTAGAGCGTCGGCACGCCGAAGAGAGCGCTGGATGCGACCCGAGCGATGCCGACGATCACGCCGCGGTGGTCATTGAGCTCGAACTCCGTGCCGATCTGCGGATTCCCGAGCTTGGAGAACTCGGCATCGCGGATGGCGATGAAGGCATTCTCGGCGAAGATATCCGCAATGCTGCCGGTGATGAGCTGCGGCCGGCCGAACAGACTCGTATCATCCAGACCGACGATGTTGGCGGACTGGTAGAGGCCGCCCTTCAATTTCAGCAGGGCACCGCCGGAGTACAGAGGGACGGCATACTTGACGCCGGGAATGCTGCGCACCTCATCGAGGACATAGTCCGGCAGCGGGATCGTGTTGGCGACGGTCTGCACCGCAGGATCCATGACCCACATCGATGCGCCGATGTTGATCACCGTCGAGGAAGAGCGACTGAGGACGCCGGCAAAGAGCGAGGTGATCTCGATCATGAGGAACACCGCGAAGGTGATGCCGACCAGCAGCGCAGCGAACTTGGCGCGATCGTTGATCAGCAATTTGTAAGCAATTGTGAGAGTGCCGGGCATCATCGCCTCGATCTCAATCGAGATGGCGGTACTCGGCCCGCATCCGCGGGGATCCTGTCAGAGAGGATTGAGCTGCGGCATACGCAGATGTGCGTAGCCGAAGTGGCTGCGGCCTTCGGCTAAGGGGCCTTTACAGGGTTCACGTCCGTCTGTGCGGGTGACTCGAGATTGAGGTCCATGACCATGCGCACCAGTTGCGCGAGCGAGGTGGCGCCGCTTTTCTCCATGACACGTGCGCGGTGGATCTCCACCGTGCGCTGGCTTACCCCGAGGTCGGCCGCCATGACCTTGTTGGGCTTGCCGCGGGTCATCAGCTGCATCACCTCGCGCTCGCGCGGGGTGAGAGACTCGAGGCGGCTGCGAATGCGAGCGAGTTCCTTGAGGGCCGCACGGCTCTTCGCATCCTTGGCGAGCGCACGCTGAATGCGGTCGATCAGGTCCTGATCGCGAAAGGGCTTCTGCAGAAAGTCGAATGCGCCATGCTGCATTGCCTCGACCGCCATCGGGATGTCGCCGTGTCCGGTGATGAAGATGACGGGAATGATCGCACCGCGCAGATTGAGTTGCTGTTGCAACTCGAGCCCGCTCATGGATGGCATGCGCACATCGAGCACCAGACAGCCGGGTTGGTTGGGCCGGTAGCTCGCCAGAAACTCGCCAGCCGAGGCCCACGTCTGCGTAGCGAGGCCGACAGAGCGCAGCAGGAAGCGTAATGAATTACGTACCGCTTCGTCATCGTCGACCACGTAGACGATGGGAGGATGTTCCTTCGCCTCGAGTGCGTTCATGCGTGCGGCTCACAGGGCAAGCGGATGTAGAAACAGGCCCCGCGGGGCCGGTTAGGCCGGTACCCCAGCGAGCCTCCGTGCGCGCGGGCGATCGTGTTGCTGATCGGCAGTCCGAGTCCCGTCCCGTCGGGCTTCGTGGAGAAGAATGGATCGAACATCCGCTCGAGCACCTCGGGTGCGAGACCCGGTCCGCTGTCGCACACGCACAGCTCGATATCCCCCTCGACGGTCTGAGCGGTTCGGATCTTCAGCTCGCGGAGCTTGGAACCGCTCGAATTCATGGCCTCGAAGCCGTTGCGTGCGAGATTGACGATCACGTGCTGAATCTGGACGCGATCGACATTCACCTGGGGCAGATCGTCCCCGAGCTCGACCGCCAGCAGTGCCTCGTTCAATCGGGCATCGGGCTGCAGCAGCTCGAGAATCTCCGTCACCACGGCATTGATGTCCGTGGACGTGCGCTCGATCGGATTGGCGCGTGCCAACGCCCGCAGCCGGCGAATGATCTCTCCCGCGCGCACCGCCTGCGCAGCGATCTCGCGCAGCGCCTGACGCACATCACCGAGATCGGCATCAGGCTTCGCGAGCAGTCGATCACAGGCCTGTGCGTAATTGGCGATCGCGGTGAGCGGCTGGTTGAGCTCGTGCGCCACCCCGGCCGCCATCTCGCCAATCGTCGCGAGGCGCGAGACATGCAGCATGCGCCCATGCAGCGGTTCGAGCGCCCCCGCGTCGGAGGAGGGTCGGTTGCCGTGCGCGGGGCGTGTGCCGGAAATCGTGCTTGGGTCGGGAGGTTGCGTCATCTTGGTGGCTTGCAACAGTGCTTTACAAGTATCCATGCGCGTGACGGCGCCGTCACTAGGTATGTTCCGCAAAGTGCTCGCAGCGTCCAGTGTGCGGAGCCCGGCAGAACAAAGGGCAACGCAAGGCTCGTTGCCCGATGCTCAAAGTTGCCGAAAGTGCCGATCGGCTATTGGACCTTGATTTCCGTGGGCTTCTTCGTTGCGTTTGCCCGCTTGGGTACACGCACCGTAAGAACCCCATCTTTGGACTCGGCGCGGATCGCCGCCGCGTCGATCGCATCCGGCAGCGAGAAAGCTCGGGAGAAGGTGCCGTAGAAGCTTTCCATGCGATGAAACTTCTCGCCCTTTTCCTCTCGCTGCTGTTTGCGCTCGCCGCTGATCGTCAACATCCCGTCGTCGAAGGTGACGTGTACGTCCTCCTTCTTCACGGCCGGCAACTCTGCGCGGAGCAGATATTCGTTGTCGGTCTCGCTGATGTCGACGGACGGTGACCATTTCATGGCCGGTCCACCATTGCCGGTGGATATACGTGGCCAGCGACCGAGCAGGCTCGGCAGCCGCTCGAACAGATCGTCAGTGCCGAAAGGCTCCCAGCGAATCAGATTCATAAGAACACCCTCTCTATCATGTTACCAACCGACGATGCTGACGCTACTGCCTCGTGCACGCCCGGACATCGGGATGTGTGCGTATGGCAGGCACTAATACGTATGACTGTGCGCGCATTTGCTGACGCATTACCGGCGGCGGCGCAGGAGGATAGCGCAAGCCGCAAGCGGCGGAGGCGATCTATGATGCAGCTGAAGATCCCGGGCACCACGATGTTCGATGGCGCCATGGCGCGCAAGGGATACGCGCTCAACAAGATGTGCTACTCGTTGAACAGCGCAGCGAACCGCGCGGAATTCGTGCGTGATGAAGCAGCGTACTGCGCCCGTTACAGACTCAACGAGCAGCAACTCGCGGCGGTCCGCGCTCGCGACGTGCTCGCACTCATCGAGGCGGGCGGCAACATCTATTATCTCGCCAAGCTCGCCGGAATCTTCGGACTCGACGTCCAGGACCTCGGAGCACAGCAGACCGGCATGTCGCTTGACGCCTTCAAGGCCAAGCTCGTCGCAGCGGGGCACTAAGTCATGGCCACCATCCTCGGTGCAATCTCCACCTCGCATGTGCCCGCGATCGGCAAGGCCATTGCACGCGGTCTGCAGCGTGAGCCCTATTGGCAACCCTTTTTCGCGGGCTATCCGCCGGTTCACGCGTGGCTGCGAGAGGCTCGTCCCGATGTCGCCGTGATCATCTACAACGATCACGGACTCAACTTCTTTCTCGACAAGCTGCCTACGTTCGCCGTCGGCGCGGCCAGTGAATATCAGAATGCCGACGAGGGCTGGGGGCTTCCCACGACCGCGCCGTTTCCGGGTGATCCACAGCTCTCGTGGCACGTCATCGAATCACTCGTCGCGGACGAGTTCGACGTAACGACGTGTCAGGAGATGCTGGTCGATCACGCCTTCACTGTGCCTATGCAGCTGCTCTGGCCCAGCGCTCCTCCCTGGCCTGTGAGGACCGTCCCCGTCTGCATCAACACCGTGCAGCATCCGCTGCCCTCGGCCGCCCGTTGCTACAAGCTCGGACAAGCCCTCGGCAAGGCGATAGAGTCCTACCCCGAGGACGTCCGGGTTGTGATCGTGGGCACGGGTGGGCTCTCACACCAGCTCGACGGCCGGCGCGCCGGCTTCATCAACAAGTCCTTCGACGAGCAGTGCCTGGAGCAGCTCGTGGACGATCCCGAAGCGCTCACGCGCTATTCCAATGCGGAGCTGGTGGAGCGTGCCGGCACCCAGGGCATCGAGCTGCTCATGTGGATTGCGGCACGCGGGGCGATCGCAGGTCACGCCTGTGCCGTACACAGCAACTATCACATTCCGATATCGAATACGGCTGCGGGCGTGCTGGTTCTGGAACGCGCGACTCGCTAGCTCAGTGCGCTCGTAATTTGCGCCTCACGGCCTCGGCATCGAGCGGTGCGCCCACGTCCATCGTCTCCGCGTGATCGGGCATCGCATATTTCAGACCCGTGGCGCAGTTGAAGAGCACGACCTTGTCGCTGGGCTTGATCCGGTCGCTTGCGGCCGCCTGCAGGTAAGCGGCATAAGTTGCGGCGCCCTCGGGACTCAGCTTCGCGCAGTCGTTGATCAGGCCGTTAACGCGCCACACCGCAGCGCCCTGCGCCGCGATCTCACGGACATTGATCTCGGGTGTGTCGCTCGGGCAGAAGCAGAACGCCTCCATCCCCGCCCGCGCCGCATAGGCTGCGAGCGCCGCTCCGGCGTTGCCGTTCGTCGGGATCGCGACCCGGCGCACGCGGTGAAACTTGGCCATGCTGACCGCGAGGCACAATCCACGCGCCTTGAAGGAACCCGTCGGCAGGCGTCCCTCATCCTTGACGAGCGGTGCGGCATAGCCGCGCGGCTGGCGGCTATTGAGAAGAGGAATCAGAGGTGTCTGCTCCTCACCGAGACTTACGATGTAGCTCGCATCGGGTACCGGCAAGAGCTCGTGCCAGCGCCAGAGCGTCGCCGCGCGGCTCGCGATCTCGGCACGTGACACCCGGTGCTTCAGCGCCTCGAGATCGTAGCGGGCCAGCAGTGGCTTGTTGGCTGAGGAGAGGCCGTGCAGTTTGCTGAGCTCGTGGGGCTGCCCGGTCGAGCTGCACGCGAGATGCGTCGCATAGGAGTAGCGCATCGGCTCGTTGCACGTTCAGGAGCCGCAGCCCTGCGGCTTCAGGACCCGCTCGCGGCTGGCAGGATGGCGCTGCAGCGCCGCCGCCGGGCGTGTCGGGCGACGCACGAGCTCGCCGCCGCAGTTCGGACAGGTTCCCTGCAGGCGCTCGTGCACGCACTGCGTGCAGAAGGTGCACTCGAAGCTGCAGATCCAGGCGTCCCGTGAATCGGGCGGCAGGTCGCGATCGCAGCACTCACAATTGGGTCGCAGAGCCAGCATACGAACAAGGTTGCGCGCGTCAGCGAAACGCGCGCAGCACGCGCAGCAGCTCCGTGAACTGCGCATCGTTCACATCGAGGTGCAGCACGCAACGGATGGTGTGCTTCGCGATACTCAGTGCCAGCACCTCGCGCTCGCGCAGGTACGCGAGAAAGCGCTCCGTGCCCACCGCGTCCTGCAGCTTGAAGATGACGATATTGGTCTCCACCGGTAGCACGGAGTCTATGTAGGGCAGGTGACGCAGCTCCTCACCCAGGCGTTGCGCCCGCTCGTGGTCCTCGCGCAAGCGCTCGACATGGTGCTCGAGCGCATAAAGGCCGGCCGCGGCGAGGAAACCCGCTTGGCGCATGCCGCCGCCCATCACCTTGCGTAGGCGATGCGCCCGGCGAATCTGCTCCCGCGAGCTGAGCAGTACCGAGCCCGCAGGGGCGCCCAGTCCCTTTGAAAGGCAAACCGAGATGCTGTCAAAGAGCGGGCCGTATTGCCCTGGGGTCTCGCCGCGCGCGATCAGGGCGTTGAACAGACGCGCACCGTCCAGATGCATCTTCAGATCCTGAGCCTCGCATACCCGTCGAATGCGCCGGATCTCCTCGAGCGCCCAGCAGCCGCCACCGCCCTTGTTCACGGTATTCTCGAGGCTCACCAGGCGCGTGTGGGGCAGGTGCGCATCCCCGCGTCGATTGATGTTCTCGAGCACCTGCTCTGCCGTGAAGCGACCGTGATCGCCCTGCACGAGGCGTACCGAGGCGCCGGAGTTGAACGCGATTCCGCCGCCCTCGTACAGATACACGTGCGAGAGCTGATCGCAGATCACCTCATCGCCCGGTTGCGTGTGCAGCTTGATTGCGACCTGATTCGTCATCGTGCCCGAGGGGCAGAACAGCGCTGCCTCCATGCCGAAAAGGGCAGCCAGCTTTTCCTGCAGAGCATTCACCGTCTCATCCTCGCCGAACACGTCATCGCCGACCTTGGCCTGCATCATGGCTTGCAGCATCCCGGCGGTGGGACGGGTGACGGTATCGCTGCGAATGTCGATCATGGCATCACCTGCTGGATCGCAACATTGTATCACCCGCCACTTGCTGCACTTGTGTGAAAGCCGCGGCCGGCGCGAGCGAGGATGCGTGGGGATATACTGCAGCCCGGCACAGGAGTCATGCGCCGCCTCTGCGGCGAAGGATGGGATCGACATGAATGCCACGCCCGCACTGAGGGACAGCCCGGCATGGGCAGCGCTCGCAGCTCACCAGAGGCAGATCGCCCCCTTGCATTTGCGCCAGCTGTTCGCGGCGGACGCGCGCCGCGGCGAGCGGCTCGCGCTCGATGCCGTCGGCGTGTATTTCGACTATTCCAAGAACCGCATCACGGATGACACGGTGAAGCTGCTCGTCGCGCTCGCGGAGCAGTGCCGCCTGCGCGAGCGCATCGATGCGATGTTCCGCGGCGAGCGCATCAACGTTTCCGAGAACCGGGCGGCGCTGCACATCGCTCTGCGGGCACCCAAGGGCACTTCGATCATTCTCGATGGCCGCGACGTCGTGCCGGGCGTGCACGCGGTGCTCGACAAGATGGCCGCATTTGCCGAGCGCGTGCGCCGCGGTGATTGGCAGGGCCACAGCGGCAAGCGTATCCGCAACGTGATCAACATCGGCATCGGCGGGTCCGATCTAGGCCCGGTCATGGCCTACGAGGCATTGCGGCACTACACGGCGCGGGACATGACGTTTCGCTTCGTGTCGAACGTCGACGGCACGGATTTCGCCGAAGCAGTGCGCGATCTCGATCCTGCCGAGACGCTCTTCATCGTCTCCTCGAAGACCTTCACGACGCTCGAGACCATGACGAACGCCCAGAGTGCACGTCGCTGGTCGCTCGCCGCTCTCGGGGGCGATTCGGCGGCTGTCGCCCGGCATTTCGTCGCGGTATCGACCAACACCACGGAGGTGTCCAAGTTCGGCATCGATCCGGCGAACATGTTCGAGTTCTGGGATTGGATCGGCGGTCGCTACTCGATGGACTCGGCTATCGGTCTATCAACGATGATCGCCATCGGCGCGGAGCAGTTTCGCGCGCTGCTCGCGGGTTTTCACCAGATGGACGAGCACTTTCGCAGTGCCCCCTTCGAGCGCAACCTGCCGGTGCTCATGGGATTGCTCAACATCTGGTACAACAACTTCTTGGGCGCACAGACCGTGGCAGTGCTGCCATACGAGCAGTACCTGAAACGCTTCCCCGCGTACCTGCAACAGCTCACGATGGAGAGTAACGGCAAGGGCGTAACGCTCGATGGGCAACCGGTCTCCTATGACACGAGTGCCATCTTCTGGGGCGAGCCGGGCACCAATGGCCAGCACTCCTTCTATCAACTCATCCATCAGGGCACACGGCTAATCCCGTGCGACTTTATCGCTTTTGCCCGCACGCTCAATCCTCTGGGACACCAACACGACATGCTGCTCGCGAACGTGCTCGCACAGGGCGAGGCGCTCGCCTTCGGCAAGACACCCGAGGAAGTCAAGCGCGAGGGCTCGCCCGACTGGCTCGTTCCGCACCGTACCTTTCCAGGGAACCGTCCCTCGAATACCTTGCTGCTCGAGCAGCTCACGCCGGCTGCCCTCGGCAAACTCGTCGCTCTGTACGAGCACAGTGTGTTCACGCAGGGAGCCATCTGGCACATCGACTCCTTCGATCAATGGGGCGTCGAGCTCGGCAAGGTGCTGGCAAAGCGCATCCTCGATGAGCTCGAGGCAGACGCGACGCCACGGCCTACACACGACAGCTCCACGAACGAGTTGATCCGGCGCTACCTCAAGCTGAGAGGGTAGGCACATGACGGTCAAAGCCGAAACTGAAAGCGAGCGTTTGGTGCTGCAGTTCTTTGCAACGCTCGGCAGCGGGGATCTGGAAAAGGTGCGTGGCATGCTGCACGAGAACGCCAGCTGGACTCCGCAAGTGCGCGCGGTGCCCGGCGCCGGTGTGCATCGCGGACGGCGCGCCATCGTCGACGAGTTCCTCGCGCCCGTGCGCGGCCTGTTTCGGCCCGGCGATCCCAAGGTGATCGTGGATACACTCGCCTCGAAGGGACCGCTCGTGTTTGCGGAGTCTCACAGCGAGGGTTGTCTGGCCGATGGGCGCCCGTACGAGAACCTTTACGCATGGGCAGTCGAGGTGCGCGAGGGCAAGATCTTCGCAGTGCGCGAGTACTTCGACAGTCACTACGTCGTCGGCTTGTTCCCAGGTGGCAGCTGATCACAGATTGAGGGCGATCTCAGAGAGCGTGCAGCTCGCAATCAGATACTTCACCATCTCGGAGGTGCCGCCCACGATCGGCAAGGCGCGCGCATCGCGATAGATCTGCTCCGCGCGCCCATATTCCTTGGTGAGACCGTCCCCGCCGAGCAACTGAACGGTGAGATCGGCACAGAGGTTCGCCGTTTCCGAAGCGACGAGCTTGGCCATTGCCGCCTCTTTCATCAGCTCGTGGCCAGCGACTCCCCGATCGTGCAGCTTGGCGGCACGATACGTGAGCAGCGCCGCCGCCTCGATGCGCCAGCTCATCTCGGCCATCTTGTCCCAGGTGAGCTGCTTTGCGCCCAGCTTCTGTCCGAAGACCGTGCGGCTCTGGACGTGATGGGTGGCAATGTCGAATGCGGAGCGTGCGACTCCGAGGCTTGAGCCACCGAGCAGGATCCGCTCGAAGTTGAACATCTCGAGCATAACCTCCAGTCCGCGGCGCGCTTCGCCGACGAGATGGTCTTCCGGAACCCGGCAGTCGCGCAACTCGAGCTCGCCCACGATACAGCCGCGCCGGCCCATGAAGCTGTAGTTGCGCGGGAAACTCAAGCCGGCCGTCTGCTTGGGGATGAGCACGGCGCTTACCGCATCCGCGGCTCCGGGCTCTCCCCGCGTCAAACCCCACACGATGTAGCAGTCGGCGACGGACGCGTTGGAGATGTAACGCTTGAATCCGTTCACCACCCATTGATTCGTGGCGGGATCGAACTCCACGCGCGTCTGCAGGCTGCTCAGATCGGAGCCCGAACCCTGCTCCGTCACGCAGGTCGCGCCCATGGCGCGGCCATCGAGGATGGGCCGCAGATAGCGCTCGCGAACCGCCGGCCTGGCGTGGTGATGCAGCGCGTGAGCGCAGCTCAGGAGCGTGCCGATCGTGGTTTCGAAAGCATAATTGAGGTAGGCGGTTTCCTCTGCAAGCAAAGTCGCATGCGTGAGCCCCGGCGAGGCGAGGCTACCCTCATAGAGATCGGGAAACATGAGTCGTAGGTAGCCCGCAGCGCCGACCGCGCGCACCGCCGAGCTAACCGCACTCCAATCCTGAAGATTCTCGATGGCCGCCGCGCGCGGTGCGAGCTCGCGCTGCAGGAACGCGCGCACCTCTTCCTGGAATGCGAGATCAGCGGCATCAAGTAGTGGATTCTTCATGTGATGCGCGGTGTGGCTGCCTGCGCCACAGAGGCGCTCGTCGTGCGCCGGGTCATTCTCTGTGCTCGCGATCGGCTTTGCAACTTGCTGAATTGTATGAACGCAAGACGTTCTTGATATGCTTGCTGCACATGGACACGCGAGCGCAGCAGCCGCCGACGACGCGCGAGTACGACGATGCGCCGCTGCGGCTGTTTCATATCCGCGTCGCGATTTCCAGTAGTGGCGGTGCGTTCAGCGACGGCTACGGCTTGGGAATCATCGGCATTGCGCTGAGCGGCGCCGCTCCTGAGCTGAGTCTCACTCCCGTGTGGATCGGACTGCTCGGTGGCGCCTCGCTCGCGGGATTGTTTGCCGGCGCATTGCTCACGGGGCCCGCCGCCGATCGCTACGGCCGGCGGCCCATTTTCGTCTACAACATGGTGATCCTCGCGGTGCTGTCGGCGCTGCAGCTCTTCATCCACTCGGGCGGACAGCTGCTCGCGCTGCGTGTAGCCATCGGTTTCCTGCTCGGCACGGACTACGTCGTCAACAAGGCGCTCCTCATCGAGTTCACTCCGCGCAGGGTGCGCGGTCGGATCATGGGGTTGCTCTCGGTCGCGTGGGCGGGGGGTTATGCCTGTGCGTATGCCGTCGGCTTCGCACTCGCCGGGCACGGCTCGGAGTCCTGGCGCTGGATGCTGCTCTCGAGCGCCGTGCCCTGCCTGCTCGTGCTGCCCCTCAGAATCACCTTGCCCGAGTCGCCCCTCTGGTTGGTGAATCACGGCCGAGGCGCCGCCGCGGCGGCGGTGGTGCGCGCAAAGTTCGGCCCCGGCGTGGCACTTCCCCACGGGACGCACGCAGCGCAGACCCATAAGAGTCGCTGGCGGCGCCTGTTCGCCCCGGCACTGCGACGCTACACGCTCGTGGCGTGCATCTTCTTTACGTGCCTGGTCATCCCCTACTTCGCCGTGGGCACCTTCGTCGCGCAAGTGATGTCCGCGATGCATTTGAAGAGCAACTACGTTGGCGGACTTATCTATAACCTCGGACTGCTGGCCGGTGCCATCGTCGGACTGCTCGTCGTCGATCGGCTCACGCGCCGCACCGTCGTGATTGGTAGCCTGGGACTTGCCGCCGTGATCATGCTGATCCTGAGCGTCTCGAGCAGCCTGCCGGCGATCGCCATGATCGTGCTGTTCGCAGCGTTTGCCTTTCTGCTGTCCACGGCCTCCAATCTCGTCTACGTGTACGTGCCGGAGCTCTTCCCGACCGACTTGCGAGCCTCGGGCATCGGCCTCGCCATTGCCTCGAGCCGCATTGGCTCCGCAATCAGCACGTTTCTCCTGCCGGTCGTGGTCGATGCTTACGGGATTCGCACGGCACTCGGAGCGTGCGTGGCCGTGTTGGCACTGGGTGCAGGTCTTTGTCAGCGCTGGGCGCCCGAGACCTCTCATCTGCCCCTGGGCGCGCTCGATGGTCTGGCGGTAGCACACTCGCAGGGAGACTCGGCATGAACGAGACGCTGGTGACTAGGGGGCACGTGAGCTCTGCGGGCAGCGCGGCTGCGACCGTCGCGCACTGGATCGGCGGTAAGCTGGTCTCGGGCAGTGGCGGACGCACGCTGGAAGTATTCGACCCGGCGACGGGAACTGTGCAGCGTCGCGTCGCGGTGGCCGGTACGGAGGAGGTAGCCAGGGCGCTCGCCAGCGCCTCCGCCGCATTCTCCGACTGGGCGGATACCCCTCCGGTGCGCCGCGCCCGCGTGCTGAACGCCTTCCGCCAACTGCTCGAGCAGCAGCGCGATACTCTGGCAGCCCTGATCACCTCCGAGCACGGCAAGATCTTGAGCGATGCGCAGGGGGAGGTGCAGCGCAGCGTCGAAGTCGTCGAGTTCGCCTGCGGCATTCCGCAGCTGCTGAAGGGCGACTTCACGGATCAGGTCACAGGCGGCGTGGACAGCTGGACCTTGCGTCAGCCGCTCGGCGTCGTTGCCGGCGTCACGCCCTTCAACTTTCCCTGCATGGTGCCGTGCTGGATGTTTCCGGTGGCGCTCGCGGCCGGCAACTGCTTCGTCCTGAAGCCGAGCGAGCGCGATCCCTCAGCATCGCTCGTGCTGGCCGAGCTGCTGCAGCAGGCGGGCCTGCCCGATGGTGTGTTCAACGTCGTGCAAGGCGACAAGGACACGGTGGATGCATTGCTCGGGCATCCCTCTGTGAAGGCGGTGAGCTTCGTGGGCTCCACGCCGACTGCCCGCTACATCTACGAGCGCGGCGCACAGCTCGGCAAGCGCGTGCAGGCGCTCGGGGGTGCCAAGAACCACATGATCGTGATGCCCGACGCCGACCTCGACCAGGTCGTTGACGGACTCATCGGTGCGGCCTACGGCTCGGCGGGCGAGCGGTGTATGGCGATTAGCGTCGCGGTGCTCGTGGGCGGAGTCGCCGATGCCATCATTCCGCGGCTGGTGCACCGTGCCCAGTCGCTGAAGATCGCGCACGGTATGGATCCTGGCGCGGAGATGGGTCCCGTGATCAACCGACAGGCTCTCGAGCGCATCGAGCGCTACATCGGCATCGGAGTCGAAGAGGGCGCGCGACTGCTCCTCGATGGACGTGGACTGCGAGTACCGAGTCGCGAGAGCGGCTTCTTCCTCGGCGCGACACTCTTCGATCACGTGACGAGCGCCATGCGCATCTACCGCGAGGAGATCTTCGGACCGGTGCTCTGCTGTGTGCGGGTGCAGGATTTCACACAGGCATTGCAGCTCGTCAACGGTCATGAGCTTGCGAACGGCGCGGCCTGCTTTACGCGCGACGGGCGCATCGCCAGGGAATTCGGTCGCAACGTCGAGGTGGGAATGGTGGGGATCAACGTGCCGATTCCCGTCCCGATGGCCTGGCACGAGTTCGGCGGCCGCAAACACAGCCTTTTTGGAGACATGCATGCCTATGGCGAGGAAGGTGTCCGCTTCTACACCCGACAGAAGGCCATCATGCAACGCTGGCCCGAGGGCCGCTCCCAGGGTGCCGATTTCGCGCTGCCGAGCGGCAAGGGGTGACACCGACATGCATTCCGAGCTCTGCCACAGGCCAAAGATCGAGCGATGGCCACTGCGCAGCCGCTTTCATGGGCTCGCGTGCCTTGGGGGACTTGCGATAACGCTGCTCTCGGTGTCGCTGCCCGGACTCGCTGCGCAGGCTGACAGCGCCCCGGCTCGGATCCTGACGCTCCTCGAGGTGCGAAGTGATGGCGTGGATCGTGCCGAGCGGCTGCTGCGCCAATACGCCGAGGCGCTGCAAGCCGGTGATCCCGCAGCGCGTATCGTGCTGCTGCAGGAAAGTGACCGGCGTCAACGCTTCGTGCTGCTTGAGAGCGCTCCCGGCCTGCAGCAGTTGCAGGAGCTGGAGATGAAGGAGCAGCCGCGAATCGAGTCACTGACCCCACTGCTGGCCGCGCCTCGCGATCGACGTGCGCATCGTGATTTCGGCTCCGCGAGCGCGGCCGGTCCGGCAGGCGGCCACGCCGGCAGCTCCGGGCAGGGGCTCTACGTGGTGACGCATGTCGACATCGCAGGTCCCGTCAGTTCAGGTCCGCAGGAGGCGCTCGAGCATATCGGCAGCGCGGCACGGCGTGCCGCAGGCAATCTCGATTTCGAGGTCTGGCAGCAGAGCAATCGCGGCAATCACTTCAATGTGATTGCGCAGTGGGCTGCCCGGCGTGATTTCGACCAGTTCGCCTCGGGCGAGGCCGCGAGGCAATTTCGAGCGAGCGTGGCGCCCTTGCTGGGCTCGCCGTACGACGAGCGACTCTATCGCGCTCTCTGCTGCGCACGGGCTGCAGCGGCCCGCTAGTACGCTTCGCTCAACACACGAGCACGCCGCTCGGCGGCGGCAAGCCTTGCGCCTGCTGCTGCCACGTGCCACCCGCATCGACCGAAACGTACAGGTAGCCACGGCGGTCCGCGATTGCCGCGGCGCTTCCTTTCGAGCCGATGCAACCCGTATCGGGAATGCCCGCGAGCCACTCAGGCAGACCATGTTCGACGCGCGACAAAGAGCCTTGCCCATCAAGGCGACGCCGGTAGACTGCACCCCGCGCGGCGAAATGATCGGTAGCTGCCGACACGAGCACCTCATCTCCATAGAATGCGACGGCTGCGCAGTAGGGCGCATGCATTCCATCCTGCTCGATCTTCCAGGTCACCCCGGCATCGCGGCTCATGCACAGTCCGACCGCCGCGGCCGCGACGACGATGTCGGGGCGGCTCGGGTGGGCACTTACCTGGTGGACGTCCGCCTCGACCGCGATGGTCGGCTGCCAGGTCGCGCCGCCGTCACTCGATCGCGGGATGCCTCCGACATGAACATTCGCAAGCACCACCGCCCCGTCACAGGTCGCGGACATCGAACGGATGCCAAGCGGCGGTCCGAGCAGTTGGCCGTTGATGAGCGCCGCGCCGGCATACCAAGTGGCACGGCCCGCGACTTCATCGAAGCTGCTCAATGGCTCGAGCTTTCCCTGCGCTAGCTGCAAAACGCGGGCATCGTCCGTGCCGACGTAAAGCGTCGTTCCGGCCGAAATGCAGCAGGCGAGAGCGAGCTCGCTGGATGCCAGGGTGGTCCAGGCACCGTCGGCTGCGCGCCGGCCGAGCGAATGTTCGTCGATGATCGCCAACGCGCCGCCGCGGCCGTCGCCCACCAGTCCCTTCACACTATGGCCGGCCAATTCGTGAGTGGCCGTCTCGCCCATCACGAACACTCCGTCCCGCCACGTGCCAACGAGAACAGTGGGTATCATAGAAGCTCCGTGCTTGCCGGTTGCATGAAGGCGCGGATCGAACTCAGTCTAACCAAACCAGAGAGGCGCGCGCCAGCGCGCGGCGGGAGACTCGCGTGAAAGACCTGACCCAGGGCTCCATAGCCAGGCAGCTCGTGGCGATGGCGGTTCCCATTGCCGCCGGGATGGTCTTTCAGACGCTCTACTTTCTCGTGGATCTGTATTTCGTCGCCGGGCTCGGTGGGGCCGCGATCGCCGGTGTGAGCGCTGCGGGAACCATCGCGTTCGTCGTGCTCGCGCTCACCCAGGTGCTGGGCGTTGGCACCGTCGCGCTGGTCTCGCATGCGGCCGGGCGCAAGGATCGATCCGAGGCCAATCTCGTCTTCAATCAATCAGTCGTGCTGTCGGCGGCCTGCGGCCTGCTGACGTTGATCTGCTGCTATCTCTTGACTGCTCCCTACATGCGCACGGTCGCGGCGGACTCCGCCGCAGCCGCGGATGGCGCTCGCTATCTCCACTGGTACGCTCCGGGGCTCGCGCTGCAGTTCGCGATGGTCGCGATGGGCTCTGCATTGCGCGGCACCGGCATCGTGCAGCCTACTGTGATTGTTCAGGTGCTCACCGTGGTGTTGAACACCGTGCTTGCACCGATTCTCATTGCAGGGTGGGGCACGCACCGGCCCCTCGGCGTGGCGGGAGCCGGCCTCGCAAGCACCGTTGCCATTGCCGGCGGCGTGGCGTGTCTGTGGCTCTACTTCGTCAGGCTCGAGCATTACGTCGCACTGCGTCCGGCGCTGTGGGGACCGCGCGTCCCGACGATCGGGCGCATCCTCAACATCGGACTGCCGGCGGGCGGCGAGTTCTTCATGATGTTTGTCATCATGGTCGCGATCTATTGGTCGATCCGCGGCTTCGGGCCCGCGGCGCAGGCCGGTGCCGGCGTGGGCTTTCGGGTCATGCAGGCTTTCACGCTCCCGGTGCTCGCGATCGCGTTCGCGGCCGCGCCGCTTGCGGGCCAGAATTTCGGCGCGCGCAACGTCGCACGCGTGCGCCAGACGTTCTGGGTGGCGGCGACAATGAGTTGTGCCTGCATGCTGGCCGCGATGTTGCTCTGCCAGTGGCGCCCGGAGAAGCTCATCGAGGTATTCACCGGGGATGCGGCGGTGATCGGTGTCGGGGCCACCTACCTGCGCATCGGTTCGTGGAATTTCGTCGCAAGCGGCCTCGTCTTCACCTGCTCGAGTCTTTTTCAGGCCATCGGCAATACCTGGCCATCGCTGCTGAGCTCGGCGTTGCGGCTGATCACCTTCGTCCTGCCGGCCGTTTGGCTGTCATTGCAGGCAGGCTTTGAGCTGCGACAGCTGTGGCATCTGTCGGTGTGCTCGGTGGCGCTGCAAGCGCTTACCAGCTTGGTGCTGCTGCAGGTGCAGTTTCGCCGCCGGCTCGGGCTCGAGCTCGTCAGCCCGCGCCCAATGCGCACGGCGACCTGAGCGAACCAACCGTGTTGCGGGCTGCTTCGAGCGCGCTCAGCTCAGCTCGGATAGATCGCGATGCTCTCGGCCACCGAGTCCGCGACGTGCTCCTTGCTGATGACGCCCACGACGTCAGCCGGCCGTGGCACGCCGCTGCCGCGCGCGACCACGGCCATGAAGGCCTGCTCGCGCCACATCCGCTCGATCACCTCGAACATGATGTCCTGCTCCGCCACGACGATGAAGTCGCGGCTCGCGATATCGCCCATGGTGATCGAGGAGCTGGCGTCTGCAGATGCGTGCCTGAGCGAGGTGTTGACCCGCACCACACCGCGCAGCCGCTCGTGCTCCGTGACGACGACGTGGCGCATGCGCCCGCTGTTGTCCGGAGCGGCGAGAAAAGTCTCGAAAGGCAGGTCGGCCGCTGCGATCACCACGTCCCGGTCGAGCACCTCTTCGGCGCGGCGCACGAGAAACATGTTGGCGTGTAGCGCCTTGGGAATCGCATGTCCGCGTCGCACGAGCTTCAGCGTATAGATGTTCTCGCGCGACAGCAGCCGGCGCACGCCCAGACTGAGCGCCACCGCGAGGATCATAGGTAGCACGATATCGTAGTCGCGCGTCATCTCGAAGATCATCGCAACCGCAGTGATGGCCGCGCCCGTACCCCCTCCCACCATCGCTCCCATGCCGACCATGGCGAACGAAGGGATATCGATCCTCAGCGGCAGATGCAGCGCCGTGAGGGCGGCGGCGAAGGCGCCACCGATCGTTGCTCCCATGTAGAGTGAGGGTGAGAAGATCCCGCCCGAGGAGCCCGAGCCGAGGCTTACGGTAGTCGCCAGACCCTTGCACACGAAGAGCAGACTGAGCAGACCCGCGGCGGAGAGCTGACCGAGCAGGATCGCCTGGACGGTCGAGTAGCCGACGCCCTCGATGAAGTAGTGCCCGAAACGCTGTTGCAGGGCATACATGAGAATGCCGACGAGGAGCATGCCGAGCGCATGGCGCGCGTAACGCTGCGGAATGCGATCGAAAAGATCCTCGAGCAACGGCAGACCGCGCGTGAATGCGGCCGCGGCTACACCGATGATGGCGCCGAGGAGTGTATACAGTCCCAGGATGAGCGCCGACGTCGCGTCGACCTGCAGCGGCTCGAGATGCGGCACCACGAACGCCGGCTGCGTGCCGAAGAAAAAGCGCCCGATGAAGGTCGCGGTGCCCGTCGAGATGGCCACCGGCAGAAAGCTGCGCGCGCTCACCTCGGGCATCATGAGCTCGATGGCAAAGAGCACGCCTCCGATCGGCGTGTTGAACGTCGCCGCGATTCCGGCGCCGGCCCCCGCCGCCACCAGGATGATGCGCTCGCCCGAGCGCATGGGCACGATCTGACCGAGGGTCGAGCCGAGCGCCGAGCCGATCTGAATGATCGGTCCTTCGCGCCCCACGGCGGAACCGCTGCCGATGGCGATTGCCGATGCCAGGGATTTCACCACGGCAACGACCGGACGAATGATCCCCTCCTGGTAATAGATCGCTTGCATCACCTCGGGCACTCCGTGCCCCCTGGCTTCAGGCGCGAACGTCGTGACCAGAAAAGTCACGGCCAGTGAGCCGATCACCGGGGCGAGGATCACATAGGGGCCCCACGGACTTGTCGGCGTGAACAGATTGGCGTCGTAGCGGACCGCGAACTGCCCGAGGAACAGCAGGTTGTGAATCAGCCCGATGAGGTCGCGAAAACCCACGGCGCCGAAACCCGTGATGATTCCCACACCGAGGGCGAGTAGCGATAAATAGGCCAGGCCGATGCGATGGGGGTGTCGGGAGTCTTGCGGCATCTCCCGCTAGACTACCCGAAGCAGGGCCCGCGAGCTTAAAACGAAGTGTCTGCATCCTCCGCCGTGACCGACCATACCCCACTCACCCGCCGCACGGCACTGGTGGGGTTGTGCGTGCTCACGCTCGTGAATCTCCTCAATTATCTCGATCGCTATGTGATCTCCGCGGTGCTGCCGGATCTGAAGGCCGCCCACCTCGGTCTCTCGGACTTTCGTCTCGGGACCCTCATGACGGGCTTCGTGCTCGTTTACATGCTCGCCGCGCCCGTGTTCGGTGCTCTGGGCGATCGTCGCTCGCGCACCCGATCGATCGCCGCCGGTGTGTTCCTGTGGAGCATTGCGACCGCGTTCTCGGGGTTCGCACGTAACTATCTGCAGCTGTTGGGGGCACGCGCCGCGGTCGGCGTGGGGGAGGCTGCGTACGGCACCATCGCGCCGACGCTGCTGGCCGACTATTTCCCCGTGACCAGCCGCGGCCGCGTGTTCGCGGTGTTCGGCATGGCGATCCCCGTGGGCGCCGCGCTCGGCTATATCGTGGGCGGCCTGATCGATCACTGGTATGGCTGGCGGGCGGCGTTCTTCGTGGCCGGCGTGCCCGGGATGCTGTTGGCAGCGGTGGTGCTTGGACTACCGGATCCGCCCCGCGGCCTGCAGGAGCGCCCGTCCCTCGTGAGCGAGCCTCGAGCACCCGCGCTGCAGGCTCGTCGCACGCTCGCCATTTACCGCGACCTGCTGCATCACGCTCCTTATGTGCTCACGGTGCTCGGCTATGCCGCATACACCTTCGCGCTGGGGGGCCTCGCGTTCTGGATGCCGACCTTTCTCGAGCGCGCGCGCGGCGTGCCGCCGGAGCAGGCTACGTCGGCCTTCGGCGCGATCGTGGTGGTCACGGGTCTCATCGGGACCTTTGCCGGCGGCTGGCTGGGAGACTACTGGCTGCGATTCTCGCGTGCGGCCTATCTGTGGCTTTCTGGCCTCGCTACGCTGCTCGCGGTTCCCATAGCCGTGGTGGCGCTCACGGCTCGCGTGCCCGCGCTCTACTATCCCGCGATCGTAATCGCGGAGCTGCTGCTCTTCGTGTCCACTGGGCCCATCAACTCGGCGATCGTCAATCTCGTGGCGCCCGCCGAGCGCGCCTCGGCCATCGCGCTCAGCGTCCTCACGATTCACCTGCTCGGTGATGTGATCTCACCGCCGATCATCGGCGCGCTCTCGGATCTCGGCTCGCTGCAACAGGCGGTAATGATCGTGCCGCTGGCCGCCGCGCTCTGCGCGCTGCTGTGGATGGCGGCGGCGCGCGCCAGCCGCTGAACTCAGCCAAGTACAACGGGCTGTTATTGCGAAAACAGCCCGCTTTTGCGAGCTGCGTTCCGGTCGAGTGTGATCCACAGTCGTCGACATGTTGAATGCCCTGGAGCTGAGCTCGCTCACCCACGGCTGGTCGGGACTCGGCCTGGCCTATGCCACCGTCACGGGCGGACTTTACGCGGGTCTCGCGCGCCGCCGCGCTTCGATCGCCAGAGTTCTTGCTGCCCCCTTGCTCGCGGCGCCAATCACGGCGGCGGTGGGTGCGGGCGTGGCGCTGGCTCGACCGCTGGTGCAGGCATTGGGCATCGAGGCGTCGAGTCTGCTGCAACTCGGCATCGGTGCGTCCATGTGCGCCGGGTGCGCCTACCTCATGGGGCGTACCGCTGCAGTCTCGCGCATCTACCCGCTCCATCAGCGCGGCGCGCTCATTGAGGAGGTCAATGCGCGCCGATCGGAACAACGCGGGGCCGGCGCCGACGCATCACGAAACCTTCGGGCCGGGCACACCCCACGGCAAGCCGCACGTGTCTTGCGAGGCGCTCTCACCTTGGCCGGCGTGCCGCTCGCCACTGCCGACGAGACCAAACACGTCAAGTTCATCGGAAGCACCGGGACGGGCAAGAGCACGGCAATCCTGGAGGTCCTGGGCCAGGCGTTGCAACGCGGTGATCGCGCCGTGATCGCCGATCCGGACTCCGGCTATCTGCGGCGACTCTACGATGCCAAGCGCGGCGACGTGATACTCAATCCCTTCGAGCCGAGCGCGGTCAAATGGGATCTCTTCGGCGAGATCACGAACGCGTATGACGTCGAGCAGCTGGCTCGCTCGCTCATTCCCGACCACGAGGGTGCGGATCGCAGCTGGCGTGCCTACGCACGGACATTCTTTACGGCCGTGACCCGCCAGGCCCATGCCGCCGGAATCAGGGATGTAGCCGAGCTCTATCGACTGCTCGTGATCGAAACTCCGGCAAGCTTGCGCGAGCTGGTCGCCGGGACACCGGCGCAGCCGTTCCTGGAACCGCACAACGAGCGCATGTTCGATTCCATCCGTTCGGTGACCAGCTCGGCCTGCACGGCGCTCGAGCATATCGCCCGCCAACGGGCGGCAGACTTCTCCGTCCGCGCCTGGGTGCAAGGCGGCGCGAATCCGACGGCTCAGCAGCAAGGCGTGCTCTTCTTTCCCTACCGCGCCGGGCAGATCGCAGCATTGCGCTCGCAGATCTCCGCCTGGATGAGGGTTGCCATCTTTGAGGCCATGAATGGCGCCGAGGGAGACCAGCGACTGTGGTTCGTCGTGGACGAGCTCGATGCGATAGGTCAGATCGACGGCTTGAAAGATGCGCTGGCGCGACTGCGAAAGTTTGGTGGGCGATGCGTGCTCGGGTTTCAGTCCGTTGCCCAGGTCTCCAGCACCTACGGGGACGGCGACGCTCACACGATCGTCGAGAACTGCGGCAATACCTTGATTTTTCGCTGCTCGGCCAGTGAGGGCGGCGGTACTTCGCGTTTTGCGGCGGGGTTGATTGGCGAACGCGAGGTACTGCGCACCACGGAGTCGAGCACGCGGCGCGCCACGGATTGGTTTGCGTCGAGGACCCGGAGCGAGCACTTGAGCACCGAGCTTGCGGTGCTGCCCTCTCAGATCGAGCAATTGCCCGATCTCTCCGGCTACTTGAAGACGGCATCGCGACCCGAATGGCTCCGGGTCAACGTCACGCGCGAGCGGCTGCGCTCGCGGGAGCCCGAAGCATGCGCAGCGGGCCCCCCTCGACTGCCAGCTCACGCGGTGGAGGCTCCCGCTCATAGACACGACTGCACGGCCGCTGATGGATAACACGACCATGACGGCCGGTCTGCTCATGGAGAGCGTGCAAGCGCAGCAGCAGCACGTCGAGGCTGCCGTAGAGCGGCTCACGAATCTCACTGAGGATCTCGATGCCATCGTGCGTGAAGCGATCCGCCTGGCATTCGCGGAGGAGTTCCGGGCCTTGGGTGTCGCGAGTCAGCGTGCGGCCGAGGCGCTGCAGGCGGTGCGACGCACTGCGAGTTTGCGTATCGCGGCATGGAGCATCGCGGTTGCTGGAGGTTGCTCGCTCATGCCGCTGATCGTGAGTCTGACGGTATTGCCCTCACACGCCGAGCTTGCCCGTATGCAGGCGCAACGTGACGAGTTGGCATCCGCCGTCGCGCGCCTCGAGCATTGGGGTGGCAGGGTCGATCTACGGCGCTGCGGTCCCGCCAGGCGGCTCTGTGTCCGTGTCGATCGGGACGCGCCCGCCTTCGGCGGGCAGTCCGACTACCTGATCGTCAAGGGTTATTGAGTGCTCGGCGGCGAACTACTCCGTGCAGAAACAGTGGCGCTCCTCATAACGGTAGCGCTTGGGAGCATTCTGGCCGCCGCCATCTTCCGGCAGCGTATCCCTGCGCGTACCGCCCACAAGCGCGGTGCGCTGGTATTGAGAGCCCGCTCATGGCGGCCGGGAGGAGCGGGGCGCAGGTTGCCGGGTTGCGAGTTATTCATCGGCCACGTTGCCGTGCGGCCCGCGGATGAGACGAAGCATTTCAAGCTCATCGGGACCACCGGCACCGGTAAGTCCACCGCGCTCTATGAGCTGCTCCGCGGTGCTCTGCTGCGGGGCGATCGTGCAGTCATCGCGGATCCCGATACCGCGTACCTATCACGGTTCTACGACTCCTATCGCGGCGATGTGATTCTCAACCCGTTCGAGCCGCACGCCGTGACTTGGGATGTGTTCGCTGAGATCCGCAGCCCCTACGATGTCGAGGAACTCGCCCGCGCGCTGATTCCACCGCACGAAGATGCAACCGGCCGTGAGTGGCGTGCCTACGCGCGCACCTTTCTGTGCGCAGTACTGCGCCGTTGTCACGAGCAGGGGCTGCGCAATCGGGCGGAGTTGTGGCGGCTGCTGGCCGTGGCGACGGCAGAGGAGCTGCGACCCATCGTTTTCGGCACACCAGCCCAGCCTTTTCTGGAGGCCGACAACTCCCGCATGTTCTGCTCGATCCGCTCGGTCGCCATCTCCGCCATCGCAGCGCTCGAGCACGTGCACGCGCAACGCGCCGTCGGCTTCTCCGTGCGCTCCTGGGTGGAGCATGGCAGAGGCGTCCTCTTCATGCCCTATCGCGCCGCGCAGATTTCAGCCTTGCGTTCCATGATCGCGACCTGGATGCGCCTCGCCATCTTCCAGGTGATGAGCGCGCCCGAGAACGCGGATCAGCGCATCTGGTTCGTGATCGATGAGCTCGATGCGCTGGGAGCGATCGATGGCTTGAAGGACGCTCTTGCGCGGCTACGAAAGTTCGGCGGCCGTTGCGTGCTCGGCTTTCAGTCGGTTGCGCAAGTCTTCGGCACTTACGGCGACGGCGATGCGCACACGATCATCGAGAACTGTGGCCACACACTCATTCTGCGCTGCTCCGGAAGTGAGCACGGAGGCACGTCCGAGTTTGCTTCGAGGCTGATCGGTGAGCGCGAAATCGTACGGCAGCAGCGCTCTCAGGGTCGCGACCGGGAGGGTTTGCTCTCTGTGCGCGCGCCGCGGCGCTCTACACAGGTCAATGAGCAGCACACGACGGAGATGGCGGTGCTGGCTTCCGAGCTCGAGCAGCTGCCGGACCTCACGGGTTATCTGAAGACGGCATCGTCCCCGCAGTGGCGTCTCATTCGCCTGGATGCGAGCCGCGCCCGGTGGCCATCTATTACCTGAACATGAAGAGCTTCGGCCGCAGCGCCGGCAAGCGCGGTAGCCGCGCAACCAGCGGCGCGGCCTATCGTGCGGGCGAGCGAATCAGGGACGAGCGCACCGGAGCGATCTACGATCACAGCCGGCGCACGGACGTGATGCACAAGGAGATCATCGTGCCTGTGCGACTCGAGCAGGCGAGGGCGCACACCGCCTGGGCGCGTGAGCGCGCGACACTGTGGAACGCCGCTGAACACGCCGAAGCGCGTGCCAATGCGCGGGTCGCACGGGAATTCACCGTCGCCCTGCCGCATGAGCTGGGGCACGCGCAACGCGTGCAGCTTGCGCAAGGCTTCGCCCGCGACCTTGTCGAGCGCTACGGCACGGCGGTGGATCTCGTGGTGCATGCGCCCCGTAGCGACCCACGCAATTTTCACGCCCACCTATTCATGACCACGCGTGAGGTTACGCCGGAGGGACTGGCGGCCAAAGCGGCTCTTGAGCTCTCCGGGACCGAGCGCCATCGGCGCGGCCTACCACGCTTCAGGGATGAGCTGCGGATGATTCGCGAGCGCTGGGCGAGCCTCACCAATGATGCGCTACTACACGCGAATGTGGCGCTGCGCGTCTCGTCTCAACGCGAGCACGGTCGAGACCCGGAAGGAGCGTCGCGCGTGTGGTTGCCGCCCATCGCCTTTCACATCGAGCGCCGCGGTGGGCACAGCGTGGTCGCTGCGCGCCTGCGCGCCGCACAAAGGAGCCGACGGGAGCGCGATTCCGGCAACGATATTTCACATCGCGATCGCACGGCCGCGTCATCGAGCACATCGCGCGCGTGGAGCAAGATCGAACAGCTGCAGGCGCGGGCGATAGAGCGCTGGCGTATGCATCGCGCAGCCAAGCGGGCCAACGATGCATCCCCAGAGCACGAAACGTCGCGCGCATTGGAGCGAGGATCCGGTCCCGCACAGGTGAGTGTGGATCATGAGCTTGAGATCTAAGTCAGGCCGATACGCGGCAGCCCGTTCGCCATCACGCATCGGGACGGCCTGCAGTTTTCTGCAGGGAGAAGGTCGATGAGTCGAACTTACTTGTATGTACCCTATGAGGAACGTGAGGACGTTCGGGCGCTCGGTGCATCCTGGGACGCAGCGGCAAAGTGTTGGTACATCGAGACAGCTCAGAAGCGGACTTCTTTCCGCCGCTGGCTCGGGGATCTGCTGCCCGAGCCGTTTTCCATTCGGTCGAGCAAGGCCTTTGTCGTCTCAGCCGGAGCGCTCTGTTGCCGCTGCGATGCGAGCATCGAAGTGCTGTGCATCTATTGCGCGGAAGGCCAGGTAAACGGCGAGACGCAGACGGGGTTCACGGTTTCGAACATCACGGCCGTCGATGCCGACCTACAGGCGCAGTTGCTGCGCTGGCCGTGGTTCTGCTTCGGGGCGAAACCAGCAGCTCGCCTCCTCAACCATTGCCCCCACTGTGGCACGGTCCAGCCGGACGACCTGCTTCATGACGAACCCGGTGGACCGTTCTTCGAGCTCCCCGGCCCCGCCGATCGCGCCTTGCGTTATGAACGCCTCATCGGGTGCATTTGCTTGACGGGAGATGAGGGCTTCGAGCCGTAGTCAGCTCGAGGCCCAGCATCCCCGTGTCCACGCGTCCCAGCTCATGATTCGCGGCCCAGGCTGTGTGCGCCGAGGCGTTCGACAGCCTTGGCCCTGGAGGTTTAAGCTGCTCGCGCGCTGAGGGCCTCTGCCCAGGCGGCAGAGCACGGATCCACCAGGACGCTGCCGGATAAGTGCCATGACAACTCTCTCACGAGAGCCGCGCATCCATCCCGTCTCGATCATGAGTCTGAGACCCACGCAGATTACGGTAGGGATGAGAGAGGTCGAGGAGAAGCGCAAGCATTGGAGGGAGCATCCCGACAGGAAGAAGGGCGACTTTCTCGGCAGTCACTTGATTCCCGTCATCTTGGGTCCCAAGGAGCGCTGCTACGTCATCGATCATCATCATCTGGTGCTCGCGTTGCATCGCGAGAAGGTTAAGGAGATTGCCACGACCATCGTCGCGGATCTGCGCAAGCTGGCGCGTGATGCCTTCTGGATCTATCTCGACAATCGCAGCTGGATGCACCCCTTCGACGAGCGCGGTCGCAGGCGCACCTATCGCGAGTTGCCGAAGAGAATTTCCGATCTGGTGGACGATCCCTACCGCAGTCTCGCGGGCGAGCTGCGTCTTTACGGCGGCTATGCGAAGGATACGACTCCCTTCAGCGAATTCTTGTGGGCCGATTTCTTGCGTCGCCGCGTCAAACGCAAGCTCGTGACCGACGATTTCACGGAAGCGCTGGCCATGGCCCTGAAACTGGCAAAGTCCGCGGATGCGAGCTACTTGCCCGGCTGGTGCGGTCCCTCCGAAAGAGGCTAACGGAGCCTTCATGAACGACACGACAGTCGCGCCTTTCTCATCGGAGTGCCCGAGCTGTGGGCACGAGCGGATACAGGTCGGATATACGCGAGCGGAGCTGCAGGAGCTTCTGCAAACGGGGGCCGACATCGAGGCCTATTGCGGTAACTGCGACGAGTATTGGTCCGCCTCGACGGAGGATCGCGCCGACATCGCCAGCGCCCTGAGCCGCAAGAAAGGCTCTGTTTAGGCCTTCTAAGGACGCTTCCCCCGATGCGCTGGCACCGCGTTCACAGCGCCTGTTGGACCAAAGTCTTATGGTGTGCCTGCGACTCGGCCATAGAATCAGGGAAACGCTGGAGCAGCACCCCATGAGTACCCCTTCGTTGGCACGCCGCTCAATCGCGCTCGCACTTGCCCTGAGCCTGTTCGCACTCGGAAGGTCAGTGCTCGCGGCCGATCCCCCCGAAGAGTTCGAGGGTCTGAAGCGCGTCGAGCACAAAAAGCTCGACCACTTCTACGTTTTGCCCGCTGCAGATCTCGCCGGCTACAAGCGCATACGGCTCGACCCGGTGGACGTCGCCTTCGATAAGAACTGGAACCCCAACCAGTACGAGCGCAGTCCGTCCCGGAAGATTACCGCGAGCGACATGGAGAAGATCAAATCGACGGTCGCGACCGAGTTCCGCAAGGTTTTCGCGGAGGATCTCGGGGAAGCTGGTTACAAGCTCGTCGACGAGGACGGCGAGGACGTACTGCGTGTGACGGCCGCGATCATCAATCTCTACATCACGGCCCCGGACAAGATGACCGCCGGGCGCTCCCGCACCTATGTGACCAGCACCGGCCACATGACGCTCGCCATCGCGCTGCGCGACTCGGTGACGGGCCAGTTCCTCGTGCGCGCCTTCGACTCGGTTCAGGCTCGAGATACCGGGAACTTCATGATCTCGAGCAGCGTGCACAACCTGGGCGATGCGCGCGAAGCGTTCCACAGATGGGCTGAGATCCTAAGGAAAGGACTCGATGATGCCAACGCTCGACCTCCGTCGACCTGAGCCCAGGCAGCACAGCTCGACGCGCTATCAGAGGACCTTGGCCGCTGCCGCGCGCTGGGCGGCAGCCCGCTCGGCGCCACAATTCATGCCTGCTGCAGCATGGTTCTCGGCGGCGCGCCCAGCGTGGATTGCGGCCATCTATCCGGATCGATCAGCCACCGAAGAGTGATTTGCGGCCCACGCGTATGGCTTCCTTGCGCCATACGTCACCCTTCTCGAGCACGACGATACTGTCGTAGAAGCTGATGCCGAAGGTCTGACGGGTGATGAAATCCGGCGTGACCTGTCCGCGGCTGTGGTCCGCGTTCAATTGATCGACAAACCCTTTCGCCATGTTGATGAAGGTGTCTGGTTTCGCGACGCCACCGCCGAACTCCTCCCAATAAGCGGTGTGCATGTCCTCCACCATGTATACAGCGTTCTTCGGCATGCGGGGATAGAGGAAGCGAAAGGTGGCGGCGGTAAGGTCCATGCGATGACTGCCGTCATCGAGTACGACGTCGGGCACGCCGAATTCATCGATGAGCGCCTGCAGAAACCCGACATCCGCCTGATCGCCGATGCGCACGAAAACACCCGGCGCCTCATGCTCCTTGCATTTCTCATCGATGTCGACGCCCACGATCTTGGCGAGCGGCCCGAAGTACCGCTGCCACATGGGCAGCGAGCCGCCGCGCGCGACGCCGATCTCGAGGAAGGTAAGAGTCTTGTTGCAGTACCAGGAGAAGTGGCGCTCGTAGATCGGAAAGTAGTGAACCCACTTGTGCATCCGTTTGCCGTCGTTGGTCAGGAAGTCGTGCCACAGACTCATGTGCATCCTCTTGCTTGCGCTTGGGTGTGAAGAGCGGTGGTAAATACAGGCGGTAACCACCGGGGGGCGCGATAGCACCTCCGCGCCCGCGCTGTCAATCGACGAGCCCGAAGGGCGTGCCCGCAGACCTTCTTCGCAAGCGATGATAGACGAGCCCCCTGGGCGGCTCGCGTGCGGCCGCGATGCCAGGTCAAAAGTATTGTTGTTTCAGTGAGTTGCGGGCTAAAGATCATGTACTTACGGCGGCTGGGGGCGCTGCGGTGCGCGAATGCCGCCATGTTTGGCGAGGAGCACCGCGCGCGTGCACCACTTTGGAGTGCAACGTCGAGTGCATGCTCCAATCCGGTGCGCCGGAGAAGCGGATGAGCGTCTCGGGGACGCCACATTCAAACAACGAGCACGGAATCCGCGGCGCTCGCGAGTTGTCGCGAAGCGCCACAAAACTCTGATTCCCGCGCAACGGCCGAGATTACTCACGCGGCGTTTGCACGCCTCTAGATAGCATATGGCACGGAGAATGCATTTCGGCTGCCGGCTTGTTCGTAGCTGCACCGAACGCCGCATGAGTTCAATTCAAAGAATGGAGATATCGAATGCGTGTTCGCACACCTGCGACAATTGCGTCGCTTGCCATTATCGCCCTCGGCAGGATCGCTTGCGCCGAAGACGCTCCCGCGACCCCCGCAAAGCCCGCTATACCGGGGCTGTCAGACGTGTTGACGGCATGGGGTCTGACGCTCACCGGTTATGTGGATGGCACCTACAGCTATCAGCATGACGAGACCTCGAGCCAGAGCTACAACACTTTCGCGCTTCAACAGGCTGCATTCACGCTCGCGAAGCAACCCGCCAGCGGCTTCGGTGCGCTGGTCAACGTAGTCGCGGGGCAGAATCCCTACAGCGCGACCGGCTTCAACAGCATACCGCCGGGTCAGGGCTCGACCACGACCGGGTTCTACTTGCTGCAGGGTTTTGCGCAGTACGCGAGTGGTCCGTGGACGCTGCAGCTTGGAAAATTCTCGACGCTCGCGGGTGCGGAGGTGGCGGCGCCCGTCGGCAACACGAACACGACCCGCTCCATCCTGTTCGCAGCCGAGCCCGTGACCAACACCGGGTTTCGCGCGACCTACGCAGCAAGCGACAAGCTCAGCTTCATCATCGGAGTCAACAACGGCTGGACCAACAGCCAGGACACGGCCGACGGGTCCGACAAGACTCTGGAGGCGGGGCTGAGTCTGACGCCTTCGAAGGTTTGGAGCTGGACGCTCCAGGGTTACTACGGGCGCACCACCGGTTTCTTCTTCGACGCCAACGGGCCCATCAAGGCCGATATCGGGCTGCTCGATACCGTGTTGACGTGGAACGCAACCTCCGCGCTCACACTCATCGGCAGTATCGACTATGGCACGGTCCAGAGCACCGCTCAGACGCCGTCCGCCTCTTGGTATGGAGTCGCGGTGTATGCCAACTACGCGATCAATGCTCTGTGGCGCGTCTCGTTGCGCGCGGAATACATGGATGACCAGGACGGCTACCTCACCAAGAACTTCGATGCCACGTACCACGGCAGTGCGCAGGACTTGAAAGAAGTCACGCTGACCTTCGGCTACGACCCGGTCAAGAGCGTCGAGATACGGCTGGAAGGGCGCTACGACGAGCCGAGCACGGTCGCGGGCGAGCAGCTGGTACCGAAGACCTATCAGGGCTGGGTCGAGGCGATCTACAAATTCTGACGAAAGAGGGGGGCGATATGACAGTGAGTGACGTACTGAAGCTCATCAAGGAGAAGGAGGCCAAGTTTGCTGACCTTCGCTTCACTGACACGCGCGGCAAGGAGCAACACGTAACGATTCCGGCGCGGCTGGTGGATGA
>Ga0335085_10000298_pt1 | contig 148595 bp, 141 predicted proteins | sample Lox_Sample_45_FD_206712 | JGI IMG/M metagenome (GOLD analysis project Ga0335085, IMG submission 206712) | Soil microbial communities from Loxahatchee National Wildlife Refuge, Florida, United States - Lox_Sample_4.5 | ecosystem: Environmental > Terrestrial > Soil > Wetlands | place: USA... | reverse complement strand
CCCGGCATCACCATCTCCACCCCCTCCGGCAGCTCCACGTTCCCCGTCACGTCCGTCGTCCGGAAGTAGAACTGCGGCCGGTACCCCTTGAAGAACGGCGTGTGCCGCCCCCCCTCTTCCTTCGTCAGCACGTACACTTCCCCATGGAACTTCGTGTGCGGCTTGATCGAGCCCGGCTTCGCCAGCACCATCCCCCGCTCGATCTCCGTCTTCTCCACCCCGCGCAGCAACAGCCCCACGTTGTCCCCCGCCTGCCCCTCGTCCAGCAGCTTCTTGAACATCTCCACGCCCGTCACCACCGTCTTCTTGCTCGCCCCAAACCCCACCATCTCCACCTCTTCCTGCACCTTCACCTTCCCCCGCTCGATCCGCCCCGTCGCCACCGTCCCCCGCCCCGTGATGCTGAACACGTCCTCCACCGGCATGCTGAAGGGCTTGTCGATCTCCCGCTTCGGCTCCGGAATGAACGTGTCGATCGCCGTGAACAACTCCCCGATCTTCCCCACCCACTGCGCCTCGCCCGCGATCGCCTTGCTCGCCGAGCCCCGGATCACCGGCGTGTCGTCCCCCGGGTACTCGTACTTGCTCAGCAGCTCCCGCACCTCCAGCTCCACCAGGTCCAGCAGCTCCGGGTCGTCCACCAGATCACACTTGTTCAAAAACACCACGATCGCCGGCACGTTCACCTGCCGCGCCAGCAAAATGTGCTCCCGCGTCTGCGGCATCGGCCCGTCCACCGCGCTCACCACCAGAATCGCCCCGTCCATCTGCGCCGCCCCCGTGATCATGTTCTTCACGTAGTCGGCGTGCCCCGGACAGTCCACGTGCGCGTAGTGCCGGTTCGGCGTCGAGTACTCCACATGACTCGTCGCAATCGTCAAAATCTTCGTCGGGTCCCGCCGCCCCTGGCTCTCCGACGCCTTCGCCACCTGATCGTACGTGACGTACGTCGTCCCCCACCCCTGGTCCGCCGACACCTTCGTCAACGCCGCCGTCAGCGTCGTCTTCCCGTGGTCCACGTGCCCGATCGTCCCCACGTTCACGTGGGGCTTCGTCCGCTCGAACTTTGCCTTGGCCATGTCCTCGTCACTCCACCTTTGAACGTTGCGCGGTGTTCGGTGCGCGGCGGGCGCTCATCGAGTTCCAGCGGCCTCTCCGAGCACCGCGAACCGCGCTCCGCACACCGTCATCATCCCAGAGCTCGCGAGCGGGATTGAACCGCTGACCTCGTCCTTACCAAGGACGCGCTCTACCGACTGAGCTACGCGAGCAAGCGGGCGACGGGGCTCGAACCCGCGACCCTCAGCTTGGAAGGCTGACGCTCTACCAACTGAGCTACGCCCGCACATGGTGGGGGAAGGATTCGAACCTTCGTAGGCGCATGGCCGGCAGATTTACAGTCTGCTCCGATTGACCGCTCCGGCACCCCACCTAAGCTCCCCGTCTGCCCTCGCACTCACGTCCGTTGAACAGACCACCCCGCGCTTGGTCGGGTCGCGGGGTGGCCTGTGCACTGCTTGCTTCCTCCTCATCATCGTCTTTGCGGCAGCTGGAGCTGGCGAAGGGACTTGAACCCCTAACCTGCTGATTACAAATCAGCTGCTCTACCGATTGAGCTACGCCAGCCTGTAGTCCGGGCTTTGCGAGCCTTGAAGCATAATGGCGGGTTTGGGGAGGGTCAAGGGGCCTAAACTGCTCTCGGAACAAGCCTTATGCGTTGCGTCCAGGGAGCACGAGGTCCAAGCTGGCCGCCCCCAACGCGATGGGCCACCGGGGGGTCACAGACACCCCCTGCTCGGTCTCCTCCAGCCCATGCTCGCTCTTGCCCACGGTGCGGATCGGGTAGCGCCAGATCTCCGGCTCCGGAGCGCACGCGAGAACCGGCTCGCGGGCGAAGGAGAGCTCGGGCGCGAAGACGGCGTCCCCCGGATAGCTCCGGGCGTCCCAGCGGTACGACGCCCGGACGGCGCCGTCGGGGCTGAACCGCAGCCGCTTCTCGAATCCCAGGCAGCTCAGCTCGAGCTCGATCAGGTCCGGCGCCGCCCGCGTCACGGCCGCCAACCTCGCGCCGGCCCAGCTCGCCAGCGGGGTGTACGCGGCGCGGGTGTAGTCGTCCCGACTCACCGATCCGGGGAGGACCCGGTCGAGTAGCAGGGCGCGCGGTGCGTGGTCCACCGGCGGCAGCTCGTGCATCCATGCCCGCGCGTCGGGCTCGCCGGCGCGGCGCGCGCGCTCCGCTTCCTCGAAGGCCTCGGCGTGATAGCCCTCGCGCCGGCGCGTCAGCACATCCACCGCGTTCTCGAGGGCGGCGAACGACACCAGCATCTCGATCGCCCCGCCGCGCGCCGGACTCACCAGCGCCGAGAACGCGGACGAATGGATCCAGAACTCGGCCTCGCCATCGCCGTCGAAGTCAAGCGACTCGAGCACCAGCCCCTGGCCCGCGCGCAGCTCGCGCTCGGCCAGCGCGAGCTCGCGCCAGATGGCGTGGCGCAGGTGGGGCGAATAGAGTCCGCCGAACACGCCGTGCCAGTACGCGTCGTTGCACTGGGCCCGGCCGATCGCCCGCCGCGCGGCCGGCGGATCGCCCGCGGCCCGGCACGCGCCGGACAGCGCGACCATCGCCTTGTGCATGCGGTTGGCCTCGGTGTACTTGACGAGGAAGTTCCGCCAGTGCCCACCGCGCACCAATCCTTCGGCGCCCCGGAGCCGCTCGTCACCCAGCTCGCGCTCCAGCGCGGCGAGCCGCCGCTGCGCCGGCGTGGACAGCGACCACATTTCCATCTCGCGGTACGAGGCGGTGGGCAGGTACGCGACGCCGCCGCCCGCCACCTCGCGCATCGCGGCGCCCGCGGTCACCAGGCGCACCTCGCCTTCGCCGGCCAACGCCGTGATCGTCGCGAAGAACTGGTCGAGCCACCCTTTGCCGTAGACCCAGTCGAGCGTGCCGGGCCAGCCGCCGAACTTCTCGCCGTCGTCGGCGAACACCACCAGCTCGCGACCTTCGCGCCGCAGCGCCCGCACGTACTCGGCCGTCTCCTCGGGCGGCCGGAACGGGACCAGGTAGCGCATCCGCTCGTCGATCACCACGAGCCCCACGCCCCGGCCGTCGTGCTGCGTGTGGTAGGGCCGGTGCAACTGCCAGCGGTCGAAGCCCGTCGCGAGGAAATGGCGGTCGTCCACCAGCACGTAGCCGACGCCGGCGTCATGGAGGTCGGCCGCGAGGTCCGGCTCCCACACCCGCTCGGTGAGCCACAGGCCGTTCGCGAGTACGCCGAACCGGCGGGCCAGGAACGCCCGCATCCGGCCGATCTGCTCGATCCGGTCGGCCCGTGGCAGCGAGGCGAGAATCGGCTCGTCGAAGCCGGCGAGCAGCAACTCGACCTGGCCGGCGGCGGCGAGCCGCCCGATAGTGTCGAGCAGCGCCGCGTCGTGCGCCTCGAGCCACTCCAGCAGCGGCCCGGACACGTGCAGCGTGATCGGCAGGAATCCGGCCGCTTCGGCGTGCTCCAGGAAGGGGCGGTACACGTCGCGCACGTGCTGCTCGAAGATGTAATCGAAGTTGCCGACCGGTTGATGCAAGTGCACGCCGAACACCAGGCGCACCGGTGCGCTCACGCGGGGCGCTCCGGCTTGATGCGCTGGAGGTAGAAATCGCGGGCGGTGCCGACGGCCGGATCGTTGCTCACCGCGGGCGCCAGGCGCTCCAGCAGGCCGGCTTCCAGCCGCGGCGCCTCGCCGCCGGCGAGCGCGATCGCATAGGCGGCGAACCGCAGCACCTGCCGGCCCTCGAGCTTGCCGAAGTCGTCGAAGAACCAGCCGCAGGACGTGTGCGCGGCCAGCACGCTGCGCTCCATGTCCACCAGCGGTTGCCCCTGCGCGACCGGCCCCACCGCCTGCGCCGCGTCCCGGAACGCCCACGGCCCGCCGGGCAGCGCGCGCCCGTCGCGTTCGTAGAGGGCGTGGATCTCGGCGGTGAGCCATTCGATGGCCGCGAGCAGCGGCGCGCGCCAGCGCTGCTGGGTGTCGGGCTCGATGCGGCAGCCGCACTCCCTGCTCCAGCGGCCCACGCCGTGCGCGCAGCTCCAGGCGCTGGGCTCGACGAGCGTGACGGCGTGCGCCGCCGGGTGCGCGGCGAGCACGGACGCATAGTTCTCCAGCCGGACGCCCTCGCGCGCGGCCAGGTGCGCGCTCAATGTGCCCACGGCGCGCGCCCCCGGCTTGTGGTGGTGGCCGAACGTCTCGCCGTCCACCGCCACGCTCGTGAGGCCCGCCGGCCGGCGCGCCAGCATCGCGCGCTCCCACGCGGCCGCGTCGTTCACCAAGGGACCGAACGCCACGCCGTGCGACAGCTCGCCGTCGAAGGCGAACAGCGCGATGCTGCGGCCGCCGCTCAGGGCCACGCGGCCCGCCAGCCCGTCGGCGGGCGCGGGGTTGAGCTGGTAGGGCGCGACGATCGTGAACGCCACACCCTCCTCGGCGAGCACCTCGAGGGTCTCGGTGTCCACCGCCGTCTCCGGCAGCCAGAACCCGGCGCTGTCGCGGCCGAACCGGCGCCGGAAATCGGCCAACCCCCAGCGCACTTCGGTGCGCTTGTCGCGGCGCGAGAGCAGCGGCAGGATGTCGTGATGGTAGGGCGACGCGATCGCGTTGCCGTGACCGAGCCGCCGGGCGCTGGCGCGGTCGGCGGCCCGCATCGCATCGACCACCGCGGGCGCCGCGCGATCGAGCCACGCGAGCAGCGTGGGGCCGGCATCGAAGCTCAGCCATTCGTACGCCGACAGCGTGTGCGCGCCATCGGCGGCCGGCAGCGCGGCGAGCGGCGCGTAGCACTCGCGGGTGATGCGCGTGTTCCAATCGCGGTCGGGCGCGGCCGACGGCTCGGGCTCCACCACGCCGGTCCACGGATTCTCGCGTGGCGGCTGGTAGAAGTGCCCGTGGACGACCAGCGACAGTGCGGATCCGCTCACCCCAGCGCCTTGGCCACCGCGTCGAGGACGTCCGGGAACAGGTCGTCACGCGGGCGCAGCAGCGCCGCCTCCGCTACGGCGGCGGCGAGTTGTTCCGGCGTGGCGTCGGGCGCGAGCGCCGCGAGCAGCTTCTCGGCGTCCTCGCAGTGCAGCAGGAAGCGCTGGCCGGCGTAGTCGCCCGCCGCGCCGGTGGAGATGATGAACTGCCAGTCGGACGCCTGCGCGAGCAGCATGGAGCGGGCGGCCTGCGCGAGCACCGTGCGGCGGTCCTCGCCGCCGGCGAGCGCCGCGGGCGCCGCGGCCCAGAACGCGTCCTCCAGCGGCCACATCCGGTCCCAGGTCCACTGCGTCTCGGGGCTCAGCCACATGGAGAAATCGCCGTGGTTGCCCCAAGACCCCTCGGCGAGACGGACGATGGGGCGCGAGCCGCCGGCGGCGACCAGCGGGCCGGCCGACGAGGGCTGCGCCGCGCCACCGGGCAGCGCGCGGTACAGGTCGGCGAGGAAGTCGACGCCCTCGAACCACCAGTGGCCGAACAACTCGGTGTCGAACGGCGCGACGATCACGACGCCGTCCTTGGCCGCCGCGGTGCGCGAGAGAATGTCGGCGAAGTGCCGCGCGTGGTCCCCGGCCCGCTGGCGCGCGACGTCCGGGTCGTACGGCTGCTTGTCGCCGAGGTCGGCGCCGGCGCCGCTGACCTTCCACAGCTTGAGCCCGCCGGGCCAGCGGATCTTGTGGAACTCGAGATAGCTGAAATCGCCCGGGTAGCCCTGGAACCGGCTCCAGATCTGGAGCGAGGTGTGCGGGTCCCGGACCAGCGCGGTGAGCGAGCGGCCCTTGCCGGGCATCCGGTAGGGGAAATACGGTGAGCGCTTCGCGACGGGGGTCGGCTCGCTGTCCTTGGCCGCGGGATCGGTGTCGAACCGCTCAGCGCCTAACGGCACGTCGTGATACTGCCCGAGATAGCCGCCCGCCTCGACCAGGTGGGCGTCCACGAAGAAGTAGCGGAACCCGGCCTCGCGCAGGAAATCCCCGGTGCTCCTGCGGAACGCCGCGCGCTTCGCGCCGTGCGGCGCCCACGGCCCCTCGGGGCGGAACGCGCACTCCGGCAGCCAGCAGCCCACCGGATCGCGGCCGAACAGCCGCCGGTGCGCGGCGCGGCCGGCGAACAACTGGAGCCGGATGCTCTCGTCCCGGCCGAGCAGCGGCAGGAAGCCGTGCGTCGCCGCGCTCGAGATCAGCTCGAGGCGGCCGCGGCGCTCGAGGTTGCCGAACGCGGCCACCAGATCGCTGCCCGCCTCGTGGAACACGTCGAGCAGACGCCGGTAGCGCCGCTCCCAGTACGCGGCGATGGGAATGAGTTCATCGTCGTGCGTGCCGACCAGCGACGCCGGCGCTTCGGCGCACGTCGCCAGCCGCTGCGCGAGAAACGCCTCGAGCTCGACGGCGAAGGAGGGATGGGCGAGCTGGCTGGCGAGCACCGGGGTGATGCCGAGGGTCACCGGCGCGTCGACGCCCTCACGCTCCAGCTCCTGGAGCGCGTCGAGCAGCGGGAGGTACGTGTCCACCGCGGCCTCGCACAGCCAGTCGCTGCCGTGCGGCCAGCGGCCGTGGTGCAGCACCCACGGCAAGTGGCTGTGGAGCGCCAGGACGAACTTCATCATACCCGCCTCGCCAGTGCCCGCTCGTAAATGCGCTGATACTGCGCGAGCGGCTCGGACCACGAGAAATCGCGCGCCATCCCGTGCAGCGTCATCTCGCGGTAGTGGTCGCGGTCCTCGTAGACCCGCATCGCGTGGGCGATCGCTTCGTCGAAGGCTTCGGGCGTGTAGCCGTCGAACAGGAACCCGCTCCACCCGTCGTCGATGGTGTCGGCGAGGCCGCCGACGCAGCGCGCCACCGGCAGCGCGCCGTAGCGCTGGGCGCGCATCTGCGTGAGGCCGCACGGCTCGTAGAGCGAGGGCATCAGCAGAAAATCCGCGCCGGCCAGCAGGCGGTGTTCGAGACGATCGGTGAACCCCGTATTGAGTGCGACGCGCTCGGGATACTGGCGAGCCAGCTCGCCGAGGGCCGCCTCGAAGCGCGCTTCGCCGGCCCCCAGAAAGATGAACTGCGCGTTGCTTTCGCGCAGGCTCCGCGACGGCACAATGAGGTCGAGGCCTTTCTGCGTGACCAGCCGCGCCGTCATCGCGAAGACCGGCACGCGCGAGCGCTGCGGCAGGTTCCACGCGCGTTGCAGCGCGGCCTTGCACTTGACCTTGCCGGCCAGGTCCTTGGGGCCATAGTGCACCGTGATCTCTTCGTCGGTCGCCGGGTTCCACACCCGGTCGTCGATCCCGTTGCGCACGCCGGTCAGCCGGTCGCCGAGGAGGCGGAAGCTGTGCTGGAGCCCGAATCCCCCGACGTCGGTTTGCACTTCCTTGGCGTGCGTCGGGCTCACCGTCGTGACCATGTCGGCGAACGTGAGCCCGCCTTTGAGGAAGTTCAGCCGCCCGTACCACTCCATGCGGTCGGGCGAATACAGATCGTCCGGCAGGCCGATCGACGCGAGCGTCGCGCGGTCGAACAGGCCATGAAATCCGCCGTTGTGCACGGTGAGGACCGACGGGACCTTCGCGAACTCCGGCCGGTCGGCGTACGCCACGCGCATGTAGACGGGGGCGAGCGCGGTGTGCCAGTCGTGCGCGTGCACGATCGGCCGGGGCGACCCCACGCGCAGCGCCACCTGCAGCGCGCCCTGGACGAACAGCGCGAACCGCTGGGCGTTGTCGGGATAGTCGGCCCCGTTCTCGCCGTAGATGCCGGCGCGGTCGAACGAGGGCGGGTGATCGATGAACAACGTCCGCGGCCCGTCGCCCTTGCGCGGCAGCTCGAAGCAGCGGACTTCGGTGTTGAGGGAGCCCGAGTGAACCTCGAAGGGCTCACCCACGGGCTCGAGGGCGGTGATGTGCTCGCGCGCGACGCGGTACAGCGGGACCACGACGGCGGTGCGCGCGCCCTGCCGGGCCTGGTGCGCGACGAGATCGGCGGCCACCTGCCCCAGCCCGCCGGTTCGCGCGAACGGCCAGAGCTCGGCGGTCAGATGCACAACGGTGAGGGCCACGCGCGCCTCGTTTCGGTTGCTTACGCCGTCGGCGGATCGTCGTCGGGCCCGGGGCCCGCGGCGGCCGGGACGTAATAGTCCCGGACGTAATCCTGGAGCATGCGCCGCGCGGTGAAGCACTCCCCCGCGGTGCGCAGCGCCTGCTTCATGGTCTGAATCCACGCGATGGGCAGCCCGGCCGCGTTGCGCTCGTAGAAACGCGGGACCACCTGCTCCTCCAGCAGGCTGAACAAGTGGTCGGCGTCGTGCTGGTCGACGTCCTGCTCGGGACCGGCGAGCGGGACGGCCCATCCGTTGGTTCCGTTGTACCCCTCGGCCCACCAACCGTCCAGCGTGCTGAGCTGGGGCACGCCGTTGAGCGCCGCCTTCATGCCGCTGGTGCCGCACGCCTCCATGGGAATCCGCGGCACGTTGAGCCACAGGTCCACGCCGCTGACCAGCCGGCGCGCCAGGTCGAGTTCGTAGTCCTCGAGGAACGCGATCCGCCCCTCGAAGCGCGGATCCTGCGCCGCGTTGTACACCCGCTGGAGCACCGCCTTGCCCGGATCGTCGGCCGGATGCGCCTTGCCCGCGAACACGATCTGCACCGGCCGGCGGTGGTTGACCAGCAGGCGCCGGAGCCGCTCCGGATCCCGGAACAGCAGATCGGCGCGCTTGTAGGTCGCGAACCGCCGCGCGAAGCCGATGGTGAACACGTTGGGGCTGAGCAGGGTGCCGGCCACCGCCAGCTTCGCGGGGTCTTTCCACTGATCGCGCCAGCGCAGCCGCGCTTCCTCGCGGACGTAGCGGTGCAGCAGGTGCTTGAGATGCTCGTGCACCGCCCACAGCGCGGCCGGGTCGAGCGTGAGGACGCCGGCCCAGAAGTTGGGCTCCTCGAGACGGTCCTCCCAGGTGCGCCCCAGCGACTCCGCCAGGAGGGTGCGGACCTGCGGCATCATCCAGGTGCCGAGATGGACCCCGTTGGTCACGTGGCGAATCGGCACCTGATTGATCTCGCGGTCCCGCCACAGGTCGCGCCACAACCGGCGCGACTCCACGCCATGGCGCGCCGCGACACCGTTGATGCGCTGCGACAAGCGCATCGCGCAGACGGTCATGTGGAAGTCGCCGTTGCTCTCGATCGGCGCGTGGCCGAACTGCACGATCTGTTCGAGCGACACGCCCGGGCCGTCGCCCATGGTCCCGGCGATGCGCTTGACTTCGTGCAGGGGAAACATGTCGTGGCCCGCGGGCACCGGCGTGTGCGTCGTGAACACGCTGTGCGCACGCACCTGCCGCACCGCGTCCTCGTAGGGCGTGCCGCCGGCCACGAGCTCGCGCAGCCGCTCGATGTACATGAACGCCGCGTGCCCTTCGTTGGCGTGCCAGACCACCGGATCGAGGCCAAGCGCGCGCAGCACCCGCACCCCGCCCACGCCGAGAATCCACTCCTGCTTGAGGCGGAGCTCCGGCTGGGCCGAATACAGCTTGCCGGACAGCTCGCGGTCGTCGGGATGATTGCTCCACAGGTCGGTGTCGAGCAGGTAGACGGGCACCCGGCCCACCATGACGCGCCACGCGCCCACGTGCACCTCGCGGCCGCCACAGTGCACGGTGACCAGCGACGGGTTGTCGTCCTTGCCGAGCATCTGCACCATCGGCGCGGCGGCGCGGTTGACCGTGTCGTCGGTGGCTTCCTGCCAGCCGTCCGGCCGGAGGCGCTGGTCGAAGTACCCCTTCACGTACAGCAACCCGACCGCGACGAACGGCAGGCCGAGATCCGATGCGGCCTTGCAGAAGTCGCCGGCGAGCACGCCCAGGCCGCCGGAATACACGGGCAGCGACTTGTGGAGTCCGAATTCCGCGCAGAAGAACGCCACCGGCCGGTCACCGAAGCCCTGATGCTGTTGCGCGAACCACGTGTGTTCGCGCCGCTCGAGCTCGGCGAACTGGATCATCAGGGCGTCGTAATGCAGCAGGAACGCGGGGTCCGCCGCGCACGCGTCGAGGCGCTGCGGCGGCACGCGGTGCAGTACTTCGATCGGATTGTGGGTCGTAGTCCAGAGGTGGGGGTCGACGGTGCGAAACAGGCTCCGTGATTCCGGATGCCAGCTCCACCACAGGTTCATGGCAATGCTGGCGAGCCCCTGGATGCGTTCGGGGAGATACGGGACGTAGCTCGGCGTCGTCATGGGCCGGATAATATACCGACACGCGCGGCCATGCCGAGGGGCCGTGCCGCGTCACTGACCCGGCAGTGCCGTCCCGACGGGGCGCAATTCGTAGCCGCCGTCCCTGGTGTCGCGGACATCGAAGCCCAGCGCGAGCACCTGCGCGCGCGCCTCGTCGGCACGCGCCCACTCCTTGTTGCGCCGGAATTCGGCCCGGCGTTGCGCGAGGACGTGGGCCCGTCGCTCCACGTCGCTCGGCGCCGCCGCGCCGGCGTCGTGCGGCGCAACCTGGAGGACGCCGGTCACGCGCTCGAACGCCGCGCGCACGTCCGCGCCCACGCCGGCGTTGCCCGCGTCGAGCAACCGGTTGCCTTCGCGCACGAACTCCATGATGGCCGCGAGCGCGCCGGGCATGTCGAGATCTTCGTCCATCGCCGCCGCGAAGCTGCCGGTCAGCGCGTCGAGGGCCGCGCGCCATTCGGCCGTGGGCGCGCCGGCCGCGCCGGCCTTGGCGAGCCGCGCCGCGAACTCGGCGATGCGCTGGGCGCCGGCCGCGGCGGCCTTGAGCGCGTCGTCGGTGAAGTTGAGTTGGCGGCGGTAGTGCGTCTGGCAGAACAGCAGCCGCACCGCGGCCGGATCGATGCCGCTGTCCTTGAGGTCGCGCACCGTGAGGAAGTTGCCGTAGCGCTTCGACATCTTGGTGCCTTCGACGAGCAGGAACTCGCCGTGCAGCCAGGTGCGCGCCAACGGCTTGCCGGTCGCCGCCTCGCTCTGCGCGATCTCGTCCTCGTGGTGCGGGAAGATCAGGTCCACGCCGCCAGCGTGGATGTCGATCGTCTCGCCCAGGTACTGCCGCGCCATCGCCGAGCACTCCAGGTGCCAGCCGGGGCGGCCGCGGCCGAACGGCGCGTCCCACGCGGCGCCGACCGCCTCGTCCTCGGGCTTGGCCGCCTTCCACAGGACGAAGTCGCGCGCGTCTTCCTTGGCGTACTCGTCGCTCGACACGCGGGCCCCGACCTTGATCTCCCGCGACTCGATCCGCGAGAGCCGGCCGTACGTGGGGAACTTCGCGATCGCGAAATAGACCGAGCCGTCCTCTCCCTTATATGCGACGCCCTTCTCCAGCAGGCGGCTCACCAGCTCGACCATCGCCGGAATGTGCGCGGTCGCGGCCGGGTAGCGGGTCGCGTCCTGGATGCGCAGATAACCGCGATCCTCGTGAAAGGCCCGCGTGAACGGCGCGGTATGTTCGGTGAGACGCACGCCGGCCGCGCGGGCGGCGTTGATCGTGCGATCGTCCACATCGGTCAGATTCATCACCTGGGTGACCGCGAACCCGGCGTACTCCAGGTATCGCCGGAGCACGTCCTCGAATACGAAGGTCCGGAAGTTGCCGATGTGGGCGTAATTCCAGACCGTCGGGCCGCAGGTGTACATCGTGACGCGGCCGGGCGTGAGCGGCGCGAAGGCGTCGAGCCGCCGCGTGAGGGTGTTGAAGAGGCGCAAGGGCATCCGATAAGACTACGGGCGACGGGGCCGGGAGGCCAAGAGGCCCCGAGATCGGCGCCGCCGCGAGCCCGGGTGCTCCGCTTGTCGTCGCCGGGCACGGCGGGTACGTTGGCCCCGTGAACGCCGCGCCCCGCCCCGCTGCACCCAGCGACCATCGCGCCGCCGTGTTCGCGGGGTTTCTCGGGTGGACGCTCGACGCGTTCGACTTCTTTCTGGTCGTCATGACGCTGACCGCGATCGGCGCGGAATTCCACAAGACCGACGCGGAGATGGCGCTCAGCATCACCCTCACCCTGGCGTTCCGGCCGGTGGGCGCGTTCGTGTTCGGCTTGCTGGCGGACCGTTACGGCCGGCGCACGCCGCTCATCATCGACCTGGTGTTCTACTCGGTCGTCGAAGTGCTGACCGGCCTGGCCCCGACGTTCGCGACCTTCCTGGTGCTGCGCGCCCTGTTCGGCATCGGCATGGGCGGCGAGTGGGGCGTGGGCGCGTCGCTGGTCATGGAGAAGGTGCCGCCGCGGCTGCGCGGGGTGTTCTCCGGCCTGCTGCAGCAGGGCTACGCCCTCGGCTACCTGCTCGCGGCCGCGTGCTACTCCCTGGTGTTCCCGCGCTTCGGGTGGCGGCCGCTGTTCTTCATCGGCGGGCTGCCGGCGCTGCTGGCCCTGTACGTCCGCGTCGGCGTGCGCGAATCCGAAGTCTGGCAGCGCGCGCGCCACACGAGCTGGGGCGCGCTGGGCCGCGGCATCGTGTCGCACTGGCGGCTGTTCCTGTTCATCACGCTGCTCATGGCGGGGATGAACTTCGCCTCGCACGGCACGCAGGATCTGTATCCGACGTTCCTCCAGCGCGCATGGCACTTCCCGCCGCAGCGCCGCGCGGCGCTCACCGCGTTCTCCATGGTGGGCGCGCTGGCCGGCGGGGTGGTCTGCGGCCTGTGGTCGGACCGCATCGGCCGGCGACGGACCATCGCGATCGCGTTAGGCGCCGCGATCCTGGTCGTCCCGCTGTGGGCGTTTGCGCCGTCGGTCCCGGTGCTGGTGGCGGGCGCGTTCCTGTTGCAGTTCTTCGTCCAGGGGGCGTGGGGCGTGATTCCGGCGCACATCACCGAGCTCTCGCCGGACGCGGAGCGGGGGTTTCTGCCGGGGTTCGCCTACCAGTGCGGTGTGCTCATCGCGGGCTCGGTGGCCTACCTCGAGGCGCTGGCCGCCGCCCACGCGACGTACGCGTGGGCGATGGCCATCACGGCGGTGACGGTGTTCGCGCTGGCCGGCGCCGTCGCGTGGTTCGGGCCGGAGCGCCGCGGACTCGTATACGGCGGCTAGTCCAGCGGGTGCACCGTCTCGCGCCTCGCGACCGCGCCCGCGAACCCACCGAGCGCGCTGAGCAGCAGCCCCGCCGTCGCGATGCGCAGCGCCACTTCGACGTGCGCGGCATCGGGCGTCATCGACACGCCGAGGACCACCAGGCCCAGGCTGAGCAGCGTGGTGGCGACGGCCGTCCGCGTCCGTCTGCGCCGACCGACGACGCGGCTCAGCGCTACACCGAGGAGCGACGCCCCAACGGTCATGAGCGCGATGCCCACCTGGAGCGATGCGTTCACAGAGCCTCCTCTCCCGCGCTAGCGCCGTGAGGCGCCGGAATCGGCGGTGCTCCGCCCATCCGGCGCTCCCGCGGCGTTACGCGCGAGTAGCAGCCATCCGACCACGATCAAGGCGAAGCCTGTATTGCTCACCAGCGGCCCCGCGTAGCCGGCCATGCCCGCGGCACCCGCCGCGACTCCCACGCCCAGAAGGACATCGGCCAGGGCGCGGCGCGCGGATCCGCGCCGCCCCACCAGCTTGACGGCGCCGACCAGCGCGACCAACACCCCCACCACGCCAAGAACCACCGTCGAGCCCGTATCGAACCCCATGGGGTCGCTCCTCATGCCGAGTGTGCATCCATGCAACTCGCGTACGCCTGCAGCGCCTTCACCCAGTTCTCGTAGGCGAGGGTCCACGCGACTGTGCTACCGAGCGCGATCGTTTCCGGCTGCAGGATGAGGACGTCTGTGCCCACCCCCAGCAACGCCGACGCCTTAATGTATGCCAGGCACTGGGACCAACAGGCCGGCAGGGCCTGCGCCGGAGTCGGGGCGAGCAGATGCAGCACGAGGGCGAGGTCGAACCGCGCACGCGAGCCAAGCCCAAGCTGTACCGCCCCCGTCTGGACGTTCCGGTCGACGCGGACCGTGCGGCGTCCGGGCACCGCCACCGAACCATGCTCCGCCACCATCACCCAGACGTCACCGTCGCGTCGCCAGGTGAGCGAATCGTCCACTACCAGGCGGCGTCCGAGCACCGCGTGCACGTGGGTGATGGGTCCATCCATCTCGGCCCGGTCGATGTCCGTGCTGAGCACCTCCTGCGTCGCCGAGTCGACCACTTCGAAGTGTCGGCGCAAGGACCCGCGCGCGCCGGTGACCGCGACGAGCGGCCCACGGGCCACCTGCGCGACACCGTCCGTCAGGGTCGCCGCGAACGGCGTCGTCACCGGAGCGGCGGACGTGACCTGGCCACCTCCCTCCACGCTCACCGTCGCGGTCTCGGCGCCGGTCACCCGGGCACCTTCCGTCGTCCGCGACGCTGCGGTGAGGCGCCCGGTCGCCCGTCCGTCGGGTGAGCACCCCGCCACGGCGAGCGCGCACACCGCGCCCGCGATCATCACGCCCGGATACGTCTTCATGCGACCTCCTTCACTGCGGAAGTGGGCGGCGCCACGCTTCGCGACACCACGCAGGAGGCCACGACGCCGATCCGCTCCTGGCGGCAGAACGCCAGGACCGCCTCCGCCGTCTCGGAGCGGCCGATGCCGACCAGCACCGCCCCCGCCTCACAGCGCACGCGCGCGAACCGCCGCGCCAGAATGGGCGCCGCCGTGCGTGCCGGGCCGTCGGTCACCAGCACCAGGGTGAGACTCCGCACGTCCATGAGCGCTCCCACTGGCAGGTTGCCGCCGGCGGGCCCAAACGGCCGCGCCGCCCCGGACTTCGAGGCGGCGCCAACCTAACGACTATATGAGAGGGAGCCGTGACCGAATTGGCCCGGGTCACATCGCTTCTATGCGGGCCCTGCCCGCCACCGGGCGAGGGCCCGCGCCACGGCTTCGACGAGCCGATCCGCGTCGTAGCGCACCGGATCCGTAGCGGGCAGGCCGGTCGCGCGCTCCGCCGCGGCGATGGCCGCGCGCGCCGCCGCGTCGGACAGATCGTAGGTGTTGAGCGCCACGCCGATCACCGCGGCCGGGGCCACGGGCCGCGCCGCGTCCTCGTAGATGCGCACCAGCTCGGCGAGCGGCGGGATCGGCACCCACGGCGCGCGGCCGCCGTAGTCGCCGATCATGGTGCGCGAGGCCTGGTGGCACAGGATCATCGCGCGCGGGCACGCGCCGTGGAGCAACCCCAGGGTGACACCGGAGTAGGCCGGATGGATCAGGCTGCCCTGTCCCTCGACCAGCACGACGTCCGCGCCGTCCGCCACGTCGAGAACGAGCCGTTCGGCGGCCCCGCCGATGAAGTCGGCGACCACCGCGTCCACCGCGATGCCCTTTCCTTCTATAAGAATGCCGGTCTGGCCGGTCGCCGCGAACCGCGTGACGATGCCCCGCGCGTTGAGACCCCGCACCAGTTGGAGCTGGGCGGTCATCTTGCCGACGTTGCAGTCGGAGCCGACGGTGAGCACCACCAGCGCATCGAGCGCACGGGTGCGGCCGTCGGAGACCCGCAGGTCGGCGGGCGGCCTGCGGGCGTCGAGGATGCTCGCGCCGCTCGCCCGCGCGCGCGCCGCGAACTCGGGGTCGTCGCCGATGAACGTGTGCAGACCGCTCCACACGCCGAGCCCGCGGTCCAGCGCCTCGAGAATCCAGCCGCGCCACTCGGCCGGCAGCCGGCCGCCCGCCGGCGCGATGCCGATCATCACGGCGTCGGGGCCGAGCGCGAGGCCCTCCGCGAACGTCCGCACCACCGGGATCGCGCCGCCGAAGCCGAGCACCTCGTGCGCCGTGCGGCCGGTGGCGGCCCGGTCGAACACGGCGACCACCCGTTCCGGGAGGTAGCGGATGGCCGAGTTGGCCGTCTTGCTGGTCTCGGGGCCGAAGGCGCCGTCGGCGATGACGAGGAAGCGGGGCTGGGTCATCTGGGACGCGGAATCTAACGGCCGCATCGCGCCCGCACACGCCTACGGTGCCGGCGCGCTGCACGGCGGCGGCCGGCGGGCCTCACGCCGGTGGCGGCGCTCCGGCGTTAGGCGCGTCGCCGTAGGTGCGGATCAGCAGCACGTGGCGCACCACCACCATCACCAGCACGAGCGTCGGCACGGCCACCAGCAGGCCGAGCAGCCCGCCCACGTTCGCCATGACGAGCACGCTGAAGATGGTCAGGACCGGCGGCAGGCGCACCCGGCGCTGCATGATGAGCGGATTGACGACGTTGGCTTCGATGAGGTGCACGACCACACCGACCGAGGCCACGGCCAGCCCGGCGAGCAGGCCGCGGTCCCCCAGGATCAGCAACGCCGGCAGCACGGTCGAGAAGATCGACCCGAAGAACGGGACCAGCACCACCACGCCGCTGAACATCGCGAACGCCAGGGAGTACGGCACGTCCAGAATCCACAGCCCGATCCCGGTCAGGGTCGCGAGCACGACCATCGAAAGGAGCTGCGCCTGGACCCACGCGCGCAGGTTCGCCGCGGCGTCGGCCAGGATCGCGCGCGCGGTGGCGCGGTGACGCGGTGGTACGAGCGCCACGATCCCGCCGGCGTAGAGCCGCGGGTCGTGCGCCAGATACAGCGCCATGACCGCCACGGCCACGCCTTCGATGACCACCCGGCCGGACAGGGTGACGTAGGCCAGCCCCTGGTGACTCAGGAAGCCCGCCGTTCCGATCAGGCCCGTCGACACGACGCCCGTCTCGCCGCTGGCCATGCCGGTGCGCCGCAGCACCGGGTAGCGCGACGCCAGCTCGCCCACCGTCCGGTCCAGCTCGGTGAGGTAGCGCGGGATCGCGGCCAGCAGGCCCTGGGTCTGCTGGATCACGGCCGGCGCCAGGAGCGCCAGGATGCCGCCCAGCGCGAGCGCGGTGAGGCACAGGGCAGAGGCGAGGGCGATCCGGTGCGGCACATGGGCGCGCCGGATCAGGAAGTCGGACAGCCCCGCGAGGTACACCGCCAGCAGCGCGGCGAGGAACGCGACGATGACCAGCGCGGACGTCTTGTACAGCAGGAAGATGACAAACGCGGCGGCGAGCAGCGCCGGCAGCAGCGGCGATGCCCGCCGTCGGTCGACGGCGGGGGGGGCACTCACGCGGAGCTAGGCCCCGCTCTTCTCGTCGCCCTCGTCCACCAGCTCCGCGTCGTGCACGTCGGCGCCGCCCTTCGCGCCACCGATCTGCTTGGGAGCGGCCTGGTCGCCCGCGCCGATGAGGCCCATTTTCTGCTTCAACTGGAGCAACTGGGTGTCGGCGTCGGCGTGGTACTCGAGCTGCTCGAACTGGCGCTGGAGCTGGTCGCCCGACAGCTCCTCGTTCAGCTCGGCGGCCGCGAGCGCCTTGCGCTCGTTCTGCTCGATGCGCTCGCTCATCCGCTCGAACGTCTCGAAGGCGCTCTTGTCGCTCATCGAGGACATGGTCTCGTGGATGCGCTGCTGCGCCTCGGCGCGCCGCTGCCGCGCGATGAGGATGTTCTTCTTGCGCTTCGCTTCCTCGATCTTGTCGTTCAGCGTGCGCAGCGAGTTCTTGAGGCTCTCGGTTTCCGCGGCGTGCTTGCGCCAGGTCTCGTCGAGCTGGGCGGCGTTCTGCATGTGCTCCCCGTGGCGCAGCAGCGCCTGCTTCGCCAGGTCGTCGCGCCCCTCCTGCACCGCCAGCATCGCGCGCTTCTCCCAGTCGTCGGCGAGCTTCTTCTCCTGCTCGGCCTGCGCCTGGAGCTTCTTTTCGTCGGCGATGGCGGACGCCACCTGCTGCTTGGCTTTGGCCAGCTGGCTGCGCATGTCCAGCACCAGCTGGTTGAGCATCTTCTCCGGGTTCTCGGCGCGCGAGATCAGGTCGTTCACATTCGACCGAAGCATCGTGCCCAGGCGGTCAAAGATTCCCATGGACGGTCCTCACGCCTGACGATAGGGGGCAAGCGTCGCCAGGTGCGACGCGAGCGCCAGCATCATGCTGTCGTAGCTGGCCTGGAATTCGGAAAAATCGAGGTTCTCGAGCTCCAGCGCGTCCGTCAACACGATGCTGTCGCCGTCGATCCCGTACGAACCGTGCAGCAGGTCGGTGGCGTTCAGCTGGAGCAGGTGCCGGTACAGGTCGGCCTTCTGGTTGCCCGGCGTCAGCTGCATGACCCGGACCCGCAACACGACCACCGGCGGGTTGTACTGCACCGCCAGCTCCGGCGCGTCGGCGCCCGTGGTCAGCACCCACAGGCCGTCCTTGACTTCCTTCGATTGCACTCCGTCGGCCGCCATGCGGACGAGGAAGTTCTCGAGATCTTCTTTGGACGTCATTCGTTGCTCCTGATGTAGCGGACTCTACGCCGCGCCTCTTCCGAATGTTTCACCGCTGAACGGCGGTTTCGCCAGGCAAGGCATGCTCCCGCCGCACCTGGGCCAGCATCCGCTCCGCGAAATCCTGGCGCTCCGACAACTCCCCGAGGTGACTCTGGATCGCGTCGAGCTTCCCGATGATCTCTTCCACGTCGCCCGACTTCAACGCGGCGGCCTGCGGGTCGGCGTTGAAGATCTTCATGATGACGCGCCCGATGGCCCGCCCGATCGGTCCCAGTGCGATGAAGCCGGTGATGACGATGCCGGTGAGCATGCCGAACACCGGGATGATCTGGTTGATCATCATGGAAATCTGTTCCGGCGTCGGTGGCGGGTTCTGCATCATGCGCGCACCCCTCCCGGCGGGTCGGCCGCGGTGCCAGCTCCGAGCGCGCCGCGCTCGCGCGCCTGCGCCAGCATCCGCTCGGCAAAGTCCTGCCGCTCGGCCAGCTCGCTCACCTGCTCGTGCAGCGCGCCGATCCGGTCCTTCAGCACGTCGATCTCGTCGAGGGCCTCGAGCGGCGGGTGCTTGCCGCGCAGCCGCTCCGCGATCACCCGGCCGATCGGGCTGAACGACATGGCGACGACCGTGCCGCCCCCAAACACGCCGCAGACCGCCACCAGCCCCACGACGTCGATCACGTCACCGCTCCGGTCCCGCGCCCAGCGCGCCGCGCTCCCGCTGCTGCGAGAGCATCCGTTCGGTGAAGTCCAGCCGCTCGAGCGTTTCGTCCAGGGCGCGCCGCAGCGCCACCACTTCGCCCGAGAGCTGGTCCACCCGCGCGTCGTCGGCCACCAGGGGCACGCCTTCGGGCGGGATCCTGCCGTGCATGATCCGCTTGCCGATGGCGCGGAAGATGGGGCTGTACGCGATCAGCACGAACGCCGCCGCCGTGATCAACCCTTCCAGCACGTCGCGGATCATGAAGTCCTGCATCAGCCACCACCTCCGGGCAGCGCGCCCTTGCCCTTGAGCTGGCCGATGACGCGCTCCGCGAAATCGAGCCGGTTCTGGATCTCGTTCACGTCGCCGACGCGCGCGTGGAGGTCGTCGACCTCCGCTCGCAGCTGGGCAACCTCGTCCCGTAGCGCGTCCACCTCGCGCGAGCTGCCGCCGCCACCGATCCGTCGCGCGAAACCGCGGGCCAGGATACCGCCGATCGACCCGACGGACCCGAACACCACCAGCGCGACGACCATGTCGGGGCCGCTAATGGGAAGGCTCCTGCAACATCGGACGCTCCTTGACCTTCGCCAGCAGCCGCTCGGCGAAATCGAGCCGGTTCTGGATCTCGTCGAGGTCTCCGACCCGCCCGTGCATCGCGTCCATCTCGCGCTTGAGGAAGGCGACCTCGTCGCGCAGTTCCTCCAACTGGCGCTGCGACACCCCCACGCCACCACCGGCGATCCGCTTGGCGACCGCACGCACGAGCATGAGCAGCGCGGTGCTGGCGCTGGCCACGATGGTAAACGTGATGACTGCTTCCGGTGGATCCAACGGTGCCGCTCCCCTCCCGAGACAATCTCCCGACGCTCCGGGCCGCCGGGAAGTTTCAGCTAACTCGTCAATCTAGGCCGACTTGGCGGGGGCCGCCAGCAACGGCGCGAGCGCCTGCCCGGTGTGCGAGGCGCGGATCCGGACTACCTGTTCCGGCGTCCCGGACGCCACCACCGCGCCCCCCGCGGCGCCGCCCTCCGGTCCCAGATCGATGATCCAGTCGGCCGTCTTGATCACGTCGAGGTTGTGTTCGATCACCACGACCGTGTTCCCCTTGTCCACCAGGCGGTGCAGCACCTCGAGCAGCAGGCGGACGTCCTCGAAGTGGAGGCCCGTGGTCGGCTCGTCCAGGATGTACAACGTGCGGCCGGTGTCGCGCTTCGCCAGCTCGGTGGCGAGCTTGACTCGCTGCGCTTCGCCGCCCGACAGCGTCGTGGCGCTCTGCCCGATGTGGATGTAGCCCAGCCCGACATCGTTCAGCGTCTCGAGCTTCTGCCGCACCCGCGGCTGGTTGGAGAAGAACTCCAGCCCTTCGGCGACGGTCATGTCGAGCACGTCGGCGATGTTCTTGCCCTTGAAGCGCACCTCGAGCGTCTCGCGGTTGTAGCGCCGTCCCTTGCACACCTCGCACGGCACGTACACGTCCGGCAGGAAGTGCATCTCGATCTTCACCAGGCCGTCGCCCTGGCACGCCTCGCAGCGGCCGCCCTTCACGTTGAACGAGAACCGGCCCGGCCCGTAGCCGCGCATCTTGGCTTCGGGCAGCTCGGTGAAGATTTCGCGAATCGGCGCGAAGAGTCCGGTGTAAGTGGCCGGGTTGGAGCGCGGCGTGCGGCCGATGGGGCTCTGGTCGATGTCGATGACTTTGTCGATGTGCTCCAGGCCCTGGATGCGCTCGTGCGCGCCCGGAATCACCTTGGCCCGGTAGAAGTGCCGCGCCAGCGCCTGGTAGAGAATGTCGGTGACCAGCGTGCTCTTGCCCGAGCCCGACACGCCCGTGACCGCGGTGAACACCCCGAGCGGGAACTCGACCGTGAGGTTCCGGAGATTGTGCTGCTTCGCGCCGACCACGGTGAGCACATGGCCATCCCCGCGCCGCCGCGACGAGGGCACCGCCACCCACAGCTCCCGCCTCAGGTAGCGGCCGGTGAGCGAGTCCGGATGCGCCTCGATCACGCTCGGCGGGCCCACGGCGATCAGCTTCCCGCCGAGGCGGCCGGCGCGCGGCCCCAGGTCCACCACGTGATCCGCGGCGCGGATCGTCTCCTCGTCGTGCTCCACCACGAGCACCGTGTTGCCCAGGTCGCGCAGGTCCTTGAGCGTGGCGAGCAGCCGGCCGTTGTCGCGCGGGTGGAGGCCGATGGACGGCTCGTCGAGGATGTACAGCACGCCCACCAGCCGGGAGCCGATCTGCGTGGCCAGGCGGATCCGCTGCGCCTCGCCGCCCGAGAGGCTGCCCGCCGACCGGCCCAGCGTCAGGTAGTCGAGTCCCACGTTCACCAGGAAGCGGAGCCGGTCGCGCACCTCCTTGAGGATCGGCCCGGCCACGTCCGGGTCGAGTCCGGCGGTGCCCGGCGCGCGGATCGGCAGACCTTCGACCCACGCCAGCGCTGCTCCGACGGCCATTTCGACCACCGCGCCGATGCTCTGCCCGCCCACCAGGACCGACAGGCCTTCCCGTTTCAGGCGCTGCCCGCCGCACGCCGAGCAGGGCTTCAGGGTCATGTATTCTTCGAGCTGGGTGCGGACGGCGTCCGACGTGGTTTCGTGGTAGCGGCGCTCGATGCTCCGCAGGATGCCTTCCCACACCGAGTCGTAGTCGCCCTTGAAGCGCTCGCTCTCGAACCGGAACCGGTACTTCCTGTCCGCGGTGCCGTAGAGCAGCGCTTTCCGCACCGCGGCGGGCAGCGTGCCCCACGGCGCGTTGAGGTCGAACTTGAATTCGCGCGCCAGCGTCGGGAGCACCACGCGGCGGATGTGGCCGGCCGGCTCGCCCCACGGCAGGATCACGCCTTCCAGGATGGAGATGCTCGGATCGCCTAACGCGAGCTGCTCGCTGACCTCGCGGCGCGTGCCGAGGCCGTCGCACTCCGGGCAGGCGCCGAAGGGCGAGTTGAACGAGAACTGGCGCGGCTCCAGCTCGGGAAGCGACAACCCGCACACCGGGCAGGAGTACTTCTCGGAGAACATGACGGACGCGGGCGCCGCCGGCCGGGAGGCGGCTCGGGACAGCGGCGCCTCGTGGCGCACCACCTCCACCACGCCCTCGGCGGCGCGCAGCGCCGTCTCGATCGAGTCGGCCAGGCGCTGGCGGTCGGCCGGATCCACCGCGAGCCGGTCCACGACGATCGCGATGTCGTGATTCACGCGGCGATTGAGCTTGGGCGGGTCGTCCAGCTCGACGTCGTCGCCGTCCACCCGGGCGCGCACGAATCCCGCCTTGCGCGACTCCTCGAACAGGTCCTTGAACTCGCCTTTCCGGCCGCGCACCAGCGGGGCGAGAATCTCGAGCCGCGTGCCCCTGGGCCAGGCGGCGATGGTGTCGGTGATCTGGCTGGCGCTGGAGCGCTGGATGGGCGAGCCGTCGTTGGGGCAGTGCGGCGTGCCGGTGCGCGCGTAGAGCAGACGCAGGTAGTCGTAGATCTCCGTGATGGTCCCGACCGTCGAGCGCGGGTTCTGGCCGGCGGTCTTCTGCTCGATGGCGATGGCCGGCGAGAGCCCCTCGATCACGTCCACATCCGGCTTTTCCATCAGGCCGAGGAACTGGCGGGCGTAGGCCGAGAGCGACTCGACGTAGCGGCGCTGCCCCTCGGCGTAGATGGTGTCGAAGGCGAGCGACGACTTGCCGGAGCCGGACAGGCCGGTGATGACGGTCAGCGAGCCGCGCGGAATCTCGACGTCGATGTTCTGGAGGTTGTGCTCGCGGGCGCCGCGAATGACCAGGCTGTCGGTGGAGGGCATCCAACCAAGTTACGCAAACCGGGCGGCGAGATTCAACGGGGCGATTGCGGGCCTCGGGCGGCGACCGCGGCCCGGCGCTATCCTCAAGGATGCCACGCGTGATCGTGATCGGCGCCGGCGCGGCGGGCACCATGGCCGCCATTTTCGCCGCCCGCGGCGGCGCGGACGTCGTGCTGCTCGAGCACACGGCCGACGGCGGCCGGAAGATCCTCATCAGCGGCGGCGGCCGCTGCAACGTGCTGCCGGCCACGCTGGACGAGTCGCGGTTCGTCACCGACTCCTCGCCCGCCACCCTGCGCAACATCCTCCGCTCCTGGCCGCTGCGCGAGCAGCGCGCGTTCTTCGAATCCGACTTGCGGCTCCCGCTCGCCGAAGAGACCGAGACGGCCAAGCTGTTCCCGGTCTCGAACAAGGCGCGTGACGTGCGCGACGGATTGCTGGCCCACGCGAGGGTCCTCGGCGTCGAGTGGATGCCGGGTTCGACCGTCATCGACTTCGCGCCCGCTGACGGCCGCTGGCGCCTGGCGCTCGAGGGCGGCCGCACCCTGGGCGCGGACGCCGTGATCGTCGCGACCGGCGGCATGTCGGTGCCGACCACCGGCAGCGACGGGCGCGGCCTCACCGTGCTCCGCGCCCTCGGCCATGGCGTCCACCCCACCTACGCCGCGCTCACGCCGGTCACCGCGAATCCCGCCCCGTTCTCCGAACTCTCGGGCGTGTCGCTCCCCGCCGTCACGCTCACCGCGAGGGACGCCGATCGGAAGGCGCGTGCGTCGGGCGCCTTCCTGTTCACGCACCGCGGCTACAGCGGCCCGGCACTGCTCGACGTGTCGCACGTGCTGGTGCGCTCGGGCGGCGCCCGCGCCAGGCTGCTGGCGCAGTGGACGCCCCTGGACGCCGAAGCCTGGGACGCGCTGCTGCGCTCCGAAGGTGGACGCCAAGCGGCGACGCCGCTGCGCCGCGAACTGCCGGCCCGGCTCGCCGACCTGCTGCTGGCGCGGGCGAATGTCCAGCCGGACCTCAGGCTCTCGCACCTGACGCGCGAGTCGCGCAGGCGGCTGGTGGGGCTGCTGACGACGTGCGAGCTGCCCTGGTCGGGACACGGCGGCTACGCGAAGGCCGAAGTGACGGGCGGCGGCGTGAGCCTGGCGGAGATTGATCCGCGGACGATGGAAAGCCGGAAGCTGCCGGGCCTGTTCCTGTGCGGCGAGCTGCTGGACGCGTTCGGGCCGATCGGCGGCTACAACTTCGCGTGGGCCTGGGCCACCGGCCGCGCAGCGGGCCGCGGCGCGGCAGGACGTTAGGCGATGATGGTATGACCGGGCGGCCGGGTAGCCACCAGCGGAGTCGCCCGTTCAAGGAGCGCGGGCGCCGGCCGGTTCACTCCCTCCGCATCGTGTCCGGCATCCGCACCGCTACGACCTCGCCCTTCGCCGCGACCACGCCGGCCGCCGAGACCGTCGCCGCGACGATCGCCTTCCGGTCGCTGCGCTCCACGATGCGGGCCCGCACCTCCAACTCGGGCCCCAGCGGCGTCGGCTTGAGGTAGCTCACCTGGAGCGACGCGGTGACGAACCGCGGCGAGGGCGCCGCGCCGATGTCCTTCCCGTCGGCCCGGAGCGCGGCGGCCGAGGCCGTGCCCATCGCGTGGCAGTCAATGAGCGAGGCGATCAGGCCGCCGTACACGAACCCCGGCATGGCCATGTGCTCCTGCCGCGGCGTGAACCGGGCCACGGTTTCCTCGCCGTCCCACACGGTGCGGATGTGCAGGCCGACGGGGTTGAGGCGGCCGCACCCGTAGCAGTGGGCGAAGTCGTCCGGGTAGAAGTCCTGAACGGCGGCCCGATCGGTCATTGACGGGCGATCCGATAACTCCAGACGTCACCCTGGTAATCGCGGGTGACTACGCTGACGCGCTTGAGATCGGACGAGAATCCCAGACCGGCGACCGGCCGCGGGATCAGGCCGAGGCGCTCGACCCGGCCGGCGCCGCGCAGGTGGTACAGGGCGGCCGATTCCTCGGTCGGGAACGCCTCGAGCGCTACGCTCCCGTCGGGCAGGAGCACGCCGAACCCTGCTTCGGCGAACATCGCCGCCCACTTCTCCGGCGCGCCACCGTCGAGTGGCGCAACCGCCACGCCCAGCGAGTCGAAGGTGGAGACGTTCCAGCCGGTGAACACCACCCGGTGGCCCGCCGAGTCCGCGCCGATCGACGTCAGCAGGCCGAACCACGCCGGACGCGCAATCTCGGTTCGCCGGCCGGCTCGCTCGACCAGGACTTGTTCGCCTCCGGACGGGATCCAGGCCCAGCCGTCGGGCAACGGCGTAAAGTCGGTGATGGACGAGTCGGCCAGGTCGAGCCCGTTCCGTTCCGCGCCGCTATGCACATCCACCAGCGCCAAGTGCAGTCCCCGCGCCGTGTGCGTCGAAATGCCCACGGTTGTGGCGTCCGCCCAGCCCCACTGCACCGGCGACCCACCCACGCCCAGGGGCGTCTCGACTCCGCCATCGAACGGCATGATCGAGAGATGCACCTCACTGGCGCCATCGGCCGAGGGGAGCAGGCGCCAGACAAGCAGGTGCACCCCGTCGGGCGAGACCCGGGCGCCGGCCGGCGTCGTGGACCGCAGCACGCGCCGCGCCGCGGGGAAGCGTCCGCGCAACGCGTCGGCGAAATCGAGCGCCCACACGCTATAGTCACCGCTTCCTTCGTCCACGATGAGGCTCGACCCGTCCGCCGGAAGCGAAAAGGACTGCTGGCGACCCGAGAGGACCGTGTCTGCTTTCGCGCCGAGCTGGCCGCTCGCCTCGTCGAACGCCTGGCGGACGATCACGGCGCCGTCGCCGCCGGCGGCGTCGGACGCTCTCCACAGCGCGTCTCGGGTCAGCATCCCGGAAGAGAAGGACGAACCCGACCACCGGCTCGCCACCTTGCCCGAGCGATCCATGACCTGCCACACGCCGTGGGCCGCCTGCTCCAGCTCGACGACGATCCACCGGCCGCCCGGCGATACCGTCGCGCTCACCAGCTGGTCGGCGCCGGGCCCCGCCACACGGATACTGTCCCGGCCCGAGCCGGCCAGCGAAGTGACGTGGAGAAAGAAGACCGAATCGGGGTGGAACGGCGGGCCGACCAGCAACGAATCGCCGCCAGCCCAGAATGCCGCGACGCCCGACGTCAGGTAGCGCGGCGGCCCGCCGAGCGCCGAGAGGAGATACACGCCCCAGCGGCCGCCGATCGTCGCGAGGACCAGGAGGTTGCGGCGGTCCGGACTCCACGAGAGGCCGTAGGCTGCGGTCGCTCCGTCGAGGATGCGCCGCGTCGTCGTCCCGCCCACGTCCTGGACCTCGGCCGCATAGGTGCACGCGGACTCCGTGCACGTCTTGGTGAAATAGGCGAGTTGCTTCCCGTCAGGCGAGATCGCGGCTTGCTGCACGTTGCCCGAGGCCGTGAGCTGGGTGCGGTCGCGGAGCACGAAGGCGGCGTTGCGCCGCCCCAGCTTGCCCGTGGCGACCAGCACGCCCAGCGTGACGGCCACTGCGACCACCGCGACGCCCACGGCCACCAGCGGGCCGCGCGCGCGGTTTGGCGCCGCCGCGATGTGGGCAGCGGTGCCGGGGCGGACCTCGAGCGCGCGCGCGAAATCGCCCGCGCTCGCGTAGCGGTCCGCCGGCGTCTTCGACAGCGCCTTGGCGACCGCCGCATCAATCTCCCCGGTGATCGTGTCCCGCACCACCTGGAGTCGGGTCGGCTTCTCGGTCATCAGCTTGGCGATCATCGCCTGCGCCGTGGGGCCCGTCACCGGCGGCTCCCCGGCGAGCATCTCGTACAGCACCGCGGCCAGTGAGTACACGTCGCTCCGGGCGTCCAGCTGGCGGTCGCCCGTCGCCTGCTCCGGCGACATGTACTGCGGAGTGCCTAACGACAGGCCGGTCTCCGTCAGCCGGTTGCCGCCCGCTTCTTTCACGGCGAGCGCGATGCCGAAGTCGGCCAGCATCGCCTCGCCCTCCTGCAGGAGGATGTTCTCGGGCTTGATGTCGCGGTGCACCACGCCCTGCCGGTGCGCGTAGTCCAGCGCGCTCGCGACCTGCCTGGTGATGAGGAGCGCCTCCTCGAGCCCCAGCTGCTGCTCGCGGTTGAGCTTGTCGCGCAGCGACTCGCCGCGCACGTACGGCAGCACGTAATAGAGGAATCCCTCGGCCGCGCCCGAATCGATCAGCGTGAGGATGTGGGGATGGTCGAGCCGCGCCGTGATCTTGATCTCGGCCAGGAACCGATCGGCGCCCAGGACGGCGCCCAGCTCGGGCCGGAGCACCTTGAGCGCCACCTCGCGCTCGTGCTTGCGGTCCCTGGCCAGGTACACGGTGGCCATGCCGCCGGCCCCGAGTTCCCGGACGATTTCATAGTGGCCCGCGAGGGCGGTGACGAGAAGTCGGCTGTCAGGCATGCGTGCGCCCCCAAGATGCGGCGCGCCGCCACATGGCGCCAGCCGCCGGGCGCCGGGCGGTCCCCACGCGACCGCCTCGCGGCGCGCCTCAGCGGTAGATCGTCACCGTGGTCTCCTCGAACGAGCGGCGCCACGCGCCCGCCGGCAACACGTGGGCGCGTGCGTGCTCCACGGCCAGCACCCGCGCGAACCGGCGCTCGCGCCACACGGAGATGATCCGCTCGAGCAGCACCGGGGCCGTGTACGGCGGGTCGGCGAACGCAACGTCGTACGCCGCAGGCGGCAGCGCCGCGGCGAACGCCATGGCGTCGCGCTTGAAGACGCGGGTGCGCGACGTGACCCGGAGCGCCGCCACGTTGGCGCGCAGGGCGTGGAGGCTGGCGGGCCGGAACTCGACGAAGTCGGCGCGCGCCGCGCCGCGGGAAATCGCCTCGAGGCCCAGCGCGCCCGTCCCCGCGAACAGGTCGAGCACGCGCGCGCCCGGCAGGTCGGGGTCGAGCGCGTCCAGGAGCGCGCCGCGCACCGGCTCGGCCGTGGGGCGGACGCGGCGGTCGGCCGGCGACGTGAGGTCGCGGCCGGCGTGGGCGCCGCCGATTATGCGCGTGAGGCGTCCGTCATGGAGAGTACGCCGAAGATGCGCCGCGCCGGGCCGGTGCGCCAGCGCACCGCACGACTTCACATCCGCGGCGCGGCGTCGTACTGTGGGGCATGCGCTCCCCGCTGATGCTCGCCTCGCTCCAGGTTCTTGCGGTCGCCACCCTGGCCGCCCGGCAGCTTCCGGTGGGCGACGGCCACGTCACCGACCACCCCGCCGCCGGAAACGTCTACGCGTGCCGCAGCATGTTCCGCGGCGGCGGCGCCCGGCACGCGGGTCCGTGGCTCCACGGCGCCACGTGGAATCCGGCCGAGAAGCCGCACGTGGCGGGCCGGGTGCTGTGGCCCGAAGCGGCGTTCTCCATGATTCCCGACGGCGCGGATCTCGACGTGCGTGGCAACGGGCTGCCGGTGAACGAGCCCACGGGCGTCTTTCCCATTTCGCCGAGCGACCCGGCATATCAGTACGACACCAACCCGAACGCCATCTCGGCGCAGCCCCTCGCGTTCGCCATACCGGCCGCGCCGCAGCGCGCGGCGCAGCCCGGCTGCCTGCCCATGGGCATGATCGGGTTCACGACGACGGGCGTGGCCATCTTCAACGCGCTCGACGACGCGGGGCGCGACGCGGCGGCGCACGAGGTCCAGGACCGGTGCGACGGGCACCCGCAGCAGCGCGGGCAATACCACTATCACGGCGCGTCGCCGTGCATGCCCGGCGCGCGGGGCGATTCGCTGGTCGGCTGGGCGCTGGACGGCTACCCGATCTTCGGGATGCGTGACGCGCGGGGCGTGCTGCTGACCGACGCGGACCTCGACGCGTGTCACGGCCGCGCGGAAACCGTCACGGCCGACGGGCGCGCCTACGCCTACGCCTACCGCCTGACGCAGGAGTATCCCTACACCCTGGGCTGCTTCACAGGCACCGTGCCGGAGGCCACGATGGAGGCCGTGCGCCGCGGCATGGGCCCGCCGCGGATGGGCCCGCCCGGCCGCCCGGGGCCCGGCCGGCCCTGACCATCAGGCACCGCCTCCCCTAGGACGCCTCAGGGTGCGCCGGACTCCGGCCGCCGGCCCGCCGTTGCCGAATTCAAACGCCTGTATTATACATCTGTTTCAACTACGCGGAGTGCCGGGTCGTGTCGCGCAAAGTCGTCCTCATCGCCATCGTCCTCGTCGCGGCCTGCGCCGCCGGCTACGCCGCGCTGCGCCCCGGCGCCGCCGACCTCGTCCTGACCGGCGTGGTCACCACCAACGACGTGGTCGTCAGCCCCCTGGTGACCGGCCAGGTGAGCCGGCTGTTCGTCGCCGAAGGCGATTCGGTCACCGCCAACCAGTTGATCGCGCTGCTCGCCCCCGCCGAACTCCGGGCCGACCAGGCGTACTACACCCGCAGCGCCGACGCCGTCGCGGCGCAGGTGAGCGCGAGCGAAGCGTCGCTCGCCGTGGCGATCGCGCAGGACAGCGAAGCGGTCGCCAACCTCGCCAACGCCCGCCGCATTCTGACGCGCGACTCGTCCATGGCCGCGGTCGGCGGCGTGACGCCCCAGGACCTGGACCAGGCGCGGACCGATTTCATCGTGGCGCAGACCCGCGCCGACGCCGGGGCGCGGCAGGTGGCCGCCGCGCGCAGCGCGGTCGCGTCGTCGCACGAACAGCAAGGCGCGGCCGACGCCCAGGCCGCCGCGGCGGGCGTGCGCCTGGGCTACACCGAGATCCGCGCGCCCATCGCCGGCATCGTGGACGTCCGGGTCGCCCGGGTCGGCGAGGTGATCGCCGCTGGCCAGCCTATCGTCACGCTCATCGACCCGAACGATCTGTGGGTCCGCGCCGACGTCGAAGAGTCGTACATCGACCAGATCCGGGTCGGCGACTCCCTCACGGTGGTGTTGCCCTCCGGCGTGCGGCGCCGCGGCGTCGTGTACTACCGCTCGCTGGACGCCGGCTTCGCCACCCAGCGCGACGTGAGCCGCACCAAGCGCGACATCAAGACCTTCGAGATCCGGCTGCGGGTGGACAACCACGACCGCCGGCTCGCCATCGGGATGACGGCGCACGTGCTGCTGCCGCTGGCCGCCGCCAAGTCGTGAACGCCATCGAAGTGAGGCAGATCACCAAGCGGTTCGGCGCGTTCACCGCCGTCGACGCGATCTCCTTCGCCGTGGCGGGCGGGGAGATCTTCGGACTGCTCGGCCCCAACGGCGCCGGCAAGTCCACGCTGATCCGCATGCTCACCACGCTGCTCAAGCCGACCTCGGGCACCGCGAGCGTGGGCGGGCTCGACGTGGTGCGGCAGGCCGAAGACGCGCGCCGCGTCATCGGCGTGATCCCGCAGGCCTTGACCAGCGACCTCGATCTGTCGGTCGAAGAGAACCTGCTGATCTTCGCCAAGCTCTACGGCGTGCCGAAAGAGCGGCGCCGCCGGCACATCGCCGAGCTGCTCGAGGCGGTCGAGCTGTCAAAGTGGGCCGACAAGCCGGTGAAGAACCTCTCCGGCGGCATGCGGCGGCGGGTCGAGATCGCGCGCGGCCTGGTGCACGAGCCGCGGATCCTGTTCCTCGACGAGCCGACCACCGGGCTCGACCCGGTGTCGCGGACCGCGGTGTGGGAGATGCTCCGCGCCATCAAGGCGAAGCACGATCTCACCGTGCTACTCACCACGCATTACATGGACGAAGCCGACCGGCTGTGCGACCGGGTGGCCATCGTGGACCACGGCCACCTGCTCGCGCTCGACTCGCCCATCCACCTCAAGGCCGCGATCCCCGGCGAGAACACGCTGGACGCGAGCTTCGTGGGCGCGCCGGCCGACTGGCATGCCCGGCTCGCCGCGCTGCCGGGCGTCGAGAACGTGGACGGCGAAGGCAGCGTGTTCCGGATCATATCGCGCAGCGGCCCGGCCACGACCACCGCGCTGCTCACGACCGCCGCGGACGCCGGGGTCACGGTGCAGTCGCTGGCGGTCCAGAGCACCACGCTCGACGACGTGTTCGTCCACTATACCGGCCACGACCTGCGCGACGCGCTCCAGGACCCCTCGCCGCTCGATCGCCGGCCCATGCTGCGGCACCGTTAGGCATGATCCTCGAGCGGATGTGGGCGATCGTGGAGCGCGACCTGCGGCGGTTCCGCCGCAGCCCCGCGCTGATCGTCGTGTCGCTGATCTTTCCGATCGTGCAGCTGGTCGTGCTCGGCTACGCGTTCGGCGGGCAGGTCCGGCATCTCAAGGTGGGCCTGGTGGATCAGGACGGCCACGTGCCGGCCGTCCGGCTACGCGAACTCGAGAACGCCATCGTCGCCAACGCCAAGACGTTCACGTTCGTGAGCTACGACGATCAGGGCGTGGCCCTGACCGACCTCCGCAACGGCCGGCTCAACGGCATCCTCACCATTCCCCCGGGCTTTTCGCGCAGCCTGCTCGCCGGCGACGCGCCGCACGTGGCGCTGATCGAGGACAACACCGACAACTTCGTGGCGGCCACGCTCGCCTCCACGTTCACCGGGCTGATGGACGCGTACAACGCGCCCGCCCCCTCTACCCGGCGCCTCGGCAGCCAGCCCACGCTCGACGTGGTGGAGGTGTACCCGTACGTGCCGTACATCCAGTACCTGCTGCCCGGCTCCATCGTGATGTCCATCTTCATGATGGTGATGATCGGCGGCGGCATCATCTTCATCGACGACAAGGCGCGCGGGCTGCACGAGGGCTACCTGGTCACCCCGATCACCCGCTTCGAGCTGATCCTGGGCTTCAACGTCGCGGGCGCGGTGAAGGCGATCCTCGCGGGCACCGTGCTCATGCTGATCGGCTCGCTGATCGCCGGCGTGCCGCACCCGTTCGACCCGATGCGGCTGGTGCGGCTGTTCGTGGTGATCTCGATCGCGTCGGTCGCGCTGGTCAGCATGATGTTCCTGTTCATGGTGCGGATGTCCGACCCGCTGCTGCCGCGCGCGATCTTCGGCGTGTTGAACACGCTGCTGTTTTTCCCGAGCGGCGCGGTGTACCCGCAGCAGGCCTTCCCGAGCTGGATGCGCGCCATCGCGGTGGTGGATCCGTTCACCTACGCCGTACACGCGCTCAAGAGCCTGCTGCTCAAGAACACCAGCTTCGGCGCCATCGGCACCGACCTGGCCTACCTTGCCATTTTTTCCGCGGTCACGATGACCGCCGCCACCTTCCTGTTCAAGCGGGAACTATGAGACGCCCACGCCGCAGCCTCGGGGACGCGCGCGGCCGCCCGCGCGGCCGCCCGCGCGCCGGCCAGCGCGCCGAGCGCGCGCCGCGGCCCTCCGAGCACAAACACGGCCCGGAGACGCGCGAGCGGATTCTCGCGGCGGCCGCGCGGCTGTTCAGCGAGCGCGGCTTCCACCGGGTCACGGTGCGCGAGATCTGCCATGCGTCCCGGTCCAACCTCGCCGCCGTGAATTACCATTTCGGTGACAAGCTCGGCCTCTACACGGAAGTGGTGCGCCACGTGGTCGTCACGGTGCGCGCCGGCGATCCCACCACCCGGCCGCCGGAAGGAAGCTCCGCCGCCGACCGCATCCGCCACTACGTGCGCACCTGGCTGCCGCGCGCCGCCAAGCCCGAGGGCGCCGCGGTGTGGATGCACCGGCTGATGGGCCACGAAATGCAGGAGCCGACGCCGCTCGCGCCGTGGATCGCCAAGCAGGTGGTCGTGCCGCGCGTCCAGTATCTCGCGGAAACCATGGCGGAGCTGCTCGGCTGTCCGGAGAGCGATCCGCGCGTCGGGCGGTGCGTGACCAGCCTCCAAGCGCAGTGCCTGTTCTATCTGCCGAACCGGTTCCGGCACTCCGCGCTGCGCGAGTGGGACGATGCGATGCGCGCCGACCTGGCGGGCGCCGCGGACCACATCGCCGAGTTCACGCTGGCGGGGGTGGCGCGGCTGGCGGGCGCGGGCCGGGCCAAACGCGGCTAGCGGATCACCTTTCCTTGGCGACGGCCCGGCCCACCACGATCGTGATGTTGTCGCTGCCGCCGCCGTCCAGCGCGTCCTGGAGCAGGTCTTCGCACACCTGCCGCGCCGAGGTCATGTCGCGCAGCCGCTCGGCGATCCGCGCGTCGCTGACGTGCTTGGTGAGGCCGTCGCTGCACAGCAGGTGCACGTTCTGCCACGCGGCGCGCAGCCGCGTGACCACCGGCGCCGTCTGCTTGCCGCCGATGCTGCTCGAGAGAATGTGCGACCACTTGTCCATGAACGCCTGGGTGCGCTGGAATCCGCCCTGCGCGATCAGGTCCTCGGCCATGGTCTGGTCGCGCGAGATCTGGTTCAGCACGCCGTCCCTGTAGACGTAGTACCGCGAGTCGCCCACCTGGACGATGTAGTACCACGGCCACACGCTGAAGAACATCGTGAGCGTGGTGGCCATGCCGCGAAACTCGGGCCGCTCCTCGGCGCGCCGCTGCACTTCGGCGTGGCACCGCAGCGCCGCCTCCTCCAGCACCTCCACGAACGCGGAGCTCTCCCGCGCGTCCGACGCGTAGTACGCATCCATGCTGGACGCCACATACTCGGTCACCACCTGGAGCGCCAGCCGGCTCGCCTCCTGGCCGCGCTCGCCGGCACCGACGCCGTCGGCCACCATCATCACGAACGCGAGGCGCTCCTCGCCGAACGTCGCGCGCTCCAGCTCGCTCAAGCTGGCGCGCCAGACATCGAGGTGCTTGTGCACCTGGCCGATCAGGAAGTGGTCGTTGTTGCCGGCGCGCGCCTTGCCCGTGTGGGTCAGGCCGTACACGTCGATTTCGTCGTCGCGCGGCTTGCGGAGAGCCACGGCGTCTTCGGTAACCGTCATCGTCGGCTCGGCGGTGGTGTCGCCGCTAAGATGGACGTCGGTCGCCGTGGCCGCCAGTACGGCCGGTCAGTCGAGGAACGGCGACTTCCGCGCGGTCTGCCGCGGCGGGGCCGCGCGGTCGAGCAACGCCTGCAGCTCCTCGACCGACAACTCGAACGGATCGGCTTCGTAGCCCGGCGGCTCGACCGTGCGCGCCGGCCCCGGGTTGTCCGGGACCGGCTCCAGCATCCACTCGCGGCGGCTCCGGACCACCACGTCCCAGCGCAGCCCGTCGCGCGCGGTGAAGCGCCGGTCCGCCATCAGGCGCCCCGCGTCACCGCGTCGCGGTCCCCGTGTCCATCACGCCGCGCAGCCAGCGGTCCAGCCACGCGTCGGTGTTCCGGGTGATCAGGATCGCGCTCTGGAAGTTGTACGCCGCGCCGTGGTGCCCCGGCGGATAGATCCTGAGGTCCACATCCCGGCCCAGGTTGGTGAGCGCGGTGAGCAGCTGCATGGTGTTCTGGACGTGGACGTTGTCGTCGAGCAGCGAGTGGATCAGCAGCAGGTGCCCGGTGAGGCCGCGCGCGTTCACGAGCACCGAGCTCGAGTCGTAGCCGGCCGTGTTGTCGGGCATGAGACCCATGTAGCGCTCGGTGTAGATCGTGTCGTACAGCCGCCAGTCGGTCGGCGGCGAGTTCGCGACGCCCACCGTGAAGATGTCCGGGTAGCGCGCCATGGTGTACAGCGTGGCGTAGCCGCCGTAGCTCGTCCCGATGATCCCGATGTGGCTGCCGTCCACGTACGGCCGGCCCGCCAGCCACCGCGCCGCTTCGGCGAAGTCGTGCGCCTCCCACTTCCCGAGGGAGCCGTACACCACCTTCATGAACTGGCTGCCGTAGTTGTTCGAGCCGCGATTATTGAGGTTGATCACGATGTAGCCCTGCTGGGCGAGCCACTGCGTGAACGTGGACGTGCCGAACGCGTCGTACACCCCCTGCGAGCCGGGGCCGCCGTAGATCGCGAACACCACCGGGTAGCGGCGGGTGGAATCGAAGTCGAGCGGCTTGACCATCGAGCCGTCGAGCCGCTGGCCGTCGCTGGTGGTGAAGCTGAACAGCTCGGTGGGCGCGTAGGCGTGGGTCGCGAGCCATTGCGTCACCGATGCGTTGTCCTCCAGACGTCGCAGCATCCGGTCGGGCGTCGTCGCGGGCGCCGGCGCGGCGTGGCCGCGGCGGCCTCGCGCCGGCGGCGCCGCGGGTGCCGCGACGCTCGCGGTCTGCCACAGCTCCACCAGGCGCGGCTGCGAGACCGAGGACCAGCGGTCGATGAAGAACCGCGTGTCCGGCGACATGTCGATGCTGTGCGTGCCGGCCGTCTGCGTGATGCGCCGCTCGCCGGTGCCGTCGAACCGGATCGCGTACAGCTGGCGCTGCAGCGGCGTGGCCTCGGTGGACGTGTAATAGATGGTCTGGCTGCCCGGGTCGATGCCCTCGACGCGCGTCACGCTCCAGTCGCCGTGGGTGACCTGGTTGACGAGCCGCCCGGAGTAATCGTACCGGTACACGTGCTGCCAGCCGTCCCGGTCGCTGATCCAGAAGAACTGCCGGACGCCGTCGGGGAACGTCATGAGGTCCTGGACGCCGGCGTAGAAGTCGTACACGTCGATCCACGTGTCGTGCCACGCGCTGTCGCTCATCACCAGCCGCCTGCCGCCGGTCCGCACGTCGAAGAAATACAGATTCATGCGGTCCTGCCGGCGGTTCAGCGTGATCATCGCCAGCGTGTCGGGCTCGCTCGTCCAGTAAATGCGCGGAATGTAGAAGTCGCCCGTCTCGCCGGGGTCGAGCCACACCGTGGCGCCGCTGCGCACGTCGGCCACGCCGATCTTCACCGTGGGATTGCTGTCGCCCGGCTGCGGGATGCGGATGTCGTCGTAGCTCGGGTGGTGCCCCGCGAAATCGGTGAACCGGTCCACCGGCTCGGCGCTGTCGTTGACCTGCCAGAACGCGATGTAGTGGCTGTCGTTCGACCAGCTCCACGCCTGCGCGAGCCCGAACTCCTCCTCGTAAACCCAGTCGAAGTGGCCGTTGTAGACGTCGTCGGTGGCGCCCGTCGTGAGCCGGCGCTCCCGGCGCTGCGCGAGGTCGTAGACGTACATGTCGCCGCCACGCTCCAGGCCGAGCATCGTGCCGTCGGGGGAGAGCTGGCCGGTCCGCGCGCCCTTGGCCGCGGGCTGGAGGCCGTGGTCGGCGAGCGAGTAGACGTAGAAATCGGAGATGCCGGAGCGGCGGTAGATCGGCCGGAAGTTGGTCTGGAACACGAGGAACCGCGAATCGCGCGACCACTCGAACGAGCGATAGGTGAACGGCGCCGCCGTGTCCGGGAAGCTGACGCCGTGCGCCGAGAACAGCAGCGTGTCCTGTCCGGTCGCGGGATCCATGGCGCGGATCTCCTCGCCGTCCTGGCCCCGCGTGATGAACGAGAAGCGCCGCCCGCCGTCGATCCAGTTCACACTCCGCGGCCCGGACCCGCCGCTGAGCGCGCCGCCCGCCTGGAGCGCCTCGGTGAGATTGGCGAACCGCTGCTTCTGCTGCGCGGACGCCGGAGCGGCGGGGGCCAGCAGCACCAGCAACGACAGCGCGACGATCTTCGCACGCATGGAGTCAACCCGGGTAAGGGACGAAGCCGGACGAACGCTGCGGTAATCTGAACGCGACGCCCGCGCGCAGCCAGTGCGGCCGCGCGCGGGCGTCAAGGTCTGCAACGAATGCCGAGTCTAGCGCCCGCCGTTCAGCGCGCGCTCGATGGCCGCCTTCACGGTGACCCGCGACTCGCGCGCCAGCGCCTGCTGGAGCGCCGCGTGGCCGGCGTCGCCGCCGACCCGGGCCAGCACGCCCGCCGCGAACGAGGCGAACAGCGGGTCGCCGTCGTTCAGGTCGCGGGTGGCCGCCGCGGCCGCCGCGCTCTTGTCGGTCAGGCTCGCCAGCAGCTGCAGCGCGACCTGGCGGACTTCCCGCGGTTCCACGGTGCTCGTCATGGAGTCGAGCGTCGCGACGACCTCGGGATCGAGACGGCGCGTCAGCCGAAACGCCGCGTTGAGGCGCAGGCCGAGCGAGCCGTTGGTGCGCGCGAGCGGGAACAGGGGCGCGTCGCCCTGGGGCGCGAGGTTGGGGTCGTACACCCGTACCGCCTGGGTGCGCGCCGCGTCGCTGCGGTCGTGCTCCATCATGTCGTATGCGATGTCCTGCACCTGCGCGGCGCCGAGCAGGTGCGCGAGGCCGCCGATGGCCGTGCCGCGAACGTCCTCGGACGGATCCTGAAGCGCCGCGCGAACGATCACCGTGTCGCCCGGGCCGGGCAGCGCCGCCATCTGCTCGACGGCCAACTCGCGCATGTGCTCGTTCTCGTCGTTCAGCGCGATCAGCCGCCGCGCCTCCATGGCCTCCGGCGCCCGCGAGCTGTCGAGCGCCGAGAGGGCCCAGTACCGGGCGCGGAACTCCAGGTCGTGCCTGGCCATTGCGGCCAACTCGGCCGGCGTCTGGTCCGTGGTCACCGTGCCGAGCAGCCAGCCGCCCTCGTCGAACCGGAAGCTGAGCGGCGCACCCGGCAGGTGGAGCGTGAACTGCTGGTTCTGTCCGGTCACCATGATGTCGTGCCGCACCACCGTGTCACGCGTGATGATCCGCACCGTGGTGGGGAACTGGAAGAACGGGTGCGTCGCGTCGATGGTCTGCGTCTCGCGCACCGTCAGCGTGAGCGTGCTCGTGGTCGGGTCCCAGGCGCGCGTGACGTTCACCTTGGGATAGCCGATGCCGTAGCACCACTGGTCGAAGAACCAGTCGAGGTCGCGGCCCGACGTGCGCTCCATCGCCACGGCGTAGTCGGCCGTGGTGGCGGGCTTGAACGCGTTGTCCACCAGGTAGCGGTGCATGCCCGCCCAGAACAGCGAGTCGCCCAGAAGGCGCCGCAGCTGGTGCGCGACCTGCGCACCCTTCGGGTACACGTGCCCGCTGAAGAACAGTTGCATGGGATTGGCGCCTTCGGGGACTCCGAGCACCAGCGGCCGCTGCTGCCGGAGGTCGGCGTCCATCGCCTGCTGCTGCTGGTTGAGCCAGTTCCACTCGGCGGCCTCCCAGCCCCGGCTCTTCTCCTCGTCCACCGACTCCATGTATGTGGTGAGTCCTTCGTTGAGCCAGATGTGCGCCCACTGCGCCGTGGTCACCAGATCACCGAACCACTGGTGCCCCAGCTCGTGCGCGTCGAGGCTGCGGCCGTTCGAGCCCGGCTCGCCGCTCGGCCCGTGCAGGGCAAGGTCGGTCTGCGTGGTGGCGGACACGTTCTCCATGCCGCCGTAGGTGAAATCGGGGATGACCGACTGGTCGTATTTGGCCCACGGGAAGTTGACGCCCAGCACACGGCTGTAGATCTCGATCATGCTCGGCGTTTCGCCGAACGTGCGCCACGCCGCGTCCACCGTGTCGGGCGACACCCAGTAGTCGACCGGCACACCGCGCCAGTTGTCGTGCAATACCGTGAGCGGCCCGGCCACCACCGAATAGAGGTAGGTGGACGCCGGCAGGTCCTGCGACCAGTCCCACACCTTGGCGCGCCCGTCGGCCGTGGGCGTGACGCTCACCAGCCTGCCGTTCGACAGCACGCTCGTGCCCGTATCGGCGGTGACGAGGATCTCCCAGGTCGTCTTGTCGTTGGGCGCGTCGTACGTCGGCACCCAGCTGTGCGTCTCGGTGGCCTCGCCTTGCGTCCACATCACGCGGCGCCGCGGCACGAAGTACATCCCCTGCTCCGGGTGCCCGTGGTAGCCGAGCGTGAACACCACCGTGTCGCCCACGGCGGCTTGGCGGCGCAGGCGCACCGTGACGCCGGACGTGTCGGTCGTGAAGCGGAGCTTGTGTCCGCCCTCGTCCACGGCCGAATCGATGGTGAGATTGGCGGCGTCGAGCCGCACGGTGTCGGTGGGGCCCTCGGTGATGACGAGCCGCGTCTGGACCGTGGCCGCGAGGCTGCGCTGATCGAGGTCGTAGCTCAGCGCAATCCGCTGGTGCAGGAGGTCGAAGACCTTGTGCCGCTGGGGCCAGTCCCGCGGGGGGACGTACTCGCCGACGACACCGGTAGCCCGGGGCGCCTGGGCGCTGAGGACGGCAGGGACGCCCAGCAGGGCGAGCGATAGGGCGAAACGCGGTCGCAACACGGACATAGCTCTCGGAAACGGGAGCCCCATTATCGCCAGTCGGGCAGGCCGTGCCAAGCCTGTCGCAGTCTGAGACTTGCGCGACCGGGCCTCAAGTCCCAGATTAGCGGCCCGCTCGCAAGTGCTTGGGGTTGTGACCCTTAACGCGTATGCATCGGCATATCTGCTGGCGGTAAGCACCGCGCCGTCTATCGAAGCAGGCCGTAGCATCGTGAAATCTCTCGTCGAGCGGCGAGTCATCGCGTGCGGAACGGTGTTCCCGGGCGCGATATCCGTGTATCGGTGGAACGGCGCGATTGAAGAGGCGCCCGAAGCCGTGGTGCTGATGAAAACGACGGTGGAGCGGTGGAACGATCTGAAGCAGATCTACCCGACGCTGCACCCGTACGACGTGCCGGAGCTGATCGTGGTGCCCATCGCGGGTGGGCACCGTCCGTACCTCGACTGGCTGAGCGCGGAGACTTCCCATGGGTCGTTCGAGACGACGTGACCGGCGGATGCACTTTCGAGCCTTCGACCGCGCGCGCGAGGCGAGCGGCGCGACGCCGGCCTTGAGACCGCTGTTCGTCTCGCAAGACGCCGAGTGGGCCGGCGGCGCGGTCGCGCCGGTGCTGCCGCTCGAGGGCCTGTCGGACGGGGAGGACATCCGCGGCCCCGCCCTCGCGTTGGAGGAGGAGCCGGTTCACGAGCCGCATCGGCCGCAGAGCCGCGATCCATGGCAGCTCGATCTGGTCGCGTCTCCGGCGGCGGCGTTTGCCGGTATCGCCACCAGCGAAGCCGAAGCGAAGCTGGCGGCGGTCGCGGAGCTCGAGGCACTGACCGAGGTCGCGCCGGCCGACGCGCGCGTGGCGGCCCTGACCGCCGATCTGGTGGCTCGAGCCATCGAGGACACGGCGCAGGCTCCCGAATCGCTTCCGCCCGCGCAGGAACTTCCGGTGGACACCGACGGGCAGGACGTCGCGCCCGCCGCCCCCGAGCCTTCGGCGCCCGATCCCGTCGAGGCGTTGTTCGCACAGGCGCAGGCGGCGGCGGCCGAAGGGCATCCCGACGACGCCAAGGCGACGTACCGCCAGATCCTGACACAACGCCCGCTGCACGTCCGCGCGCGCAACAATCTCGCGCTGCTGCTCGACGCGGCCGGCGACCACGCCGGCGCGCTGGCCGAGCTGGATCGCGCCCTCGACATCGACGCGGACAACATTACGCTGCTGGTCAATCGCGGCGCGCTGCTCGGCGCCCTGGGCCGGTTCGGCGCCGCCGAGCGCGACCTCAAGCGGGTGCTGCGCGTCGAGCCCTCGCACGCCGAGGCGTTGTTCAACCTGGGCGTGGTGATGACCAAGAAGGGCCTGTGGGCCGAAGCGGTGCCGGCGCTGCGGCGCACGATCGAGCTCGACACCGGGCGCGCGGCGGCGCACTTCTACCTCGGCGAAGCCCTCAATCACGTGGACGATCTGGCCGGCGCCATGGTCGCCTACCAGCGCGCCGCGGAACTCCAGCCGAACCACTCCCGCGCCCTGTACGGGCTCGGCATCGTGATGGACCGACTCGGCCGGCCCGACGACGCCGCTCAGATGTACCGCCGCTCGAGGGAAGTCGCCGTCCGCCGGTGATTCACGTCGTCCTGGGCGACCTCGCGTCCGTCGCGGCGGACGCGGTGGTCCGGCCCGCGGACGCCAGCCTCACCCCGCTCTCACCTGCCGTGCGCCGTCTCGACGCGGCCGCCGGCCCCCGGTTGGCCGACACCACCGCCGGCAAGCATGCGTTCGCGGTCGGATCCGCGTTCGTCACGGCCGGCGGCGACCTGGTGGCCGAGTTCGTCGTGCACGCCATCGTGGGCGCCACCGCGGCCGACGCGACGACCGATGGCCTGCGGCGCGCGCTGGAGGCGGCGCTGTGGCAGTGCACGCGCTGGCACATCGGCGCGCTCGCCGTGCCGGCGCTGGACGCGTTCGGTGTCGCCTCGGCGGCCGAGGTGACGCGCGTCGTGCTGGCCACGCTGCAGGGGCCGATGCGGAATCCCGAGCATCCGGCTACTGTACTGCTCGTGGCCGACACTCCGCAGGACCAGGCGCGCTACCAGGCCGCTCTCGGGCCGTCGTCCGGAGACGGGCGCTGAACCGCAAGCTCGCCGCGGCGGGCATCGTCCTGCTGTGGCTCGCCGGGGTCGGCTTCCTCGTGAAGCGTGAGTACTTCAAGCCGCGCGCCGAGGTGCTCGCCGAGGCCGCGGTCGCGCGGATCGGCCCATCGGCGGCCTACTACCGGCTGACCATGGGCGGCGCGCCGGTGGGCTACGTCTCCAGCCTGATCGACACCCTGGCCGACACGGTCACGGCCGAGAGCAACTGGGTGCTCGCGCTCGACGCGATGGGCAGCGTGCAGCAGACGGGCATCACCACGGTGATCAAGCTCTCGCGCGCCCTGCGCCTGCGGTCGTTCGACGCGACGGTCACGGCGCCCACGTCGCGGTTCGCCGCCCACGGCGAGGCCGCGGGCGACAGCGCGCTCGACATCACGATCACCGCGGGCGGCGCGCCGCAGCATCTCCATACGCGCCTCGACCGCTCGCTGGTGATGTCCGACCTGGTGAATCTGCGGCTGGCGCTCGGCGGCGAGCTGAAGCCGGGCCGCACCTACACCGTGCGCGCGTTCGATCCCGTCACCCAGCGCGACGGCGACGCGCAGCTCACGGTGCTGGCCGAGAGCACGTTGACGTTCGCCGACAGCGCGCGACTCGACTCCGCCGCGATGCGGTGGGTGCCGGCGCACCAGGACACCGTGCACGGCTACCGGATCAGCGAGACCTACGCCGGCGTCACGGGCGAGTCGTGGATCGACGGCCAGGGCAACGTCCTGGAGGCCACCACGCCGCTGGGCATCGCGATGCAGCGCACCGCGTTCGAGATCGCGGTGGAGAACTGGCGCCACGACAAGGACGCGGGTCGGATCGCGGGGGTGGGCGCCGGCAGCGACGTCATCACCAACACCGCCATCGCGTCGAACGTCCCGCTCGAGCCCGACAACCTGGCCCAGCTCAAGGTGCGGCTCGGCAACGTCGCGCTCGCCGGATTCGACCTTTCGGGCGGGCGCCAGCGCCTGGTGGGCGACACGCTCATCGTGACCCGCGAGTCTCCGGACCTGACGCGCGACCACAGCATGCTCTCGATGTTCGATGCGCCCCTGCCCTTCACCGGCGTGGACTCGAGCCTGACGGCCGCCCTCCAGCCCGAGGCGCTGATCCAGTCCGACGATCCGCGGATCATCGCGCAGGCGCGGGCGATCGTGGGCAGCGAACGCCGCGCCGGCCGGGTCGCCGAGCTGCTCACGCGGTGGGTCTTCGTGACGCTCGAGAAGAAGATCACGCCCGGCGTGCCGAGCGCCGCGGAGGTCCTCCAGACCAAGAGCGGCGACTGCAACGAACACACGGTCCTGTACGTCGCGCTGGCACGGGCGTTAGGCCTCCCGGCGCGGACCGCCGCGGGCGTGGTGTACGTGCCGCGCCTGGGGCACTTCTACTATCACGCGTGGCCCGAGGTCTGGCTCGGCACCTGGGTGGCCATGGACCCGACGTTCGGCGAAGTGCCGGCCGACGCGGCGCACCTGCGCTTCACGATCGGCGGGCTGGCGCGGCAGGTCGAGCTGGCGCGGCTGATCGGCCGGCTCCAGCTCACCGTGGTCGGCCAGCAGGCCGACTGAGCCTATGGTCACCCTGCGCGGCCTCACCAAGGATTACGGCAGCTTCCGCGCCGTGGACGGCGTCTCGCTCGACGTGCCGAAGGGCACGCTGTACGGCTTCCTGGGCCCCAACGGCGCCGGCAAGACCACCACGCTGCGGATGATCGCCGGCATTCTGCGGCCCACCGCCGGCACCGTGCGGATCGGCGAGCACGACATCCACGCCGACCCGGTCCGCGCCAAGGCGAAGCTGGGGTTCATTCCCGACCGGCCGTTCGTCTACGACAAGCTGACCGGCGCAGAGTTCCTCCGGTTCGTGGCCGGGTTGTACGGCCAGGAGGGCCAGCTGGTCGAGAAGCGGATCGACGAGCTGCTCGAGATCTTCGAGCTGGCCACCTGGAAGAACGAGCTGGTCGAGTCGTACTCGCACGGCATGCGGCAGAAGCTGATCATCTCCAGCGCCCTGATCCACCGGCCCGAGCTGATCGTGGTGGACGAGCCGATGGTCGGCCTCGACCCGCGCGGCGCCCGGCTGCTCAAGGACCTGTTCCGCGGCTTCGTGCAGCGCGGCGGCACGGTGCTGATGAGCACGCACACGCTGGAGATCGCCGAGGCGCTGTGCGACCGCATCGCCATCATTCAGAGCGGCAAGATCGTCGCCGCGGGGACCATGGCCGAGCTGCGCGAGCAGCACGCGGCCGGCGAGATGGGCCTGGAGGACCTGTTCCTGCGGCTCACCGGCGGCGCGGCGGCCAAGGAGCTCGCCGCGGTCCTGTCGTGAGCCAGCCCAGCCTGCTCCACGTTCTCATCCCGAAGTGGCGCACCGCGCTGACCCGCGCGCGCCAGGAGCGCGACGAAGGCGGGCGCGGCAAGCTCGTGGTGCTGCTGGTGGTCGGCGGCATCTTCTGGGCGGCGGTGTTCGGCGTGCTGTTCAAGATCCTGCTGTATTTCCGGAACACCGAGGAGATCGGCGCGCTGCTGGCGGCGAAGATGCTGTCGATCGCGCTGCTGTCGTTCGCCTCGGTGCTGCTGTTGTCCAACGTGATCACCGCCCTGTCCAGCTTCTTCCTGGCGAAGGACCTCGACCTGCTGGTCAGCTCGCCGGTGGACTGGCTGCGCATCTACCTGGCCAAGCTGCTCGAGACGCTGGTCGCCTCCTCGTGGATGGTGGCGCTGATGGCGGTGCCGATCTTCACCGCCTACGGCGTGGTGTATCACGGCGGCCTGTGGTTCGCGCCCATCGCCCTCGCGGCGTTCCTGCCGTTCGTCGTGCTGCCGGCGGTCGCGGGCTCGGCGGCCACGCTCGTGCTGGTCAACGTGTTTCCGGCGCGCCGCACCCGCGACCTGCTGTCCATCATTGCGTTAGGCGCCGCGGCGGGCGTCATCCTGCTGTTCCGGATCATCCGGCCCGAGCAACTGGCGCGGCCCGAAGGCTTCTCGAGCCTGATGGGATTCATCGCGGTGCTCAAGGCGCCCACGTCGCCGTGGCTGCCGAGCGAGTGGGCCAGCCGCGCGGTGATGGGCTACCTCACCGGGCACCCCGACTGGCTCTCGCTGTACCTGCTGTGGACCACCGCCGGCGTCGTGGTCGTGGGCGGCGCCTGGCTGCACGCGCGCCTCTATCACACCGGCTACACCAAGGCGCAGGAGGGCGCCGAGCGGTTCGTGCGCGGCGGCTTCTGGGACTGGTCGCTGGGCAGCGTGCTGGCCCCGCTCGGGCCGGCGCGGCGGGAGTTCATCCGCAAGGACCTGCGGCTGTTCTTCCGCGACACGACCCAGTGGAGCCAGCTCATCCTGCTGGCCGCGCTGCTGGTGGTCTATCTGTTCAACATCAAGGCGCTGCCGCTGTTCCGCGGCGAGCAGGTGCCGTTCTTCCTGGTCTCGGTGGTCTCGTTCCTGAACCTCGGCCTGGCGGGCTTCGTGCTCGCGTCGATCGCCGCGCGGTTCATCTTCCCCGCCGTGAGCCTCGAAGGCCGGCAGATGTGGCTGCTGCGCTCCTCGCCGCTCGAGCTCAGGGCGATGCTGTGGTCGAAATACTGGGTCGGCACCGTGCCGCTCCTGGTGCTCGCGCTCGCCATCACCGTGCTCACCAACGTCCTGCTCCGCGCGACGATCTTCATGATGGCCGTCGGCGTCGGCACGATCCTGCTGCTCACCCTGGCGATCAGCGCGCTTGCCTTGACGTTCGGGGCGCTCTACCCGCAGTTCGAGACCGAGAACGCGGCGCAGATCCCCACCAGTTTCGGCGGTCTGGTGTTCATGATGGCGACGATCGGCCTGCTGGCCATCGTGATCCTCATCGAGTCGGTGCCGGTGTACGGCTACCTGCGCTCGGCGTTCAACCAGGAGCCGTTGCACGTCGGGCCGTTCATGGTGTTCGCGTTCGGGCTCGCCGCGGCGGTCTGCATCAGCGCGACCGTGATTCCGCTCAAGATCGCGCTCCGCACCATGGAGCGCTACGAGTTCTAGCGGGCCGCGTCGCGCAGGCGCCGTTCCACCAGGTCTTTGAGCCGCCGGAGCAGCGGCGCGCCGACGTGGCTGTCGCCTACGAGCGACAGGAGAAAGCGCTCGCGCGACCCGTCATACAGCAGACCGATCACCCGGGCCACCGCGTCGCGCCGGGCGTCGTCCAGACCCAAGGCCGGCACGTAGCGATGCGCCCGCCCTTCCGGCACCGCCCGAACCCACCGCTTGGCCTCGAGCACGCGGAGCTGCGTCAGCACCGTGGTGTAGGCCGGCTCGAATTCCTCACGCGCGATCAGCTCGTCCCGCACTTCGGCCACGGTTCCCGAGCCCAGCGACCACAACGCACTCAGCACCGCGAGCTCGCGTTCGCTCGGTTGCGGATTCCCGGCCGCCCTGCCTTGCCGCATGCCTCCTCCACGGATGAACTATTTCCATAGTAGATGCTCGATAGTAGATGCTCGATGGATGCTGCCAGGAGCGCCTCGACTGTCAACTATGAAAATAGTTGATCCGCGCGACCGGCCCGCACATCGGACCGGTGCCGCGGGATGAGACGAGGCCAGCCGCCGTGACTGGCGACTGGCCTCGCTGACCTTCCACCGCCGCGGGCGGCTAGTACCGCATGGCGGGCTCCGTCCACTCCTCGCCAGCGGCGACACCGTCAACGCCACGGCGCCCCGGCGTCGCCGGTGCGGCCGCCTGCGCGTCCGGGTGCAGGATCACGTCGATCCGCGCCCGGAGGTCCGCGAAGTGGGCCTTGGTGTCCGCGTCCCTCGTCTTGAGATCGGCCGCGCGGAGCTGCGCGTCGAGGGCTACGAGCTCGGCGCGCGCGTCGGCGCGTGCGTCGGCGGGCCGCGGCGCCGGCGCGAACTGCGCCGGGAATCCGGGCGGGAGCTGCGGCTCGAGCGGCGTGTTGATGAGCCGGTTCATCTGCTCGACGAACGCACGCTGGAGGTTGCGCCGGTAGACATCGGTCACCGGATGGAGCGCCGCGGTCTCGGCGAACAACCCGTGCCGCAGGTCGCCCAGCAGATCCGCGATGCCGTACGCCGGCGCGGCGTCGGTCGCGAACGCCTTCTCCTCGGCGAGCCGGCCGAGTCGCGCGTCGTTGAGGACGATGCCGAGGATTTGGCTCTGGCGTGTCCGCAACCGCTCCACGCTGCCGGTCGGCTCGATGCGGCGCAGGATCGCCGTATCCAGGAAATAGGTCGGCGTGGCGAACACGTTGTCGTTGAGCCACCGCACCGCTTCCGCCTGCTTCGCGCGCGGCACCGGCGAGTAGAGGGCCGAATCCTGGCTCGGGTAGCGCTCCACGTGGTACACGCCGCCCACGACACTGGCGACGTGGCTGGCCTCGCGGCTCCACTGGTTGAGCACCTCGCCGTACAGGTCGTTCAGGTTCTGGTAGTCGTCGAGGCGGTCGGTGGTGGTGGCCGGGATCAGCATCGGGACGATGCGCCGGAGGTTGGCGAAGCCGTAGGTGGACGCCTTCACCGCGTCGTCGCCCAGCTCCTCGGTCACGGTACGCGGGTCGGTCGGATCGCCGTCGCCGATGTACCGCAGGTACAGGTTGGTATCCTGCTGCCGCGCCAGCGAGTCGAGGACGGGCCGCTCGGCGTCCGGCGTGGCCGCGCCCGGGATGCGGCGATAGCCCCAGTCGATCACGAAGTAGTCGTAGGGACCCATGCCCTGCATCAGGCACGCGTCGTCGCCGGGTTGCGCGACGTAGTTGTAGCGCGCGTAGTCCATGATCGACGAACTGGTGGCCCGCATGCGGCAGGTGAACGAACGGCTGCGCAGCGAGTCGACCGGGAAGGACGCCGACGCGATCATGTTGTGGCGGAGCCCCAGGCTGTGACCCACCTCGTGCGCGACCACGTACATCAGCATCTGGCCCAGCAGCGAGTCGGGCATGGGCAGCCGGTCGGCGCGCGGGTCGGTGGCACCGGCCTGCGTGAAATACCACGACTGCACCAGGTCCATCACGTTGTGGTAGACCATGACGTTGGCGTTGATGACTTCGCCGCTGCGCGGATCGCTGATGTGCGGTCCGTACGCGTTCTCCGTGGTCGACGGCAGCCAGCGGATCGTGTTGTAGCGCGCGTCGTCGAGGTCGAAGTTCGGATCGTTGGTCGGCGCCGGCTCGGCGCGGATGGCGTTGCTGAAGCCCGCCGCCCGGAAGATCGGCTCCCACTGCTCGACGCCCTTGATGATCCACGGCACCCACTTGGACGGCGTCGCGGGATCCACGTAGAACACGATCGGCGTGATCGGGTCCGACACCGCGGCGGCCGGATTCGACGGCTCGAGCCGGAACCGCGCGATGTAGCAGCGCGTGTCGCGCGGGACGATCTCCTGGTCGTAGTCCTCGAACGACAGATTGAAATACCCGATCCGGTCGTCGCACAGCCGCGGCATCATCGGCGTATCGGGCAGCAGCACCATGGAGTAGTTCATCAGCATGGTGAGCGAGTTGATCGACTCACCCTGCCCCGGCACCGAATCGACCTCGAAGGTCTGCAGCGCGCTGACCTCGACGTTGCGCGGGAAGCTGCGCACCCGTTGAATGGCCGAGCGCGCGGGGTCCAGGCGGCGCACCTTCACCCGGTCCTGCCGGATGTTGAACTCGCTCACGTCGCCGGTGAACAGCTTCGTCACGTCGATCACGACGTTGCTGTCGCCGGGGCTGTAGGCCGCGACGTCGAACGACGCGACGATGGGCGCGAGGTTCGACAGATCCACCGCGCGCGCGATCGGCCGGGTGCTGTCGGCGCGAATGTCGGACAGCACGATCCGCAGGAACACGTGGTTGCCCAGCTGCTCCCACCGGACCACCTGGTCCGTGATTTCCTCGCCCGCATAGCGCACGCCGTGCGCGGTGCCCCGCTGGTCGGCGACCAGCAGAAATTCCTTGCCGAGCATCGCGCGGGGGATCTCGTAGAAGAGCTTGTCGCCGAGCCGGTGGGCGATGAACACGCCGGAATCGGTCGTCGCCTGCGCGGTGATCACGTCCCCGTAGGGCTTGGGACCCTCGGGCTGCTGGCCGCCATGCCCCGGGCCCTGTCCGCCGCCGGGCGCGCCCTGGCCGGACGCCGGCTGCGGAGGATTGGGATTGGGCTGGCGGGGATTCTGCGCAGCGCCGGCGCTCGCGAAGGCCGCAAGCGCAACCAGAGCGGACACGGTAGCACGTCTCAGCATCGGAAACTCGATTCAAAGGTGGATGAGACCGACGGTGCAGAATGAACACCGGCGGCAGACGGATGCGCGGCCAATTCTGGAGTGAAGCGCGCGGTTCCGCTAGAGCGGCCCTCAGGCCGCGATGCGCTCCCCGCATTCGGAGCAGAACTTGGCGGCGCCCTCGAGGCGGGCCCCGCATTCCTCGCAGAACCGGCGTGACGCCGGCACGCCGGCCGCCGGCGCGGCGTCGGGAGGCGCGTCCGCGTCCTTCATCGCCGCCATCGCCTCGCCCGCGTAGCGGCGGTACAGCCGGTCGTAGTCGACGTCGGAGAGCTTGCCCGTCGCCTGGTCGAACTCGATTTCCTTGATGGCCGCGAGGGCCAGGTCGCGGCGCCGCTGCTCGGGCGTGATGTCGTCATCGTCGCTGTTCGACAGCAGCGCCGCCGCCGGGCCGACCGGCCGCAGGAGCGGCTCCAGCACCAGCGCGACGGCCAGCAGCGCGAGGATGGTCTCGGCGATCAGCGTCACGTCAGGACTCGAACTTCTCGAGTTCGTGCTTGAGCCGCTCGACCGCGTCGGGATCGGCGTTCGCGAGGGCGGGGCCGTCCGCCGCAACCGGCTCGGCCTGCCGCCCGACCAGCCGTCGCATCGCCAGCCCCAGCAGCCCGATGCCCACACCCAGCCCGACGAACGGCATGACGTAGGCGACCCAGTCGAAGCCGCGCTTCGGCGGCTGCATGAGGACGGACACGCCGTACTGTGCCACGAACGCCGCCAGCACCTGGGTTTCGGTCATCCCCGAGTCGAGCCGGGCCAGCACCAGGCGGTGCATCGCCGGCGACGTGGTGCAGTTGAAGTCGGTCGTGCGGCACGTGAACACGTCCAGATTGCAGCCGCAGGTGCAGCGGATCTTGTGCTCGATGTCCTTGACGACCGCTTCGTCGTCGCGCGCCGTGCTCGGGGCGCGCTCCTGCACGTAGGCCGGCGCATAGAGCTGGCCGTCGCTGGAATCCACGCGCCCCGCCGTCGTCCGCGCGGGCGTCTGCGCGAGCAGGGAGGCGGGAGCCAACCCGCACAACAGCACCAGGCCGCGCCGCCGCCACGTCAGGTTCATGCCGTCACCCTCGCAACGTACCCCGCCGGCTCGGCGCGCCGCCGGCTCGCCGCCGTCGGGCCGCCGCCGCCCGGCCACATTGAAATGAGTCCGCCCACCACCAGCACCATGCCGCCGTACCACACCCACCACACCAGTGGGTTGAGCGTGATCCGGAACACGGATTCTTCCGTTCCCTGCACCGAGCCGGCGTAGACGACGTACAGGTCCTCGCGGATGTCCGAGCGGATCGCGACCTCGGTGCTCGGCTCGAACGTGGTCTGGCCCAGCGAATTGAGGTGCTGGCGCTTCTCGGAACGCATCAGCCCCAGCGGCACGCCGTCGCGACTGACCTCGAGCGTGGCCGCCGTCACGAATCGGTTGAGCTGCTCGTACTGCGACACGCCGTCGAGCGTCAGCCGGAACACGTGCCCGTAGGGCGAGCGCACCTCGACCGACTGGCCCGGCTTCAGCGTCGCTTCGGTGTCGCTCTTGAAGGCGAGGCCCGCGAATCCGGCGAACAGCATGACGATGCCGAGGTGAACGACGTAGCCGCCGTAGCGGCGGCGGTTGCGGCCCACCAGCCGCACGAACGCCAGCGGCACGCTCTCCTGGTGGAGGCGCATCCGCGCCCCGGTGCCGCGCACGAACTCCTGCACGACGGTCGCCACGACGAACGCGCCCAGCGCGAACGCGCCGATCGCCCACCCGTCGCTCATCCGCACCAGCGTCAGGGCCGTCGCCGTCAGCAGCAGCATCGCGACCGGCCACAAGAACTGGCGCTTGAGGTTCCCGGTGGACGCGTGACGCCACGCGATCAACGGCCCGATGCCGGTCAGCAGCAACAGCAACAGGCCGAGCGGGACGTTGACCTGGTTGAAGAACGGCGGACCCACCGTGACCTTGGTGCCCTGAACCAGCTCCGAGAGAATGGGGAACAGCGTCCCCCACAACACGGAGAAGGCAATCACGATCAGGATGAGGTTGTTGAACAGGAACGCGGCCTCGCGGCTCACCATGCTCTCGAGCTTGCTCTCCGCCTCGAGCTGCGGCCAGCGATACACGAGCAGCGTGATCGACGAGACCGCGGCGAACACGAGGAAGATCAGGAAGAAGTAGCCGACGCCCGACTGGGCGAAGCTGTGGACGCTGGAGATCACGCCCGAGCGCGTGATGAACGTCCCGAAGATCGACAGCAGGAACGACGCCACCACCAGGCTCATGTTCCACCGCTTCAGCATGCCGCGCTTTTCCTGGATCATCACCGAGTGCAGGAACGCGGTCATGGTGAGCCACGGCAGGAACGACGCGTTTTCGACCGGGTCCCACGCCCAGTAGCCGCCCCAGCCGAGCTCGACGTACGCCCACCACATGCCGAGCACGATGCCCGCCGAGAGGAACAGCCACGACAGAATCGTCCACTTGCGGATCGCGTGAAGCCAGCCGGTGTCGAGCTTGCCGGAGATCAGCGCGCCGACCGCGAACGCGAACGGGATGGTGATGCTGGTATAGCCGAGATACAGCATCGGCGGATGGATCGTCATGCCCGGGTTCTGGAGCTGCGGGTTGAGTCCGTTGCCGTCGGCCGGCGTGAAGCCCAGCCGCTGGAACGGGTTGGCCGCGAACACCATCACCGAGACGAAGAACGTCACCACCACGAGCACGGTACCGGCCACGTACGGCGTGAGGTCCCGGTACTTGCCGCGGTTGCTGATCATCGCCGCGGAGCCGAACGTCGCCACGACGATGGACCAGAACAGCAGCGAGCCCTTCTGGCCCGCGTAGAACGCCGACCACGTGTACCACAGCGGCAGATTGCGGCTGGTGTAGGCCGCGACGTACTCGAGCGTGAAATCGTGCGTCAGCAGGGCGTGCAGCAACCCCGCCGAGGCCACCGCCAGCAGCCCCCACACCACGTACAGCGCGCGCTCGCCGCTGGCCGCGAGATCCGGGAGGTGCTTGATGCCGCCGACGAAACACATCACGCTGCCCCACACGCCGATGAGCAGCGTGAGCCACAGCGCGATGTTGGCGATATCGGTCACGTCGTGGTCCGCGGCGCGCCGGCGGTATGCTGGGCGGCCGGGTTGGTCGGCGCATTCTCGTAGCGCGACCCGCACTTGGCCAGCACCGTGGTCGCGTGGAACGTGCCGTCCGGCGCGAGCCGCCCCTCGACGACCACGTCGGCCTCGTCCGTGAACGTGTCGGGCACCAGGCCGTGGTAGGTGACCGGGTAGCTGACCGTCCCGTCGCTCACGCGGAAGTCCACCGTTTGCGTGGCGACGTCGCGCGTGATCGAACCCTTCACAACCCGAGCCCCGACCTTGAGCCCGACATTATAGAAGGAGTGGTCCGCGCGGATCTTGGCCGCCAACTCCGTGGGCGTCAGGTAATACTGACCGGTATCCCGGATCCCCGTGGCCATGAGGTAGCCCACGGTGGCCAGGATCAGCCCACCGCCAAGCAGGAACTTGAATCGTGCGTTCACTGGCGCCGCCCCGTATAAGTCGAGTGAAGTTTACCAGCGCTTGGACAGGGGCAAAAGGAATGCCAAGCGATACCCTAGGAATTTATACACCAGCCGGGACAACTTGTCTCATGGAGCGTTTCGGGCCCATGCCAGCGTGGCCCGAACCGCCCGCCCCCACTCGAGCCACCGGCCCTCGGGCAGGCTTCCCGGCTGGAAGCTCCGATAGTGGCGTGTGGCCTCGAGGTCCGCAGCCGACTTCCACACGCCGGTCGCCAGCCCGGCGAGCCCGGCCGCTCCGAACGCGGTGGATTCCAGCAGGTCCGGCCGCCGCACCGGCACGCCGAGCACGTCGGCCTGGAACTGCATCAGCCAGTCGTTGGCCGTCGCGCCGCCGTCGACCTTGAGGTCCGCGAGCGCCAGGCCGGCGTCGTGGGTCATCGCGTCGAGCACCTCGCGCGTCGCGAACGCCATGGACTCCAGCGTGGCGCGCGCGAGGTGTGCGGTGGTCGTGCCGCGCGTCAACCCGTAGATGGCGCCGCGGGCCTCCGGCTCCCAGTGCGGCGCGCCCAGGCCGGTCAGCGCCGGCACGAACACCACGCCGCCCGTGTCCGCCACCGAGCGCGCCAGCGCCTCGGTCTCCCGCGCCTCGGCGATCAGGCCGAGGCCGTCGCGCAGCCACTGCACCGCGGCGCCGGCGATGAAGATCGAGCCCTCGAGCGCGTACACCGGGCGACCCGCGGCGTCGCAGGCGATGGTGGTGAGCAGTCCGCGCGAGCTCGCCACGCGTTGCGCGCCCGTGTTGAGCAGCAGGAACGCGCCGGTGCCGTACGTCGTCTTGGCGGTGCCCGGCGTGACGCAGCCCTGGCCGAACAGCGCGGCCTGCTGGTCGCCGGCGATGCCCGCCACGGGGATCGGGGCGCCGAACCACTCGGCGTCGGCGACGCCGAACTCGCCGGAGGACGGCCTGACCTCGGGCAGCATCTCGCGCCGCACGCCGAACTCGCGCAGCAGCACGTCGTCCCAGTCGCGGGTGTCGATGTTGTAGAGCATCGTCCGCGACGCGTTAGTGGGATCGGTGACGTGCGCCCGGCCCTTGGTGAGCCGGGAGACGAGCCACGTGTCCACCGTGCCGCACAGCGCGTCACTCCTGTTGGTATTCGACAGGAGCCACTCGAGCTTGGTGGCCGAGAAGTAGGGATCGGGCACCAGCCCGGTGCGCCGCGCGATGTCGGCCGCGTCGAGCCGCCGGCACCGCTCGGCGGTGCGGCGGTCCTGCCAGACAATCGCGCGGTGCAGCGGCCGGCCGCTCGCGCGGTCCCACAGGAGCGCGGTCTCGCGCTGGTTGGTGATGCCGATGGCCGCGAGGTCCTTCCCCGCGCACCGCGCCCCACGCACCGCCTCCCGCGCCGCGTCCAGCGTCAGCCGCCACAGGTCGTCGGGATCGTGCTCGACCCAGCCCGGCCGCGGGAAGTGTTGCGGGATTTCCCGGGTAGCGCGGCCACGCACCGCGCCCTCCGCGTCGATCACGAGCGCGGTCGATCCGGTGGTGCCCTGATCCAGCGCGAGAACCAGCGACATGCGCGCTACGGCCTGTGCATGCCGCCCGGGCCCATCATGTCGCCCATGCGCATCGAGTCGGCCATCGCGACGACGTGCTGCTGCTGCGTCGCGGTGAGCAGAGGCCAGGCCTGCGCCGCCGCCCGCACCAGGGCCCAGTGCGCGTCGGCCATGAAGCGCATCGCCGCCTGGAAGTGCAGCTTCACCGTCGCGGTGTCGGGCTGCGCGACGCGCAGCACGGCGACCATTTCGTGCAGGTGCATCGCGGCCTGGGACGCCGCGGCGTCCGACTCCCGCTGCGCGGCATCGCGCAGCGACGCCAGCTGCGCCTGCTGCTGACCGGTCAGGCCCAACCGCTCCGCCGCCGCGAGCAGATGCGCCGGCGTGGCCGCCATGGCCTGCATCATGGGCGTCATCATGGAGTCCATCATGCCCATGCCGGGGTGCATCATGCCCATACCGCCGGGCTGCTGCGCCATCAGCGGGCCGGCCACCGCGACGAGAGCGAGCATCCACACGCTGGTCCGCATCCTCATTCCTGATCCCCCCGAGATGGTGGCACGAGTTCGGTTCGCCCGTAGCATACCCCGCCGGGCGGCGGCGCGCACGCGGCGAGCGTCGCGAGCGGCGCCCGTGTCCACTCTTGCCGGTGGCGGCGACGCCGCCGCATCGTTCGCGCCATGACGGAGGCACCGTTCCAGCCCGACCGCGCGCGCCTCGAGGCGCACGTACGCCGTCTCGCCGAACCGCGCCACCCCGTGGCGGCGCCGCGCGCGCTCGAGGAGGCGGAGCGCTACGTCGCCACGCAACTGGCCGCGCTCGGCCTGGATGTGGAGCGGCAGCCGTTCGAGTGGCGCGGCCGGACCCACCACAACGTCGTGGCGACGCTGGCCGGCCGGGACGTCGCGCGGCCGTGGGTGATCGTGGGCGCGCATTTCGACTCGGTGGCGCGCTCGCCAGGCGCCGACGACAACGCGAGCGGGGTCGCGGCGACGCTCGAGGTCGCCCGCCTCCTGGCCGGCCGGGCGCCCGGCGCCACGATGCAGTTCGTCGGGTTCAACCTCGAGGAGATCCAGGACAACCTGCTGCACTTCAAGGTGGGCAGCCGCTTCTACGTGGAGCGGCTCAAGGAGGAAGGCCGGCGCGTCGCGGGGGCCCTCGTGCTCGAGATGGTGGGCTTCACCGGGCCGAACCAGGAGGTACCGGCGGCCGTCCGCCTCGCCAAGCGGGTGCCGCGGACCGGCACGTTCCTCGCCGCCGTGGGCGACGGCGCGTCCGCCGTGCCGCTGCAGGCGATGGACACCGCGGCGCGCGGCATCGTGGAGCTGGTGTCGCTGGCGGTGCCGCTCAAGGGCTGGCCCGTCCCCGACACTCGCCGCAGCGACAACGCCCGGTTCTGGGACCTGGGCTATCCGGCGCTCATGATCACCGATACGGCCGACCTGCGGAACCCGCACTACCACCGCGCCACCGACACGCCGGACACGCTCGACTTCGCGTTCATGGCGAGCGCCACGGAAGCGGTGGCGCGCTGCGCGTGGGCGCTGGCGCGGTAGCGCGCCGGCGCGTCGCGGGCGCCCCACCGGGCTGCTAGTTTTCCGCCATGAGCTACCAGACGCTGCTCCTCGAGACCCGCGACGGCATCGCGTTTCTCACCATCAACCGCCCCGACAAACTCAACGCCCTGAGCGACACGGTCGTGCGGGAACTGCACGAGGCCGTCCTCGCCATCGGCGCGGACCCCGCGGTGCGCGGCGTGATCCTCACCGGCGCCGGGCCCAAGGCCTTCGTTGCCGGCGCCGACATCGGCGACCTGGCCAGGCAGGGCGTGCTCGACGGCAGGCGCCGCGCGCTCGCCGGCCAGCGGATGCTCGAGGCCATCGAACGGCTCGGCAAGCCGGTGCTCGCCGCGGTCAACGGGTTCGCGCTGGGGGGCGGGTGCGAGCTGGCGATGGCCTGCCACATCCGCATCGCGAGCGAGAGCGCGCGGTTCGGCCAGCCCGAGGTCGCCCTCGGCATTACGCCCGGGTACGGCGGGACGCAGCGGTTGCCGCGGATCGTGGGCAAGGGCAACGCGCTCTACATCCTGCTGACCGGCGAGCACGTGGGCGCGGCCGACGCGCTGCGCATGGGACTGGTCAGCAAGGTCGTGCCGGCCGATCAACTCCAGGCCGAAGCCGAGAAGCTCATGAAGACCATCGTCGCCAAGGGCCCGCTGGCGGTGGCGCTCACCATCGAGGCGGTCAACCGCGGCCTCGAGACCACGCTCGAGGAGGGGCTGCGCATCGAGGCCGACGCGTTCGGGCTGGTGGCAAGCAGCGCCGACATGAAGGAAGGCCTCACCGCGTTCCTCGAGAAACGCCCCGCCAGGTTCACCGGCGCATGAGACGGGCGACGGGGCCAGGGCGCCGGCTCCGGTCCTGCTGGCGGCTGGGCCTGGTGGCGCTGTGGGCGTGCACCGACCCGCATCAGCGTCCCGTGCCACCCCAGGTCGAATTGCGGTTTCCCATGCCGTTCGTGGTCGCGAGCCCCGGTACCCTAACGTACGACGTGTACGCGAGCGACGCGGCCGGCGTCGGCACGATCCGCACCCAGGTGCGCTCGTCCGACTCGACCCTGAACCTCGACACCACGGTGTACGAGTACGACACGGTCACGACCCTGCAGACCTTCGCCTGGCCCGTGCCCCCCGGCATGCCCACCGGGGCCACCGTGACCATCCTGGCGACCTCCGAAGACGTGCTCGCGTTGACCGGCGCCGACTCGGCGACCTTCACGGTTCAGGACACCAGTTCCGCCCCCCACGCGCCGCGCCACGATCGCTCGAAAATCGGGCATTTGTAACACGGCTCAAACCCTTGTAATTGTTGGGGTTTTGCGCTATTTTTCGGCCTCGTGAACGGGCTCTCGTCGTGGCGCCAGGCCATGGCCCTGAGCAGGTTGGGCCGTGGCCTTTTTTGCGCCTGGTTTGGGGCACCGCCCCTCCCCCCATTGGCTGCCTGTTCGAGGCGCTTCCCGGGTCATGAGACGGCCGCGCGCGCGCGGGCCGTGACGGTTCGATAGGACGGATCCGGCAGTTGATGGTGCGCGGCTTCCGCAACCTCGCGGACGCCGATCTGGACGTGCCGCGCGAGGGCTGGGTGCTGGTGGGCCCGAACGGTCACGGCAAGACCAGCGTGCTCGAGGCGGCGCTGTACTGCCAGGTGTTCCGGAGCTTCCGGGCGGCGGCCGACCGCGAGTTGGTGACGTTCGGCGCCGACGGGTTTCACCTGTCGGTCGCACTCGAGGCGGAGGGCGACGCGCCACCGGGCCGGCCAGGCGCGGCCGCTGAGCGAGACTGTGTTGCGGCGGGGTACGACGCGCGCACCCGGCAGAAGCGCATCACGGTCGGCGGCGCGCCCGCGGGCCGCACGGCCGACGCGATCGGCGTAGTGCGCGGCGTGGTGATGAGTCCCGGCGACGTGGCGTTGGTGGCCGGCGGTCCCCGGGAACGGCGCCGGTTTCTCGACGTGTTGCTGGCCCTGACGGTGCCCGGCTACCTCGATGCGCTGGAGCGCTACCGGCGCGCGTTGCGGCACCGGGCCCGCGCCACCCGGGCGGAGCTGCCCACCTGGGACCGGATGCTCGCCGAACGCGGCGTCGCGCTGGTCGACGCCCGGCGCGCCTGGACGGCCGCGTGGGCCGGACGCTACGCCGAGCTGTGCGCCTCGTTAGGCGAGCGCGCCGCGCCGGAGCTGGCGTATCGGCCCAACGTCGAGGGCGGCGCCGACGCGATCTTCGAGGCGCTGGAGCGCCGGCGCGCGCGCGATGCGATGACCGGCCACGCCGGCGCCGGCCCGCATCGCGACGAACTCCGGCTGCTGCTGGACGGCCGCGAGTTGCGGGTCTACGGCTCGGCGGGGCAGCAGCGCACCGCGGCCATCGCGCTGCGGCTGGTCGAGGCGGAGACGCTGCACGGGGCGACCGGCCGCGCGGTGCTGCTGGGCCTCGACGACGCCTTCGCCGAACTCGACCAGGAGCGCGGCACCAGGCTGGCCGGCCTTGCGCTCGCGGCGGCGCGGGCGGGCTATCAGATCGTGGCGGCGGTGCCGAAGGCCGGAGACGTGCCGCGGGAACTGGCGGACCTGCCGATGCGGACCATTCGCGAAGGGCGGCTGACGTGAGCGAGACGCGTCGCACCAAGCGCACGCAGCGGGTGTCGGAGGCGCTTGCCGCCTACCTGAAGCACGCGGACATCGGCGGGCGCGTGGCGCAGGCCGACGTGGTGCTGCGCTGGCCGTCCCTGGTCGGGCCGCAGGTCGCGCGCGCCGCGCGCGCCGAGTCGGTCAGCGCCGACGGGACCCTGTTCGTCCGGGTCGCGTCCAGCGCGTGGCGCCAGGAGCTGTCGCTGATGGCCCCCGAGATCATGGCCAAGCTCAACGCGGGACGGCGGACCGGCCGGATCGAGAAGATCTTCTGGCTGGTGGGGCCGAAGGCGGCGGCGCGGTGACCCCGCGCTCGGCGCCGTTGACGATGCGGGAGGCGGCGGCCGCGATTCTCGCCGAGCAGGCCGGCGAGCTCAAGCGCTGCCGCCGCGGCGCCCGCGCCGGCGACGTGGACGCGGTGCACGACACCCGCGTGGCCACCCGGCGCATTCGCGCCGCCCTCCGCGTGTTCGGCGCGTCGCGGCGGCGGCGGCGGGCGCTGCGCCGCCGGTTGCGGAAGCTCGCCACGGCGTTAGGCAGGGTGCGCGACCTCGACGTGATGACCGGATTGCTCGAGCGCCAGCAGCTCCACCGGCTTGGCGCCGCCGAGCTCGGTCGCGTGCGGGGATTGCTCGACGCGCTGCGCCGCCGCCGGCGGCGGGCGCTCCAGCGGCTCCGCGCGCGGCTCACCCGCGCGCGCGTCCGGGCGGTGCGCCGCCGGATCGGCGCGGTGGCCCGCCGCGGCCGCGCCGGCACGCGCGCCGAGCCGGCGGGGCGGGGCCTCGAGACCGCGGTGACGTCGCTGGCCGACGCGGTCGCGCGCGAACCGGCGATGCTGGAAGTGGCGCCCGACGCCGCGGCCACCCACCGTCTCCGCATCGCCTTCAAGCGGCTGCGGTACGCCCTCGAGTTTCACGCCGGCGCCGGCGACCTGGCCTTCGAGGCGGAGCTGCGGATCGCGCGGGCGATGCAGGACTGTCTCGGCGAGCTGCACGACACCGACCTGCTGCTGGCGCGGCTGGAGGAGGGCGCCGGCCCGTTCGCGGGGCCGTGGCCGCAGCTGCTGGCGCGGCTGCGGGCGAGCCGGCTGGGCCTGCTGCGGCGGTTCGCCGTGCTGCGCACCCGCTGGCGGGCGCGGACGGCGGAGCCGCCGGTCGAAGTCGAGGAGCCGCGGTTCGTGGCGCTCGAGCCCGCCGCGGTACAGTTGCGGCTGGTGACGGGGAGCCGCCAGATCGCCAGCGCGATGATTCGTTAGGCACTTTCACGCGGGACACCATGACCGACGACAAGAAGAAACACGAAGGCTACGACGCCGAGTCCATCCAGGTCCTCAAGGGGCTGGAGGCGGTGCGCAAGCGGCCGGGCATGTACATCGGCTCGACCGGCTCGCGGGGCCTGCACCACCTGGTCTACGAGGTGGTGGACAACTCGGTGGACGAGGCGCTCGCGGGCTACTGCGACGCCATCGACGTGATCATTCACGCCGACGACAGCGTCACCGTGAAGGACAACGGACGCGGCTTCCCGGTGGACATCCATCCCACCGAGAAGATCCCCGGGGTCGAGCTGGCGCTCACGGTGCTGCACGCGGGCGGCAAATTCGACAAGTCGAGCTACAAGGTGTCGGGCGGCCTCCACGGCGTCGGCGTCTCGGTGGTGAACGCGCTGTCGGAGCGGCTCGAGGTCCTGGTGGACCGCGACGGCCAGCGCCACCACATGGCGTTCGCCCGCGGCGAGACGGTCAAGAAGCTCTCGGTGAAGGAAAAGGTGAAAGGCACCGGCACCATCGTGCGTTTCAAGCCCGACACCACCGTCTTCAGCGAGACGCGGTTCGACTTCGACATCCTCGACGGGCGGCTGCGGGAGCTGGCGTTCCTCAACAAGGGCCTCACCATCACGCTCAAGGACGAGCGCGAGGGCAAGCAGCGCGAGGTCACGCACTTCTACAAGGGCGGCCTGGTCCAGTTCGTGGAGTTCCTGAACCAGAACAAGAAACCGTTCCACAAGCCCATTCTCATCGAGACGCTGAAGGACGAGGTCGACGTGCAGCTCGCCATCCAGTACGAGGCGGGCTACGCGGAGAACACCCTGACCTTCGTCAACAACATCAACACCCACGAGGGCGGGACGCACCTCACCGGCTTCAAGAGCGCGCTCACCCGCACGCTCAACGAGTACGCGAAGAAGGCGGGGCTGCTCAAGAAGGCCGACTTCACGCTCTCCGGCGACGACGTGCGCGAGGGCCTGACCTGCGTGCTCAGCATCAAGGTGCGCGAGCCGCAGTTCGAAGGGCAGACCAAGACCAAGCTCGGCAACAGCGAGGTCGAGGGCATCGTCAAGAGCGTGGTGAACGAGTTCCTCGGCAATTACCTCGAGGAGCATCCGCCGGTCGCGCGGGGCATCATCGAGAAGGCCTATCAGGCCGCGCAGGCGCGCGAGGCGGCGCGCAAGGCGCGCGACCTGGTGCGCAAGAAGAGCGCGCTCGAGGGCGGCATCCTCCCCGGCAAGCTCGCCGACTGCTCGCTGAACGATCCGGCGATGTGCGAGATCTACCTGGTCGAGGGCGACAGCGCCGGCGGGTCGGCCAAGCAGGGCCGCGACCGGCAGTTCCAGGCGATCCTGCCGCTGCGCGGCAAGATCCTCAACGTGCAGAAGGCGCGGATCGACAAGATCCTCAGCAACGAGGAGATCCGCACCATCATCACGGCCATCGGCACCGGCGCGGCCGAGGACTTCAAGGTCGAGGACGCGCGCTATCACAAGATCATCATCATGACCGACGCCGACGTGGACGGCGCGCACATCCGCACGCTGCTGCTGACGTTCTTCTACAAGGAAATGCAGCAGCTGATCGAGGCCGGCTACATCTACATCGCGCAGCCGCCGCTGTACCGGGTCGCCAAGGGCAAGGAGGAGTACTACGCCTACGACGAGACCGAGCGGGAGGAGTACAGCAAGCGGTTAGGCAACGGCGCGTCCGAGCGCGCCAGCATCAACATCCAGCGCTACAAGGGCCTCGGCGAGATGAACCCCGAGCAGCTGTGGAAGACCACCATGGATCCCGCCACGCGCACCATTCTCAAGGTCGAGATGGAAAGCGCGCGCGAGGCGAGCGAGCTGTTCGAGAAGCTGATGGGCGACGAGGTCGAACCGCGGCGGAAGTTCATCGAAGAGCACGCGACCTTCGTGCGCAATCTGGACGTCTGAGCGAAACCGCGCGGGAGGGGCGAGACGGGGCTGCTGGGGGGGAACAACGCACCGGAAGGATCTCCCCCTCCCACGTTTGGCGATTTGCCGCTGCGAAGGAAACCGGGCCGGGGGCGCTGCGAGTCGCCCCCGCCTCCTCACCCCATCAACCAGTCCACCGCCGCCCGGTCGTCCGTGAAGGCCTTCACCCGCCCGCCGCGAAGCTCCGCGAGCGTGCAGACCATGCGCGCCACGCCGTACTGCGCGCCGGGCTGCACCACCAGCGCCACCGCGTGCCTGCCGAGCGCATCGCTGCTCGACAGCTCGTCCGCCAGCGCCTCGGCCTCCGGCGTCGTGGGCAGAAAGCGCACGTCGCGCAGGTCGAGCAGCACCGGCTGCGCCTCGGCAAGGCTGCCGTCACGCACCATGCCGCCGATGCTCTCGCGCACTTCGCGGAACGTCAGCGCGCTGAACAGCTCGAGCCGACGCAGCCCCGTGGGCAACTGCTTCACCGACTGTTCGACTGCGAGCCGCACGCCGCGCTCCCGCGCAAGAGGCACGATTCGAATCCTGCAGGCGATAAGAGGATGGGCGAATCCCGAGTGTCCGAAAAGCTGCGGACAGTGGTAGGCGAGACCCTGCCATGAGTAGTAGGCGAGACCCTGCTAGAACTAGTAGGTATTCCGCGATTGCTCCGCGTGGCTCAAGTTCGTACGCCCCTATACGTTTGTAGGGAATCCCCGCATACGGCTCGTCACCGATCTCCGGAGGTACTCGCATGCCACCGCTGGGACCCAGGGACCACCACATCACGCTGGCGCAAGCCATCCAGTTCACCGCCCGCCACCGCCAGATGGCCACTGCCGCGGCGACCATCAATGCCGGCGCCTTCCTCAGGGACCAGGTGCTGGAGCTGCTGAACCAGGCCGGGTGCGCCGGCATTCGCATCTACCTCGGCCGGGACAACAACGGCGCGACCAACTACGTCGCGGTCGGCGTGGACGCCAACGGCGACGACATGACCCAGGGGACGATCCTCGAGGTGATGTGGCCCTGCCCGCCCATGTGTCCGCCAAGCAGTGCGCTCAACGCTTGATTTCAGTGGCATCCCGCCGCTCATGCTGGTGGGCGGATTCATCCCGCTGCTGCCGTTGGGCGCCGCGCTGCTCAGCTTTCGGCGGCTTACGCGGACGCGCCTGCTCGTGTGCACGTGGTCGTTCTTCATCGTCGCCGCGACCGTCGGCTCGCGCCTCGTGTTGAGCCGCGACCACACGAACCTGTGGACGTCGTACCTGATCGATCCGGTGGAGGGCGTCCTGGCGCTCACCGCGATCGCCCAATTGCAGACCCGCACGCTGCTCCGGACCGCGATCATCGCCGCGATCCCGGCGTCGGTCGTCGCCTTCGCGCTCCTGGTCCTGCTGGTCGAGAACACCAGCTCCTTCAGCCGGGTGTCCTCACCGATGTACGCGTTGCTCTGCCTGGCGGCGGCCCTGGTGACATTGACCAGCCGGGCCATCGACGAGCCCGACAGCCTGCTGCGCCAGGACTGGTTCTGGTTTACAGGCGGCATGGCGCTGTACTTTGGTGCCTTCGCCGCCCTCACCCCCCTGGGCTTCGTGCTGGTGCATACGCGCCCGGATCTCGTGCTGCGGGCGTACGACGTCTATGCGCTGGCAACCATCGTCGCGTTCTTGGCCATCGGCGTGGGGATGCTGTGCCCGACTCCTCAGCTGTCTGGAACGTCTTCCTCGGCGCCGTTCTCAGCGTCGGAGTTGCCGTCGTCGCCCTCGGCGCTGCGCTGATCCAGGCGCAGCGCCGCCGGCGTGCCCTCCAGCTCACCTACACCCAGCGCCTCATCGCCGCGCAGGAGGAGGAGCGCGCCCGCGTGGCCCGCGAGGTGCACGACGACGCGCTTCAGCGCGTCGCGCTGATTCGCCACGAGGTCGAAGCGTTGAGCCGGTCCGACACCGACCCGGCCGATCCGGAGGGCCGCCAGCACCTCGAGGCGATCGCCGAGGAGGTGGCCGATCTGGGCGTCACGCTGCGCAGCGTCGCGCACGAGCTGCACCCGTCACTGATCGCCGACGTGGGCCTCGCGCGCGCCCTCGACGCGCTGGTCGCCGACTACCATCGCACCGACGGGATGACCGTGCACCTCACCGTGCCCGAGGAGCCGGTGGACCTGGCGCCCGCGGGCGCGCTCGCGCTGTACCGCATCACCCAGGAAGCGCTCCGCAACGTGATCCGCCACGCCGGCGTGCTGGAGGCGAACGTCGCCTTGACGCTGCGCGACGGGCTGGCCGTGCTCACCATCAGCGATCGCGGGGCCGGCTTCCAGGTCGGCGCGGCGCGCGAGCGGCCGAGCCTTGGCCTCACGTCCATGAAGGAGCGCGCCGGGATGGCCGGCGGCAGGGTGAGCGTCACGTCGTCGCCCGGGCAAGGCACCACGATCGAGGTTACCGTCCCGCGACTGAGGCCCGCGTGAGCCCGCCGCGCGCGCGCGTCTTCATCGCCGACGACCACCCGTTGCTGGTCGAGGCGCTGCGCACCATCCTCGCGCCGCACTTCGACGTCACCGGCACCGCACGATCGGGCGACGCCGTGCTCGCGGCGCTGCCGGCCTCGGCCGCCGACGCGCTGCTCCTGGACCTCAACATGCCGGGGCGCAGCGGCCTCGACCTGCTCCCCGACCTCGTCGCGCGGCACCCGGCGCTCAAGATCCTGGTCGTGACGATGTTCGTGGACCGGGTGATCGCGGACTCGGCCCTCGCCGCCGGCGCGCATGGCTTCGTGCCCAAGGACAGCAACCCGGACGAGCTGGTGGTGGCGCTCAACGAGGTGCTGGCGGGCCGCAGGTACGTCTCGCCCACCGTGCCGCGACAGTCGAACCGCGTGTCGATGGGCGCGAAGCACGTGGGTCTCGCGCGGCTCACGCCCCGGCAGCAGGAGATCGTCCGCCTGATCGGCAAGGGCAAGAGCACGGCCGACATCGCCGCGGCGCTGCACCTGTCCGTCCACACGGTGGGCTTCCACCGCAAGAACATCCGCCGGGTGCTGGGGATCGACTCGGACTGGGGCCTGGTACGGTTCGCGATTCTGGTGACGATGGGCGACGACGAGGACAACGCCCCGTCCTGAGCCGCGTCAGGGCGAGCTGGTCCGCCCCATGGCTTTGCGGAACCGATCGGTCAGCAACACACCGCCTGTCAGGTGTTCGCGCCGCGCCAGATCCTGGAGCTTCTGAATGCGCACGGCCGGCGGCGGGTGGGTCGCCATCAGGTCGCGTGTGATGCCTTCGCCGTGGCTCGCAAGTCGGCCGATGAACGCCGCCAGGCCGCCGGGGTCGTACCCCGCGCTCGCGGCCAGCTCGATGCCGACGCTGTCGGCCTGCAACTCGTTGTCGCGCGAGAGGCCGGTGAACAGCACGTTGCTGCCCTGCCCCACCACCTGCTGCAGCTTGGCCCCCGTGATGCCCGTCTGATCCTGAACCGACTGCATGAAGTCGGAGCGTCGCAGCTGCTCGATCACATGCCGCTTGTTGACGTGGCCGACCTCGTGCGCCAGCACGCCGGCCAGCTCGGCCTCGTTCTCCATGAGGTCGAGCGCTCCGCGAGTGATGAAGATGTACCCGCCCGGCGCCGAGAAGGCGTTGACCGTCGGCGTCTCGAGCACCGCGAACCGGTACACGATGTCGGGACGCGGGTCCTCGCCCGCCACCGTCAGGCCGACCAGGTTCACGTACGCGGTCAGCGCCGTGTCCTGCGACACCGGATACCGGCCGGCGATGGTCGCGGCGATGCCGCGGCCGATCTCGATCTCCTTGTCGGTGCTGATGGGCAGCAGCGTCCGCGCGACCGACCCGACGCTCCCCGCCGCGTGCCGCAGCCGGTCGAAGATGCTCTGCGCCCGCGCGGCGGCGGGCGTCGCCGCGAGTCCCAGCGCCACCAGCAGCGCGAGTCCGCCGACCCCGGCGGCGCGCCTCGCCCGGCTTCTCGGTGTGGCGTTCACGGCCGGGCCGTCCCGCTGTCGGGCGGCGCCGGTTTGTAGGGCCCCAGGCCGCCCAGCCGCATGAAATCCTCGAGACGCAGATCGCCGACCGCGTAGTGCTCCATGCGCACTACGGCCATCGTGTCGGGGTTGATGGCGATGGTGCCCCCCGGCGTCTGCACCTGGTCCACCCCGCGCGCGCCGGCGGTGGCCACCACGCTGGCGCTCCGCTGATCGCCGACCGCGGTGAGGCGCGAGGCGAGAAACTGCGCTCCCGCCGAGGCGTTGCGCGGGTCGAGCAGCTTGTCGTCGAAGCTGGCGCCGCGCACGCTGCGCCGGAACACGATCCTGAGGATGGAGCCGTCCGCCGCGCGGTCGGCGAATCGTCCGCTCACGGCGCCGGTGCGGCGGCCGGCGGCGTCGAAGATCAGCGTGGCGGCGCGCACCAGGCTGTCGCGTCCCAGGGCATGCTGCGCCAGCGGCGTCGTGCCGACGGCGGTGACGACCACGGCCGACGTCCCGGTGCCGAGGATCACTGTCGGGTCGCCGAACATCTGTCCGTCGCTCGAGCGCCGCACCTCGGCGCGCCAGCGCGGCGGGTGCGAGAAGTAGTCCACGCGCATGACCAGCGCCATCGAGTCGGTGGCCGGATCGTGCGTCACCGCCGGAACCAGCCGGCCGGCCTGCCAGTGCCCGGGGACGTAGATCACGTCGGACCACTGGGATTGCTGCGCCGCGAGGGGGCGCGCCATGGCGAGCGCGCCCAGCGTCGCGACGAGCACCGGCAGCGGCAGCCGCCCGACGCTACGCCTGGGCCGCAACCGTCTCCTCCGCCCGGGGCGCCGTCGCGCCGGCCCGGGAAACGAGCTCGAAGATCTGCACCGGCTTGGTCTTTCCCTTCACCTTGACGTCTCCCAGCGGACGGGTCACGAACCGGCCGGCCAGCCTGGCGAGGCAGAACTCACTGATGATGATGGTCGTCTGGAATTCCTTGTTCAACCCCTCGAGTCGCGAGGCCAGGTTCACGCCGTCGCCGATCACCGTGTAATCGAGCTTGTGCTCGAGCGACCCGATGTTCCCGACCACCACGTCCGCCGTGTTGATCCCGATGCCGATGCGGATGGCCGGTTTGCCCTCCGCCGCGAACCGCTCGGCGAGCTTCAAGGTGGCGGCCTTCATGGCGAGCGCGCAGTCGCATGCCCGCTCGGCATGGTCGGCCAGCGGCACCGGCTCGCCCCAGAACGCCATCACCGCGTCGCCGATGAACTTATCGAGCGTCCCGCCCGACTGCTTCACGATCGCGGCCATCTCCGATAGATACACATTGAGGAACGCGATGACGTCCGTCGGTGACAGGGATTCCGAAATCGTGGTGAACCCCCGGATGTCGCTGAACAGGATGGACAGCTCGGCGCGCCGGCCCTCGGTGTGGAGCCGGCTCGGATCCTCGGCGAGCTGGGCCACGTATTCCGGCGCGACGTACTTGGAGAACATCTCGCGGATCTGCCGCTTGTGGCGGCCTTCGGTCATGTAGTTGACCGCCATGCCGCCGGTGAAGGTGAGCAGCACCGCGAGCGTGGGTGCGGAAGCGTCGAGCCAGACGCCGTGCGACCCGAACAGCCACCAGGTGAACGCGAGGTATAACGCGCCCAGGCCGATGCCCGCGGCCGCGCTCGCCCATACCGACGCCATCGCGGCCACCGCCAGGCCGGCGAGCAGGGCCGCCACCAGCAGCGCCGCGTCGTTGGCCAGCGTGGAGGCGCGGCGCAGGAAGTCACGCTGGAGCAGGTTGTCGGCGAGCGTGGCGTGAATCAACACGCCGGGGTCCGCCGGACTGAACGGGTTGGCGCGCGCCTCGAACAATCCCGAACCCGAGCCACCCACGAACACGACCTTGCCCGCGAGTGACGAGTCGACCTCGCCGGTCTGGACGTTTCTGATGATGTCCGCCACCGGGTAGACGCGGTACGTCTCCGAGCGGGCGCCGCGCGACGGATCGCGATACGGCCCCTTCCAGTTGATGAGAATGGCGCCGCGGTCGAGCGGAATGTCACGCAGACGCAGGGTGGTGTCGGCCGCGAGCGCGGCGGCGAGCGCCAACGTCGGGTACGCGTGGCCGCGGAACCGGAACAGCGGCGGCACGCGGCGCGCCACGCCGTCGACCGGGTCGGGTGTGAAGTTGATCACACCGAGCGCGCGCGACGCGTCCATCAGCTGCCGGTAGGGATGTTCGACCGCCTGGAATTCCGGCGCCGGGACGCCGGCCGCGTCGCGCGCGAACCGCGGCAGCTCGGCGACGGCGGCGGAATCCTCGCGTTCCCGCGCCAGCCGCGCGGCCGCCGTATCGCCGTAGGTCTGGAACGTCAGGGTGTGGATCACGTTCCCGGCCGCGGCGGTGGCGGCGGCGAACTGGGCATCGCCCGCCGAGTCGTAGCGCAGCGGGTCCGGGTACGTGAAGTCGAACACCACCAGCTTGACGCGGGCCTGCGCCAGGTAGCCGACCACCGCGGCCCACGCGCCGCGCGGCCACGGCGGGCGGCCATAGTACGGGCGCAGCTGATCGAGCGACGCTTCGTCCTGATCGACGATGACGATGTTGGTGTCCGCCCGCGCCGCGTGCCGTGTGCGGAACCGCAGATCGAGCGTCTTGAGCTCGAGGGCCTGGAAGGCGTAGGTCCCGCGCAGCGCGAGCAGCACCAGCGCGACCACGAGCCCGACCGCCAGCCCGCGGAGCGCGGCGCGCTCGCGCCGGCTCACGCGGGGGTCATGAGATCGAGGGGCGGCGGTTCGTCCTCGATGAGATACTGGAACCGCTCTCGGAAGTCCTCCAGCGAGATGTGCGCGATGGCGGCGAACCGGGCGAGCTCGTGCGGGTCCTCGAAATCGTCGCGCCGCAGGCGGATCATGTAGCGCCGCGCGATGGCGTAGCGCGTGCTGCGGATGTCCACGCGGCGGATCCGGGTGCGGCCAGTCTGGCCGTCGATCATCTCGGCGAACGGGATCGGCACGAATTGCCCGCCCTGCATCGAGATCATCACCGCGCTGCCGCCCGACAGCAGGTACTTCGCGGCGCAGTACCCCAAGTCGCGCGTGTAGTCCATGTCGTAGGGAATGGGATCGGCGCAGCGCAGCTCGTAGCCGATGTTCTTGGCCACCACCGTCATCTTGATTCCGAATTCCCTGAGGCGCGACTGCACCGCCTTCTTGAGAATCTCGCCGATTTCGACCTCGGCGATCCGGAGGTTCCCGTGCGCGTCGCGCTCCACTTCGTCGATCTGGGCGAGGTCGGCGGGATCAGTGGCCTCTACCACACCCTCGGCGATCACCGCGACGCCGTGGCGCTGGCCGTCGGCCAGCCGCTTGATGATCGCGCAGGCGAGCGTGTCGACCAGGCGCTGGAACTTCACCTTGCCCTCGCCGAACTCCTCCGGCACCAGCGTCAGGGTGGCGCCCGACGCCTTGCCGATGCCGAGCGCGAGATGGCCGGTCTTGCGCCCCATCGTGATGATGAAATACCAGCGCGAGGTGGCGTGCGCGTCGACCATGAGGTTCTTCACGATTTCGGCGCCGTAATGGCGCGCCGTCGGGAAGCCGAACGTGTCGATGTCCGGCGGCAGGTCGAGATCGTTGTCGATCGTCTTGGGGACGTGCACCACCTGGATCCGCCCGGCGGCCTCCTTCTCGACCCGCATGGCCGAGAATGCCGTGTCGTCACCCCCGATCGTGATCAGCTGCGAGACGTTCATCCGCAGCAGCGTGTTCACGGTGTTGGTGATCAGCACCGGATCGGTGGTGGGGTTGGCCCGCGAGATCCCGATGATCGAGCCGCCACGGAAGTGGATGCGGCTGACGTCGTGGATGGTGAGCGGACGGGCGTGGTCGACGTTGCCCTGCATCAGCCACTCGAAACCATCTTCGATGCCGATGACGTCCACGCCTTCGAGAGCACTTCGGATGGTCGCCGCGCCGATGACGCTGTTGATACCGGGCGCCGGACCGCCGGCCACGAGAATGGCCAGCTGTTTGCGCTGACTCATAGGTGACGAACAATAATCACGTCGGCGCCGGCGTGCTCAGGCCGGCGCCGGCGCGGGGCACTCAGGGCTGCTTCGGCTTCGACTTCTCGCGGTAGTCGCCGCTGCCCACCCTGTCGGCGTCGATCGCGTCACCTGCGTCGCCGAGGGCCGCGGCGATGGACCGCCCGAGCTCGGCGCCCATCCGCGCGAACTCGGGGGAAAGGTCCCGGTCCATCCGGTTGCTCACCCGCTCCAGGCGCGGCGCCATGTCGCGGCCGAGCGCCACGCCCAGCGACTCGAACTGGGGCTCGAGGTCGCGATCGAACGTGGCCGCGATGCGCGCGGCGGCGGCGCGCACCGCCGCCGGATCACGCGCCCAGGCCTCGACGACCGTGTCGATGGCCGCATCGAGCTTCGCGTCCGCGGCGCGTTCCGACTCGCGCCGCGCCGCGTCACGCTGCCAGTCGTCGTCGCGACGGCCGCCCTCCGCCACTCCAGCGTCGGTGCGGCGCTCCACTCTAACCGGGTCGAGCGTCCAGGCCACACTGCCGTCCGGCGCCACGATCCGCACCCGCTGCGATGTCGTCACGTCGCGGTCGCCGGCGATGCTCAGCCCGCCGACGGTCACCGTGTACCCGTCCGGCAGCCTGATCTCGCGACCCCACTCGCGGAACCGGAGCGGCCCCTGCCCCGTGAGCCGCGCGCTGTAGCCGGCGCTGAGAACCAGGAGGCGTCCGTTGTCTCGCACGGCGAGCCAGGCGTCGCTGTCCACGGCCGCCACCGTCGGCCAGGCGGCGTCCGGCACATCGGCGATCGCCGCCGCTTCGCTCGCCCGCGCCGGGCGCGCGGGAGGCGCCAGCCGGCCCGTTTCGACGCCGGGAGCGCTCCACGCCACCAGGCCGAGCGCTGCCACGGCGACCACGCCGGCGGCGACGCGGCCGTGGCGCGACTCGACCGGCCGGCCGGCGAGCAGTCGCTCCACCCGCGCCACGAGCTGCGAGGGCCTGGAGGCCATCCCCGACACCAGCGCCAGCTCGGGCGCCGGCTTGATCCAGGTCGCGACCTCGGCGAGACAGCGGGCGAGCGCGAGGCCGCCGTCGGTGCGCGCCGCCGCCCAGTCATCACACAGATACTCCGCCACCTCGTGCAGCCGCCGGCGCGCGAGGCGGTTGAGCGGCTGGAGAAACAGCGCCGCGGCGATGACGGCGGACACCACCCGCCACCGGGAATCTCCGCGCACGACGTGCCCAAGCTCGTGCGCCAGGACCGCGCGCAGCTCGTCGGGTCCCAGCTCGGTCAGCGCCCGCTCCGGCAGGCAGATCTCCGCCGCCCCGAACGAGATGGGGCCGCTGAGCCGGCGCGACATGGTGAGTCGCACCGGAGTCGTCACGCCGGCTCGCGCGCGCAGGTCCTCGAGCATGCCGACGACGCGAGCGTCGGTGACGTCGGTACGGTCCGCGAGACGGCGGTGGACCGCGCGGCTGGTCAGCGCGAGGCCCGTCAGGCAGGCGAGCGCACCAAACAGCCACAACTCGAGCAGCATGCCGGGCCAGGCCGCGTGGAAGGAGCCCAGACGCCTGGCGCCGGGGGCGCTCGCGACGGATGCCGTGCTCGCGACGGTGGCGACCCCCATCGCGCGGCGCGCCGGCGGCGCCGGCGCCGCTGGGGCCACGGGGGCCGCCAGCGCCAGAGTGCCCAGGGCTTCGACCGTTGGAGCGGCCGAGTCGGCGCTCAGCGCCAGACGCGCCGGCGACGGATGCGCCGGCAGACTCAGCTGCACCGTGGCGGTGAGCAGGCCGCCGACGATCGCGGCCTTCCACATGAGGTCGCGGGCGCCGTGGCCGCGCGCCAGCCCGATCCCGCTCGCCACGCACGCCGCACCAATCAGCAGGGTCGAATGGACGAGGTAGGTCAGGAGCCAGGACACCGCGAGGAGCATGAGCGTCATGCGGACGGCCCCTTTCCGTGTTGCTTGGCGTCAATCAGGCGGCGGACTCGCTCCAGATCGCCCGCGTCGATCTCCCCGGCCGCGAGGAGATGGCTGACCAGGGCCGTGACGTCACCCTCGAACAGACGGTCCGCGAGCCCGGCCACCATGGAGCGCCGGACGTCTTCTTCCGATACGAGCGCGCGGTACACAAAGTGACGACCTTCGGCGCGCCGCCCGACCAACCCCGCCTTCTCGAGACGGGACAGCACGGTGGCGACGGTGGTCAGCGCAAGTCCGCGTTCGGCGACCAGCGCGGCATGGACGTCGGCGACCGGCGCCGCGTGGTCCCACAGCACGCGCATGACGGCCAACTGCAGCTCGGTAAGCTCGAGATCGGCCACGAACCAGCCTCCTCACGGGGCACACGGCGGGTCGGCATATTCTACAAGTGTAGTACGATGTGTCAAGACGGTAGGTTTCGGTGTACAATCACGCGTGTTGCCGGATCCGTCTGCGGAGGTTCACCATGCCCCGATTCCGCTCCATCGTGCCCGCCGCCCTGTTGCTCGTTCTGGGGGCATGCGGCTCGCACACGCCGCCCGCCGCTTCGACGACGCCGGCCAACGTCCCGGGAGGGGCGGCGAGCGCCGACGCGCAGGCTGCCGCGGCCCTGGAGGGCGACTGGGTGTGGAACGGCGACATCAACCTCGGCGCGGCGAACGGCAGTTTCCGGTTCACCTACATCGACGACCGCTGGACGGGCACCATCACGGTGGGCACGTACCCGCCGGCGCCGCTCACCTCGATGACCGTCGACCTGCCTGACCTGCGGTTCACGGCCGACGTCAACAACCAGCAGATGGAGTTCCGCGGCCGCCTGGAGGGGCGCAACACCATCACGGGAACGATCAGCGCGATGACCTCGATGGGACGGTTCGAGGCCGACCGCCGTTAGGCACTCCCGCGCGGGCTACGACCCGTGCTCGAGGACCACGAACTTCACGTCGTCGCTCGAGACGCCGCGCAGCCACGCGATCAGCTCACCGATCCGGGACGGCGGCTCGATCCCGCGCGCGCCGGTCATGGTGCGGCGCACCGTGAGCACCCGCCCCGCCTGCACGTAGGTCGCGGTGTACGTCCCGAACACGCTGGTGGCGCTCACGTCGGGGGGCAGCCGTGCCCGCCAGCCGTCCGGGAGCGTCACCTCGAGTTCGTTCACGATCTGAAACGCGCCGAACACCTGTTCGGCATCGATAGGAAAGCGCCGCGGCCCGCGCGATTCGAGGTCCTGCACCAGGCCGGGCGAGGCGAAGTTGTCGATCGGCAGGGTGAAGATGTCCACCCCGCCGGTCGAGGACGTCGGATGGGCGTGGCGCAGCAGCAGGGACACCCGCGGCACCGCCCGCAGGTCGCGGCCGTCGAACGCCTCCAGGCTGTCGCCGGACGCGCCCTGGAACACGCCGTCGGCGATCGCGCGGACCAGGCGGTCCCGCTCGACCGGCGTAAAAGGCTGCAGGAATTCCCGGCGCAGTCCGTACTGGCGGCTGCCGGTCCCTTCGGTCGCCAGGGACCCGTTGAACTCGCCGTCGGCCGTCAGCGTGCCGGCGATCCGGACCGTGGTGCGGTTCGCGTCGACCGAGTCCTGCGGCAGCGTGACCTGGTCGGTGGTGCCGTCGTCCTTGATGACCAGCGCGAAGCCACCCTGCTCGGCCGGTGGGAGCGAGCCGAACGGCGTCAGCTCGGCGGTCAGGTCCACGAACTGGTAGCCGCCGGCGCCGCCCGGGCGCTCCACGGCGGCGATCATGTGATCGAACTCGTCGGGCGTCGGGAGGTCGCGCCGCGCGTCGCCGCTGGAGCTGAGCAGCACGGGCCACGCGTGGACGCCCATGTGGCGCGCCAGGGCCACGAACAACGTCGCCTTGTCCTTGCAGTCGCCGTACTGGTCCCGCACCACGTCGGCCGGCAGGCGGGGTTGGTAGCCGCCGATGCCGAGCGACAGCGAGACGTAGCGGAAGTCCTGCGCGATCCAGCGGTGCAACGCGCGGAGCGAATCGTCCCGGGTGGCCAGGCCGGCGAGCACCGCCGCGGCGCGGGCCTCCACCTCCGGCGTCACCTGGTAGCGGTCGCGCGCCAGCCCGGCGAACCAGCGGCCGACCTGGTTCCAGGTGAGGGGCGCGAGCGCGGTGATCCGCACCTCGACCGTGTTGGGCTCAGCCGCGAACGGCTCGCCTTCCAGCCGCGGCACGTCCTGGTCCGCCCACAGGTAGTCGCGCCGCCCGGCCTGCTCGGTCACCACGACCGGATGGCGCAGGTTCTCTTCCTTGATGAGCGGGTGCAGCGCGGCGGGCGCGTCGAGCAGCAGGCGCGACCGGTGCACCGGCTCGCCGGTCGTGGTGGACCAGTTCGAGACGAAGTTCCCGGGCATGAACGGGCTGGTGACCTCGGTCGTGTAGCTGTAGTCGACGATGACGCCCGGCGCCACGCCGCCTAACGAGAGCCGGCGGACCCGCTCGTCGGTGTAGACCGGCGACGCCTCCGCCACCGGCGCGAGCGACTCCTGCTCATGGACCGGGGTGTCGCTGATCACGGTGCCGTCGGGCCGCAGCACGCGGGCCCAGTTCACCGTGAGCCGCTCGCGGCTCGGCGAGTACGAGAACGACAGTTCGCCCCAGGTTTCGGCCGCCTCGCGCGTCATCACGTGGATGATCTGCCGGTAGGTTCGGCTGCCGCGCCCGTCGGCCTCCATGCGCACCACGCCGTCGTCGAGGAGGTACGTGTACGGCTGGTCCGGGAAGGCGGCCGAGTCCTGAAGGGCCAGCGAGTAGATGGTGTCGGGGCGGACCGACGGGTCGCCGGCCGGCGTGATCCGCGGCGCCTGGGCCTGGAGGGCCGGCACCACGGCGAGGGCCGCGAGCAGGAAGGCTGATTTCATCGGCGGAATATACCGGCGCGGCGCGGGTGGAGCCTGCGGCGACGGCCCTACAATCCGCCGAACCACGGGTAGCCCTGGTCTTCCCAGTAGCCGCCCGGCCGCGTCGCGGTGAACTCCACCGCGTACACGTACTTGGTCAGCTTGTAGCCGAGCTTGGTCGGCGAGTACAGCCGGAGCGGCGCGCCGTGATCGGGCATCAGCGGCCGGTCGTTGAACGCGTAGGCGAGGATGGTCTGCGGATGCAGGGCCGACGGCAGGTCCCAGCCGTTGCTGTAGCCGTTGTCGAACGAGCGGATCATGACGTAGCGCGCGGCGGGCAGCGGCTCAACCCGGTCGGCCAGCGCGGCGAACCGCGCGCCGCTCCACGTGGCGATGGCCGTCCACCCTTCCACGCAGTGGTGCTTGACCGTGTAGGTGAGCCGCGGGAGCGCCTGCACCTGATCGAGCGTAAAGACCGTCGGCCGGCGCACCAGGCCGCCGACCTCGAGGCGCCACGCGGCGGGGTCCTTCAGCATCGGCATGCCGCCGTCGGTCACGTAGTACGCCGGGAAGTGGTTCTCCGGCGTGCGCCGCGCGATCGGATAGGTGCGCGCGAGCCGGCCTTCACCGAACAGCCGGGCCGACACGCCGTCGTTGAAGCGCGACACGCGCGCCAGCGTGCCTTCGAGGGGCCCGCCGTCCCAGCCGCAGGCGGCCAGCGCGCTCGATGCGCCGGCGGCGGCGGCGGCCAGCAGGAAGCGGCGACGGTCGCTCATGGCGTATCCTCGGGCCGCTGAGCGTCCGGCTCGGGCTCCGCGACCGCGGCGGCCGCGGCGGCCGCGGCGGCGGTGGCGGCGACAGCGGCGTGCTCCTCGGTGTTCGGTGGCGCGATCCGCGGCGCGGTAGCGGCGGTGCCGCTGGGGAACCGGCCGCGGTAGCGTCCCGTGATGATGGCGCGCAGGCTCGCCGGATCCACCACGAACACCAGCACCACGTGCACCACGATGAACGCGGTGAACAACCAAACCGCGAGGAAGTGCCAATAGCGCGTGATCTCGTACCCGCCGAACATCGCCGTCAGGAAGCCAAGCTGGACGGGTTTCCACAGCGCCAGGCCCGACAGAATGGACACGCACCCCAGCGCCACGATGAACGAATACGCGCCCTTCTGGAGCGCGTTGTGCTTCCCCTGGACCGGATGCTCCTTGCGCAGGCCGAGATAGTACTTCTGCATCTCGATGGCCGGCGCGATGTCGCGCGGGCGAAACGCGAGCTGCCGGATCTCGCCCGAGAAAAGCAGATAGAGCAGGTAGACGAGCCCGTTGGCGAACAGCAGCCACATCAACGCGAAGTGCCAGTTGAGCCCACCCGCCAGCCAGCCGCCCAGTCGCGCCCAGTGCGGGAGACCGCGGTTGTCGAACGGATTGGGCAGCGGGAGCGGGCGGCCACGGATCCCGAAGTGCGGGTACGCGCCGTAGATCTGGAGGCCGCTCGCCATCATGCCCAGCAGCACCACGGCGTTGACCCAGTGGGTCACCCGGACGATCCAGTGATGCCGGTGCACGAACACGCCCGGCGGCGGCGGCCGGTACTCGGCGGACGGGACGTTAGCGGGCACGATCCCTCAACGTGCGGCCATGGGCGCGGGTTCCCTCAGGGGGTTCGGGCGGCTCGAACGAACGCGTCCAGCTTCGCCGGGTCGAGCACGCCGCCGGTACGCACCCCCGAGCATACGTCCACCCCCGCGGGTCGCACCAGAGCCACGGCCTCGCGCACGTTGCCGGCGTGGAGCCCGCCCGCCAGCCAGACCGGGACCCGCACCGCCTCGCGGATCCGGCGCGACAGCTTCCAGTCGTGCACGCGGCCCGTACCGCCAAGCTCCTTGACCGGCGCGTCCGGTCGCCCCGAGTCGAGCAACAACTCGTCCACCTCGTCGGCGACCGCTGCGGCCTCGTGGACCGACCGTTCGTCCTGCACGTGGATCACCTGCACCACGCTCACGCCGGGCAGGGCCGAGCGCAGGTCGCGGTAGCTTCCGATCATCAGGCGGTCGCACACCTGCACGCTGCTCACGCCCAGGCGCCGGACCTGTGCGATGATGGCGGATGCGTCGGGCTTGCTGGTCAGCAGGAAGGTGCGCACCGCGCGCGGGACCAGCGGAACCAGCGTTTCGATTCGCGCGTCCGCGATGGGGCCCGGTCCGCTGGGCATTGCGGACACGAAGCCGAGCGCCGCGACGCCATGACCGGCGGCGAGGCGAATTTCCTCCGCGCTCTGGATGCAGCATATCTTGATGTTCACCATCGTGGACTCGGAATGCGTGTGACCGCTGCAAGGCTCGGCGCTGTGAGCGCGATCACCCTCGCGCTCGGGCTGTTTGGCGCCGCGCCGGCCCGGGCTCAGCTGACGCCGAACGAGCGCGCCGCGCTCGACGACCTCGCGCCCGCCTACGCCCAGCGCTTCGAGCTGCGCCGCGGCTGGTACCGCGATCGCCCCATCCGGTACTTCGACATCGGCCCGGTGGCCGTCACGCTCGCGCCGGTCTTTCTGTTCGCCACCGCGCTCGACTCGGCGGGGCGGCCGACCCTGGTGCCGGGTCAGCTGCCGGTGTTCGCGTCCTTGCCGGGGCTGGAAGGATACAGCGGTATCGTCCAGGTCCACTACGTGATCGTGCCGCCGGGCTATCGCGCCAACAGCGTGACCGATGCGCGGGCCATCGTGGCGATGGCGTTGCGCGGCGACGCGCGGCTGGTGATTCCGGGCAGCTACGCGAACCTCCCGATCGTGCCCGAGGGCTCCGCCCTGGTGGGCGACCCGGTGGGACGCGTGACCCAGGCCGGCTGGTTCCGGGGCGCGCGCGTCGCTTACTTCGATTTCGGCCTGACGCCGCTGGCGCCCGCGCCCATCTATGCGTTCATCACGGGCATGGAGAACGACGCGCCGCGGTTCCTGCGCGAGCAGGCCAATGTGGTGGATGTCGCGCCGGATTCGGGCGCAGACTACCGCGACCTGTGGGACGTCCATTTCGTGACGGTGCCGCCCGGCTACACACCGGACACCATCCGCGATCGCTCGACGCTGCTTGCCGAAGCGTCCGCGGGACACCTGACCATCCGGCGCGTCGGACAGGTCAGGAACTGCCCGGTCGTCAGTGTGGACGGTCGTCCCGCGACCCGGCGCGAGCTGGTACCGTAACGCGCCCGCGGCGGCGGGTCACGCCACTGGCGCTCGCCTGCCTCGCCGTGTAAATCGGGTGTCCTTCCCTCACTGATCGGACGTCATGCGCAAGGTGCTCAAGTGGGTCGGCATCGCGGTCGCCGGCCTTGTGGCGTTGGCGATTGTGGTCGCGGCCGGCATCTACTGGCAGGGCGGTCGAGAGGCGGGGCGCACCGTGACGGTGGCGTTCCAGCCGATCCCGATCCCGACCGATTCCGCATCCCTCGCTCGCGGGCAGCACCTCGCCGCGTCGATCACCAAATGCGTCCACTGCCACGGCGAGAATCTCGGCGGGACGCAGATGATCAACGGGATGCCGTTCATGAACCTGTGGGCGCCCAACATCACCAGCGGCGCCGGCGGCCTCGGCGGGCAACTGAGCGACGCGGACTGGGAGCGCGCCATCCGCTACGGCGTAGGGCCCACCGGGCGACGCCTGGTGATCATGCCGGCCGATGCGTACGTGTATCTGAGCGACGCCGACCTCGCCGACGTGATCGCGTACTTGAAGTCGGTGCCGCCCGTCGCGGGCGCGCGGCCGGCGCCGCAGTTCGGTCCCATTGCACGCATGCTGCTGGCGACCGGCACGTTTCCGCTCTACACCTACGACCAGATCGACGTCAGCCGGCGGACGATTCCCCCCGCCCCGGCGTACGGTGACACCCTCGCGCTGGGCCGGTACCTCACGCACGTCGGCGGGTGCATCAGCTGTCACGGGCCGAACCTCGCCGGCGGACCGATCCCTGGAATGCCGCCCGGCACCAAGCCGGCGGCGAATCTCACACCGACCGGGATCGGCCAGTTCACCGAGGCGGATTTCGTCCGCGTCCTGCGTGAGGGCACCGGGCCGGGCGGGGTGCCGATCGACACGCTCATGCCGTGGAAGCTCTCGGGCACGATGACCGATCCCGAGATCCATGCGGTCTGGACGTACATCAGGTCGGTGCCGCCGGCGGCATTTGGCGCGCGATGACCTGGTTGTGGGGCGGCCTGGCCGTGCTGGTGTTGTGGGCGGGGATCGTCGCCCTGCGACGGGAGGAGCCGGAACGGCCGCGCAGCCGCGAGGCCAGGCGGCCGCGCGCGGACGACGGCATCGATCGCGAGGAGCTGGAACGGGCGGAGCGTGAAGTGCGGGACCTCGACGCGTTCGACCAGCCGGACGACGGTTTTCAGGGTGACGACTGGGGTCCGGGCGCGCCGCGCGGCTTCCCGCCGGTGTAGCGCGACGCTCAGCCGCTCAGGCTCTCGGCGCCGTCCGCGGTGATGCGCGCCGCGAGCAGCGGCAGCAGGTCCGGTCTCCCATCCCCGATGCGGATCGCTTCGTCGAGCGCGCGCTGGGCCAGGGCCACGTCCGCGGCGTCGCGCGCGTAGATGGAGGCCAGCGGCTCGCCCTTGCGCACTTTATCGCCGGGGCGCCCGCTGACGACGAAGCCCACGGTCGGGTCCACCACGTCGTCGACCTTCTGGCGTCCGCCGCCCATCTGAACCACCGCGCGTCCGATCGGGCGGGGCAGCACTTCCAGGATCGTGCCGGCGCGCGGCGCGCCGTACACCTCGACTTCGCGCGCCTGGGGAAGCACCGACGGATCGTCCACCACCGCGGGATTTCCGCCCTGGGCCTCGATGATCTCCTGGAACTTGCGGGCGGCCGCGCCGTTCGCGATCGCCGCTTCGAGCGTGGCGCGCGCGGCCGCACGGTCGCGCTGGCCGGCGAGGACCAGCATCTCGACGCCCAGCGCGTACGTCACCTCGGCCAGATCGTCCGGCCCCTCGCCCTTGAGGGCCATGATCGCCTCTTCGGCTTCCAGCGCGTTGCCGCAGGCGCGGCCTAACGGCCGGTCCATCGCCGTCAGGAGCGCGACGGTGCGGCAGCCGCGGTCCTCGCCAAGCCGGATCATCGTCTCGGCCAGCTCTCGCGACCTGGCCGGGTCGGTGATGAACGCGCCGCTCCCCATCTTGACGTCGAGCACCAGGCCCTGGGCGCCCTCGGCGATCTTCTTGGACATGATGCTCGCGCTGATGAGCGGAATGCACTCGACGGTGGCGGTGACGTCGCGCAGCGCGTAGAGCTTCTTGTCGACCGGCGCCACTTCGGGCGTCTGGCCGATCATCGCGCACCCCACGCGCGCCACCTGCGCCTCGGTCTGTTCGAGCGAGAGCTGGGTGGTGAAGCCGGGAATCGACTCGAGCTTGTCGAGGGTGCCGCCGGTGTGGCCGAGCCCGCGGCCGCTCATCATCGGGACCGCCACGCCGCAGGCCGCCACCAGCGGCGCCAGCACCAGGGAGACCTTGTCGCCCACGCCGCCGGTCGAGTGCTTGTCGATGGCCGGACGCTTGAGGCCGGAGAAATCGAGGCGCCGCCCCGAGGCCAGCATGCCGTCCAGCAGGCCGGCAGTCTCCTCGCGGGCCAGCCCCTTCAGGAAGCACGCCATCAGCAGGGCGGCGATCTGGTAGTCGGGCACCGTGCCCGCCTCGAATCCCGCGAGCAGGTCCCGCCATTCCACCGCCGTGAGGGCGCCGCCGTCGCGCTTGCGCTCGATCAGTCCGGGCACGAACATTACTCGCTCGCCGCCTCCCCATTTCCACGGAGTGAACATCCCATGCGCGCGTTGACGGCGGTTGCCGCCGCCCTGGCCTGCCAGGTGACGATGCTCTCGGCGCAGGACGTCGCGACGCACCTGGCCGCCGCGGACGCGGCGCGCTGCCGGCGCGCGCCGCAGGAGGCGCTGGCGCAGCTGCGCGACGCCCTCGCGCTCGACTCGCTGAACTACGAAGCCAACTGGCGCGCCGCGCGCGAACTCACCGACATCGGCAAGATGATGCCGGACAACCAGGCCGCCGCGCGCGACTCGATCTACACGGAAGCCGACTCCCTCGCCCAGCGCGCGGTGCGCGTGAACCCCGACGGCGCGGACGGACACTACATGGTCGCCGTGGCGGTCGGGCGCGTCGCGCTGACCAAAGGCGCGCGGGAGCGGGTCCGGTACGCGGCCGTGATCCGCGACGAGGCGTTGCGCGCCACCGAGCTCGACCCGCGCCACGACGGCGCCCTGCACGTGCTCGGCCGGTGGAACGCCGAGATCGAGCGGCTGCCCGGGCTGACCAAGTTCTTCGCCAAGACGTTTCTCGGCGCGTCGGTCTTCAACCAGGCCTCGTGGGACAACGCGGTGCGCTACTTCGACGAGGCCATCGCGATCGCCCCGGACAACATCTATCACCATCTGGATCTGGCCGAAGCGTTGATCGACGCGGGGCGGCCCGACGACGCGCGCCCGCACCTGGAGCGCATTGCGACGCTGCCGCTGGGATGCGACCCCCAGGATCCCGACTACAAGCGCCAGGCCGTCGCGCTGCTGCAGCGGATCAGTCGGCGATAGCGTCCTGGGCGCGCTTCTTGACGCGCTGCGCCTTGTCCACCAGATCGTCGTAGCGGTCGCGCGCGTCGGAGGCCAGCCGCTTGGCGCGCCGCCGGATCAGCCGCCGGGTGTCTTCCCCGCTCTGCGGCGCGAACAGCAGCGTCACGCCCGCCCCGACCAGCGCGCCGAGCAGCAACCCGGCCGCGAAGCTCTTTCCACTCTCGTGCTCGCTCATGCCCCCGTCCTCGTCCACCGCCCGGGCGGCGCGGCGGGCCGCGTGGCGCGCCCATCCGCCGCTCGCTCGGGAACGTACCGCCCCGCCTACCGCCCGGCAACTCGCGCTTGACGCGCGGCGCGCGGCCCGGAACCTTTGAGCCATGACCGCACCGGTAGACGCCGCCGAAGCCCTGGCCGCGCGCGTCGCGGAGCTCGAGCGCGAGCGCGAACGGCTGCTCGCCGTAGTCGAGATCCTCGGCGAGATCTCGGGCACGCTGCACTTCGTGGACATCCTCCAGGCCATCGCGCGCAAGCTCGGCGAGACCTTCGGCCTCGACCGCTGCAGCATCATCCTGGCCGACAAGGGCGGCCGCACCGCGCGGCTGGTGGCGAGCTACGAAGACCCGACGATCCGCAACCTGGTGATCGACCTGGCGCGCTATCCGGAGATCAAGCAGGCCATGGACACCGGCGAGACGGTGTTCATCGCCGACGCGCCGCACGACCCCGCGCTCCAGCACGTCAAGGGCGCGCTCGACCGCCGCAAGGTGCGGTCCATTTCGGTGGTGCCCATCACGTACCGGGGCGCGGCGATCGGCTGCATCTTCCTGCGCACGTTCAAGGAAGGCACGACCTTCAGCGACGCGGACGTCCGGTTCACGCAGATCGTCGCCGAGCTGACGGCCAAGGCGCTGCGCAACGCGCACCGCTACGAGAGCCTGCTGCGGCGCTCGAAGGCGAGCACCGAAGACGCGCACCGCGCCGACCTCGAGCGCCTCGCGCTGGTCGCGTTTCTCCAGCGGCTGCTCGCCGCGTTCACCGCCCACGACAAGGACTCCATCGAGCAGCTCCTGTCGGCGGCGACCGGCGCGGAGCTCGACCGCCTCACCGGCGTGGCCATGACCGTGCTCGCCGAAGAGGCCAAGGGGTAGATGGCCGACCCCGCGGAGGGGGCCCGGCGCGCCGCCGAACTGCGTCGCATCCTCCACAGCGCCATCCATGCCTATTACGTGCTCGACGCGCCGGTCATGTCGGACGCCGAGTACGACCGCCTGTTCCGCGAACTCCAGTCGCTCGAGGCCGAGCAGCCGGACCTCCGTACGCCCGACTCCCCCACGCTGCGCGTGGGCGCCGAGCCCTCCTCGGCGCTCGAGAAGCACCCGCACCTGGCGCCCATGCTCTCGCTCGCCAACGCGTTCAGCGACGAGGAGCTGCGCGCGTGGGAGGACCGCAACGCGCGCGTCACCGCGCGGGTCCGCACCGCGGGCTACTCGGTCGAGGTGAAGATCGACGGCTCGGCGGTCAGCCTGACATACGAGCAGGGCGTGCTCGTGACCGGCGCCACGCGCGGCAACGGGATGATCGGCGAGAACGTGACGCCGAACCTGCGCACGCTCCCCGACATCCCGCTCACGCTCCGCGGCGCCGGCTGGCCGCCGACGATGGAAGTCCGCGGCGAGGTCTACTTCCCCATCAAGGCGTTCGAGGCGTTGAACCGGCGGCGGGAAGCCGCGGGCGAGCCGCTGTTCGCCAACCCGCGCAACTCGGCCGCGGGCAGCCTGCGCCAGCTCGACCCGTCCATCACGCGGGGGCGCGGGCTCCGGTTCTGGGCGTTCGCGGTCGAGACGCCCAACCAGAAGCCGGTCGCCGCCACCCAGCACGAGCTGCTCGAGCGCCTGGCGGCATGGGGCTTTCCGGTCGAGCCGCGCCATCGCACCGCGGCGAATCTCGATGAGGTGATCGCGATCGTCGCCGAGTTCGAGCCGATGCTGGCCACGCTCCCGTTCGCCGCCGACGGCGCCGTGGTGAAGGTGGACCGGGTGGCGCTGCACGGCGAGCTGGGGACGATCGGCGAGCGCGAGCCGCGCTGGGCGATCGCGCGGAAGTTCGCGCCCGAAGTCGCCGTCACGCGCCTCACGGACATCGGGATCAACGTCGGGCGCACCGGCGCCCTCAACCCCTTCGCCATCCTGGAGCCGGTGGAAATCGGCGGCGTCACCGTGTCCCTGGCGACGCTGCACAACGCCGACCTCATCGCCGCAAAGGACATCCGGCCGGGCGATTTCGTCGAGGTCGTCCGCGCGGGCGAGGTCATCCCCCAGGTTCTCGGACCGGTGCGCCGCGAGGAGCGGGCGCCCGACAGCGCGCCCTGGCACATGCCGGAGCGCTGCCCCGTCTGCCAGTCAGCGGTGGAGCACCCACCCGACGAAGTGATGGCGTACTGTCCGAACGTGTCGTGCCCGTCGCGGATCCTCGAAGGCATCGTCCATTTCGCGTCGGGCGGCGCGATGGACATCCGCGGCCTGGGCCCCGAGCGGGTGCGCGCGCTGCTCGACGCGGGACTGATCCACGACGTCGCCGACCTGTACGCGCTTACCGCCGACCGGCTGGTCGCGCTCGAGGGGTTCGCCGAGAAGTCGGCCGAGCAGCTGGTCCAGGCCATTCACGCCTCGCGCGCGCAGCCGCTGAGCGCGCTGCTGTTCGCCCTGGGCATCCGCCACGTGGGGAACGGCGCCGCCGGGCTGCTGGCGCAACACTTCGCCACGATGGACGCGTTGACCCGCGCGACGGCCGAGGAGATCGGCGCGGTGCACGGCATCGGGCCGACCATCGCCGAAGCGGTGCGCGGCTTCTTCGACGAGCCGCGCAACCGCGCGCTGCTCGAGCGGCTCGTGGCGGCGGGGCTCCGCATGGACGAGCCGCGCAAGGTCGCCGCCGCCGGGCCGCTCGCCGGCCAGACCTTCGTCCTCACCGGCACGCTGCCCACCTTGTCGCGCGGCGAGGCCACCGGCCGCATCGAGGCCGCGGGCGGGCACGTCACCGGCAGCGTCTCCAAGAAGACGACCGCGGTGGTCGCCGGCGCCGACCCCGGCAGCAAGCTCGACAAGGCCCGCCAGCTCGGCGTGGCGGTGTGGGACGAGGCGGCGCTGCTGGAGAAACTGGGAGAAGCGTCCTAGATTGGGCGCCATGAGCGAGATCCCGTTGGGCACGACGTCGCTGGTGGCGCTGTCACCCCGCGCGCTGCACACGCTGCGCGACCGCGCCGGCGCACAGGCCCTCCAGGAAGCCGGCTACGCGGCCGGCGAGACGACCTACGCGGCGTTCGCGAAGTGGCTGCCCGCGGTCGCCTCGGTGGAAGACCCGCAGGACCTCGCGGCGCCGCGCATGGCGGAAGTGCTGTCGCGGTTCTTTTCGAGCCTGGGATGGGGCACGGTCACCGTCTCGCCCCTGGCCGACGCGGCGTTCGCCATCGACTCGGACGATTGGGCCGAGGCGCAGCCGGATGCCCATCTCCAGTATCCGGGCTGCTACTTCACCTCCGGGCTCCACGCCGACTTCATGAGCCGCATCGCCGATCACGCGCTCGCCGTCATGGAGGTGGAGTGCCGGTCCCGCGGCGACGCGCATTGCCGCTGGCTCGTCGGCTCACCCGAGACCCTGACCGCGCTCTACCAGCACATGGCTCAGGGAGCCGACTACCAGCAGGTGCTCAAGACGACGGCCTGACCTCCGCGGTCAGTGCACCGTCACCATCAGATTCCCCGCCACACCCTCGCTCGTCGCCGACACCGTGGCACTGCCGGCCTGCCGCGCCTTGAGGATCAGGCTCTGTCCGTAGGTTCCCGTGATGCTCAGCACCGACGTGTCGGACACGGCCCAGGTCACCGCGCGGCCGTACAGCGACGCGCCCTGCGCGTTCGCGAGGTTGGCGAACAGGCCGACCGAGTCGCCGACCGCGGGGTTCTGCGGCCACCCGGTCACCACGACCGAGGCCACCGCGCCGCCGACCGTGGTGGTGTCGCCGCCGGTGCCGGTGGTGTCGGTGCCGGTCGTGTCGGGCAACTGGCCCGTGCCGGTGGTGTCGGGGCCGCCGCCGCCGCTCGTCTGGCGCGCGCAGGTTCCGGGCTCGAGCGGCAGGTCCACGTCGAGCGTCGTGGTCTGCCCGTTGACGACCTGCACGTTCGGCTCATCCGCGCAGCCCACGGCCACCTGGCCGAGCGGCTCGACGCGCACGATGTACTGGCCGAGCAGAATGAAGGCGACGCGGTAGTGTCCGGACGCGTCCGTCTTGCCCGTGGCGATCTTCCACCAGGTCGTGGGCGCCAACGCCGGGTTCCCCGCCAGCACCGTCACCGCCGCGTTCTCGAGCGGAACCAGCGGGCCGGTGGAATCGGGGCGGCCGCGCACGGTCCCGGCGATGACGCCGGCGCCGGCGTCGTCGAGCGCGCGAATCCACGGGATGAACGTGAGGTCGCCGTTGCCGGAGAGGTCCTCGAAGCTGCGACCGACGTCGAAGTCGATCACCAAGTGGTGCGCCGTGCCGGGCGCGAACTGGGCGAGCGACTGCTGGACGTACGCGTTGAGCGTCAGCTCGCCGCTCACCGGCCAGTGCACCACGACCGCGTGTCCGGCGTTGTCGATCACGGTGCTCTGCGCCGTGTTGATCACGACGCGCACCGCCCCGACCGTGCTGGGGTCGACGTCCGTCTCACCGAGCAGCGTGGTCTGGCCCGCCTGGAGCTGAAGCAGGTCGATGGCGCGCGCCGGCGTGGCGACGGTCTGCCAGTCGCCGGCGCCGATCGTGTCCGCTGTCGCCGAGACCTCGATGCGCTCGACGTACATGTTCACGTGCGCGATGCGGTCGTAGGGAAAGGGCGAGTCGGTCAGGAGGACCTGGGTCCGGCCCGACGCGGGGCTCGACGTGTTGTCGCTGCACGCCGTGGCGAGCAGGACGAGCGCGAGCCCAAGAACGCGAGTCACCTTCATTGCGGTTTCTCCGAGAGGCGGTTGTACTGTAACGCGTGACCGCTCGAGTTTCTGCCGCGTCACCGTCGCGCCGCCGGCGCGAGTGAGCGGTCGAGGCCGGCGACAACCTGCTGCGCCGGTTCCGCGCCAATCTGCAACGTCACGTGGGAAAGCGCGGCGGGGACGTCGACCGCGACATCACCGGTCGCGTCGGGCGAATTGCGGAGGGTCAGCTCCCCTTCGGCCACGACCCATTCGCCGGGCCGGGCGCCCTCGGCGCGCGCCGTGACGGCGCGGCCGGGTACGACCCGGATCGTCACCCTGCCGCCGCGCTGCCACGCCGCGATCCGGATGGCGAACGCGCCGCCGGCCGGCACGAACGAGACCGACGAGGGCGGCAGCGCGCGTGGCGCATCGGGCACCCGCGCGCGATGCCCGCCGAGCGCGTTCCACACGTCGCTCGCGCGTGCGGTGACCCAGGCGCGCACCGGTGGCGCGGCGGCCGCGCCGCCCACCGCGAGCGCCAGCAGCGCGGCGATGCTCCAGCGGCGCTTCAGGCGGGTGTGCCGCGCGCGCGCGACGCGCCGCGACGGATAGGCGATCGCCCGGACGGGCGGATCGGCGGCCGCGAGCAGCACGGACAGCCGTGTCGCGCGGCGCAGGGTCAGGGCATCCAGGGATTCAGCGGTCATCGCACATCCTCCGCATCGAGATCGAGCCGCCGCGCCAGCTTCTCCAGGGCGCGTGCGACCATCGTGCCGACGGACTTCGTCGTGGTCCCTACCGCCGCGGCGATCTCGCGATGCGCAAACCCCTCCTCGCGCATCAGCAACACCGCCCGCTCCTTCTGGCTCAACTCCTCGAGCGCGGCCCGCACCCGGCCGCGCAGCTCCGCGGCCGCCGCGCCGGCCGCCGGGTCGGGCGCCGGCTCACCCGACGCGCCGGCCGCCCGCTCCGGCGTCAACAGCGCCAGGTGACGGCGGCCGGCGCGGCGCGCGTCACTCGCGAGCCTGGTCGCGACCCGGAACAGCCAGGCCCGCACCTGCGTTTCCTCGCGCGGCGGCTTGAGCGCGAGGCGCACGAACGTCTCCTGCACCACATCCTCCGCCGCGTCGCCGTCGCCCAGCAGGCGCGCCGCGTACCGGAACAGCTCGGCCTGGTGGCGCGCGAACAGCGCGGGAACGTCGACGCTCAAAAGCCGACCCGCACGCCGGCGAGCGGCAGCAGCCCCACGCCGCGGTGGAACTGGTCGCACCCGTACTGGTGCGGCCCGTTCGTCACCGGGACCAGCGTCGGCGGGTCCGGCATCGCGCAGTACTCGACGGTGCCCGTGTAGGTGACCGCGTCGCTCGCGTTCCACACGTTCCGCACCTGGAGGTACGCCCCCAGATCGAAGTGCCGCGTCGTGCGCGACCAGTCGAGCAGCACCGCGAGCGACGCGTAGCCCGGGGCCCGCTGGGCGTTCGGCGCCTCGACCGCCAGCGCGATGGTGTCGGCGCACGGGGCGGTGTCGCAGCCCAGGATGAACCGCGTGAACGGCGCCCCGCTCGCCGCGGTGAGCGCCGCGCCCAGCCGCAGGGCGTCGTGCACCCGCGCCATCACCGTCGCGTCGAGCGTGCGGCGGCGGTCGGCGGGCGACGGAAACGTCAGGCCGTTGGCGTGCAGCAACGAGCGCGCCAGCGAGAACGACAGCGACGCGCTCACCCGCCCAACCAGCCGGCGCACCGACAGCTCGAGTCCCGCGGCGTTGCCGGTCGCGCTCACCTCCACGGGCCGCGCCGCGGACACGGTGCCCGAGTCGGGGTCCGGCACCGCGACGCCCGTCTCGTGGCGCGCGTACACGTTCGCCGTCGCGAGCCAGCCGCCCGGCAACAGCAGCTCCGCGCCGGCGGTGGCGACATCGGACCGGAGCGCGGGCAGGGTGTCGCCCGCCAGCAGCCACACGTCGGTGACGTACAGGTCGGGGCCGATGCCCGGCCCGGCCGGCGCCAGCGACTGGGTGTACTGCCAGGAGCGCGACAGCCCGACGGAGAACGCCACCGCGCCGCCGCGCGGCCGCACCCGCGCGAGGATGCGCGGCGCCAGGCCCAGCGCCGGCGCGCCCAGGACCGCGCGGTGGCCCTCCGCGCGCAGCCCCGCCTCCACCACCGCGTCGCTGCCTAACGGGATGCGCCGCTCGCCCCACAGCGCCGCCACGGGCAATCGGGCGTCGAGCTTGAGCGTGTCGAGCAGCACCTGGACCGGATAGGGCCGCGGGTACTGCCCGAGGAAATGCTGCCGCTGCAGCTGCACCTGGAGGCCGCCGGCCCACGAGCGCCGCGGGTCGAAGGCCGCCGGCGCCACCTCCACGCCGGCCAGCAGCACGTCGACGCTGTTCCGCGTCAGCCCGTGGACCGGCGCGGTCCCGCTCACCGTGGAGGCGAACGGATCGAGCCGCCCGTCGAAGCCGCTGGCGCCGATCGTGGAGCGGAGCGCGAGCCCGCCCCACGGCACCGTCATCGTGACGCGCGCCGCGCGATTGCCCCATTGGCCGCGCGTGCGGAGCAGCAGGTCGGGCACGGTGCCGCGCACCGCGTCGTCCTCCAGCACACCGCTGGCGGCAAGGCCGACGCCGCGGCCCAGGTCGGTGTCGAACCGGAACGTGCCGTCCTCGAACGCGTACGGGATGTAGCCGGCGGTATCGCCCGTCAGCGCGTCGGCTATGCGCGACGCGAGATCGATGTACGACCGGCGCGCCGTCACCACCAGGCCGGTCCGGCCGCCGGCCGATCCCCAATCCATGGAGCCGCGGGCGCTGACGACCGACAGCTCACCCGTGCCGGAGAACCCGGGCCGGGCCGCGCGCCGGGTCGACAGCTCCAGCACGCCCGCGCCCCCCTCGCCGAGCGACGCCGACCTGGCGCCCGGCAGGAACACCGCCGCGCCGATCGCGTCGGGGTCGACGCCCGAGAACACGCCGATCGCGTGCACCGGGTTGAACATCGGCAGCCCGTCCATCACGACCCTGGTCTGACTCCACGGCGCGCCGCGGGTCCAGATGCCGGCGGTGAAATCGTCCCGCGCCGACACGCCGGGCAGGTGCTGGAGGCCGCGAAGCAGATCGGTCTCGCCCAGCGTGACGCCCTCGATCACGTCCTGGTGGGTGAGCACGGTGGCGTCGCTCTCGAGTTCCCGCTCCTGGCGGTAGCGGTCGGCGTCGAGCTTGCCCTCGCGCGACTCGCGGGCGATGTCGCGGGTGCGGCCGTAGGGCTCCGCCGCGAGCGACCGGACGTCCATGGACTCCAGGCGAATCGGCGTCATGACCAGCGCCACCGACACCCGCAGCGGGGCGCTCGCGCCGAGCGAGACGTCCACCGCCGCGGGCCGGAAGCCGAGGTGGCGCACCACGAGATGGTAGTCGCCGGGCGGCAGGTCGGTGAACCTGTACGCACCGTCGCCGCCGGTGATGACGCTCATGCCGCGGCGCACCCACGCCGGCCCCGCCGGCGCCACGAGCGCCGCGTCCGCCGCCGGCTCGAGGATCACGACCGCCCCTTCGAGCGGCTCGCTGGTGGCGGCGATGAGGACGCTGCCGGCCAGCGAACCGGGAGGCGCCGGCGCCGCCGCGGGCTGCTGGGCGGCGAGCGACGCCGGCACCAGCAGGAGGGCGAGGATCCCGGCCTTCATGACACCCTGCAACGCGCGGCGGCCGGCGATTCTGACCGGGCGGATTCTTGATGCGGCATTCGGCATTGCTACCTTAGGGGCCATCTCGCACCGGAGTACCGCATGGATGACGATCTGCCGCCCGAGGAAGTTGCGCGCCGGTTCTTCGGACCCGAGGCGCACGACGCCGGCGCGCGGCTGAGTCGGGTCGTGGACGCGGTGGCGCACCGCGCTTCGATCGTCATCGATACGAACGAGGTGTTCCAGGACACCCGCACCTTCGGCCAGCGGCTGGCCGACCGCATCGCCACGTTCGGCGGCTCCTGGACGTTCATCATCGTGTTCGGGATCGTGCTGCTGGCGTGGACGGGCCTCAACTCGCTGGTGCTGGTGCGGCGCCACGAGTCGTGGGACCCGTATCCGTACATCCTGCTCAACCTGTTCCTGTCCATGCTGGCCGCGCTCCAGGCGCCGGTCATCATGATGTCGCAGAACCGGCAGGCGGCGAAGGACCGGCTCGACGCCGCGCACGACTACGAGGTGAATCTCAAGGCCGAGCTGGAGATCCAGGCCCTTCACGCCAAGATCGACGAGCTCCGCGCGCGGCACTGGAAGGAGCTGGTGGAAATGCAGGAGCAGCAGATTCGCATGCTGGCACAGCTCCTCGCGGAGCGCCAGGACGGCTCGGCCGCCTAGCGGCCCGCGACGCTCACGCCCTCGAGCACCAGCGGCGGAACGTGCCGCGTCCCGCCGAGCCACTGGGCGTCCTTCCCGACCGCACGCACCCGCTTGAGCAGCTCGTAGGCGTTCCCCGCCACCGCGGCGTCCTTGACGCGGCCGGTGATCTCTCCGTTCTCGACGCGGTAGGCCAGCGCGACCGGATGGGAGAACGCGCCGCTCACCACGTTGCCCTGGCCGACGCCGATCAGCTCGTCGACCACCAACCCCGAGCCGACCGCGCGGAGCAGGTCCGCCTCGGCGGCCCGGCCCGCGGCGATCACCAGGTTGGAAAAGGCGATGTGCGGCTTGCCGAACACCGACCGGCGCCCGTGCCCGGTCGACGCCGCGCCGGCGCGCGCCGCCGTCTCCAGATCGTACACGAACGCGCGCACCACGCCACCCTCGACCAGCGGCAGCCGCGCCGAGGGCACCCCCTCGTCGTCCGCCGGTCGGGTTCCGACGCGGCCCGGCAGCAACGGCTCGTCGGTCATGGTGAGCGCGGCGTCGAACACGGCCTCGCCGAGCCGGCCGCCTAACGGGGACACGCCCTGGAGCACCGTCTTGCCGGACAGCGCCTGGCGGAGCGGGAGGAACAGCGCCTCGGAGCCGTTCGGGGTGAACAGAACCGGCATCCGCCCGCCGGCCGGCGGCGGCACCACCCGCTCCGCGCGCTCGATCCGGGTCGCGATGCCGCGCGCGAGCCGCTCGAGCGCGGCCGCGTCGGGCGCCCCCACCAGCGCCAGCTGGTCGTAGGCCATCAGCACGTCGTCGCCGACCACGCGCGTCACGTCGGCGCCGACGCTGATGGAGGTCGCGCGATAGGCGACGTCCTGCCCCGCGGCGTTGATCACGCGCGTCGTCTCGATGGCGCGGCTGGCGCCCGCGTTCACCTGCCAGCCCGGGCGCGCGAGACCCTCGACGAGGGCCCGCCCGATCGCGGCGAGCGCCGCGACCGGAAGGTCGGCCGCCATGGGATCGTAGGTGAGCGCCTCGGGAACCGGACGGCGTGCCGGAAACGCCAGGTCGTACGCTTCGCCCTGCCCGGCGGAGGCGAGTGCGCGCGCCAGCAGATCGTGCTCCCAGCCGGCGCTCGCCACGTCGGTGGTGCCCGCCACGCCGACCCGCCCGCGCGCCACGACGCGCAGGTTCACGCCCGACTCCTGCGTGCGCGAGGACTCCTTCAGCCGGCCGGCCTCGAACTTCAAGTCGAGCTGGTCGGTCTCGCGAAACAGGACGTCGGCCTGCGCGACGTCGGGATGCCGCAGCGCCGCGGCCAGCATGTGCTCGATCACGAAGGCTCTCCCCGGCGCCGCGCGCCGAACCCGGCCGCGCCCGGCGGGGCGGTCGGCCCGCGACGGGCGCGGGCCGCTAAATCTACTCGGGAGAGGCCGTTCGGTTGGCGGACCGGCGCGGGCCGGAGTGGCCTAACGAATCAGCGCCAGCGACCCTCGATCCAGAACCAGCCGTTCCGGTCGTGGCGCCAGTGCCCCTCGTGCCAGGCGCGGTAGCCGGGCGGGACGCGCTCCCAGTGCCCCGGCGCCCAGTCGTACGCGCCGCCGAACCACCGCCAGTGCCCACGAATCCAGAAATAGCCGGGCCCCGGTCGGGCGACGACGACCTCGGCGCGACGCGGCGGCGGGCCTTCGCGCACGTACTCGACATTGGCCGGCGGTGGCACGGCCACGCAGCCGCCCAGGGCGAGGGTGCCCGACAGCAGGGCGGCCGCAACCAACGATGCTGCTCGTTTCGGGATGGTCATGCTGCCCTCCTCGACACCGTTGTACCCACTGACGCGGCGAAGGTGTCAGTGGAGCGGATCGGACTCCTCCGCCGTGTGCCACAGCACCCGCGCCGCGGCGGCGTACGCCACCGAGAATGAGAGCATGTAGAACAGCGTCTTGACGATCACGCGGCGCGAGCCCTCCGGCCGGTCGGGGTCGGCGAGGCGCTGCCACTGGTCCGGCAGGCGGTACAGGTAGTCGGTCGAGGAGAGCACGACGCACACCATCAGGGCGACGAACACCCACGCGAGGATCTTGATCGGCGCGGGGTGCCCGCCCCGCGCGATGATCGCCGCGCCCAGCAGCGTCAGGCCGACCGTGCCGAGCGGCAGCAGGTCGAACGTCCGCGTGATGGTCGTGAATTCCCAGTCGGGGTCGCCGAAGTGCAACGGAAACCAGATCAGCAGCACTTCGCCCCATCCGACGATGGTGAAGACGGCGCCCGCCACGAACAGGAGCGGCCACAGGCGGTACACGTCGCCGCCCGGCAGCCGTGCCCGGGGCGTCGTCGGTGCGCCACGCAGAATCTTCGCCTCGCCCGACATGGCGGACCTTGTGCGATGGGGGACTCGTAAGGTGCAGCCCACGGCCGATTCGCGCCAGCGCGGCCGGCGCCGCCGCGCGACTCAGGCGGCGGGGCCGTCCAGCGAGCGCCACAGGTACCAGCTCGCGATCGACGCGTGCGGCGACCACGCGGCGCCGATGCGCCGCACCCGCCCCGGCGAGGGCAGCGCGCGGAGCCGGTAGGCGCGCTGGATCGCCTTCTGGATCCCGAGGTCCAGGTCGGGCAGCACGTCGGGCCGGCCGAGGCGGAACAACAGGAACATGTGCGCCGACCAGCGGCCGATGCCGGTCACCTGCGTCAGCGTGGCGATGACCTCGGCGTCGCTGCGCGCCTCGAGGTCCGCGAGCGGGAGCGCGCCGGCCAGGACCCGCGCGGCGAGGTCCTTCACGTAGCGCGTCTTCTGCGTGGAGAGCCCCGCCGCGCGCAGGCGGGCGGCGGACAGGGCGGCGATCGCGGCGGCGGTGACGGCGCCGCCGCACTGCGCTTCGAGGCGGCCGAAGATCGTCGCGGCGGCCTTGCCGGACAGTTGCTGATAGACGATCGCCCGCGCCAGGTACGGGACGTAGGGCAGATCGTCGCGCACGCGGAACCGGCAGGGCCCGACGGCGCGGATGACGCGCGCCAGCACGGGATCCACGCGCTTCAGGTGATTCAGGGCGCGGCGGTGCACGCCGCAAGATCGCCGCGCGCATCCGGGCGCACCAGAGGCTGGCGGCTCCGCGAACGCCCGGGCAACTTCCCGCGCGTGATCCTGCGTTTTCATGGGAGCGCGCATGCGTGTCATCGACGTTCATAACCACTTCTATCCGCCGGAGTACCTCGACGTGCTCCGCGCCGGCCCCAGCGCCGTGCGGGTGACCGAAGACCCGGACGGCAACCCCGTGCTGCACTACCCCGGCGACTACAACGTGGTGGTCCCCGGCCACCGCGACATCGCCTACCGGACGCGGGTGCTCGAGCAGGAAGGCGTCGGCCAGGTGCTCTCGCTCACCACGCCCGGCGTGCACGTCGAAGCGCCGGACCTCGCGATCGCGCTGGCGCGGCTCGTCAACGACGCGTTCGCCGCCATCGTGCGGGCCCGGCCCGGCCGCTACCGCGCGCTCGCGACGCTCCCGCTCAACGAACCCGCCGCGGCCGCCGCCGAGCTGGAGCGCGCCGTGCGCACGTTAGGCCTTCCGGGCGCGATGCTGTTCGGCAACGTCAACGGGGCGCCGCTGGCCCACCAGCGGTTCTGGCCGCTGTACGAGGCCGCCGATGCGCTGGGCGCCGTCCTGATGATCCACCCCACGCACCCGCTCGGCGTGGACGCCATGACCGAGTACTGGCTGATGCCGCTGGTCGGCTTCCCGATGGACACCACCCTCGCCGCCGCGCATCTGGTGTTCGCCGGCGTGGCCGAGCGGTTCCCGCGGATCCGCTGGATTCTGGCGCACCTCGGCGGCGCCGTCCCGTACCTGGCGGAGCGGCTGGACCGCGGCTGGCGCGCGTTCGCCGACTGCCGCGCGCACCTCACGCGGCCGCCGAGCGAGATCCTCAAGGAGCATTTCTGGTACGACACCGTGAACTTCGATCCCGGCGCACTCGAACTGGCGATCCGGTTCGCGGGCGCCGGCCACTTGCTCGCGGGCAGCGACTACCCGCACCAGATCGGCAGCATCCCGTCGATGCTGGCGGCGGTGCGGGGGCTGCCGATCCCGGAAGCCGACACCTCAGCCATGTTGTGGAGGAACGCGGAGCACCTGCTCGGGTGGGGCGGCGGAACGGCCTAGACGTCGCCACCCACGAGCAGCTCGCGGAACCGCACGTGCGGGGCGCCTTCGGTCACCGGCAGCGGGAACTGGCCGCCCTTGCCGCACCCGCCGCCCATCTGGTTCCACTGGAAGTCGCCGGCCAGCGCGTCGATCGCCTGGAGCGACTGGAACAGGTTGCCCGCCAGGGTGACGTCCTTGACCAGCTCGGCCAGCTTGCCGTCGCGGATCATGTAGCCGTGCGAGGCGGTGAACGAGAAATTCTCGAGGTAGGTCTGGCCGCCGGTGGCGTCCACCGCGTACACGCCGAGCTTCACGTCGCGGATCAGGTCCTCGACCGTTCCGCGGTCGCCTTCGATGTACGTGTTGGTCATGCGCACGATCGGCGGGAACCGGAAGCTGATCGCCCGCGCGTTGCCGGTGGGCCGTTCACCCATCGCGCCGGCGGTCTCTCGCGAATGCAGCCGGCCCACCAGGATGCCGCGCTCGATCAGCCGGGTGTTGCCGGTCGGCGTCCCCTCATCGTCATAGGGGAGCGTGCCGCGCAGCCCCGCCGCGCCGCCGTCGTCGCCGATGGTGACGAGGTCGCTGCCGAAGCGCCTGCCTAACGTCATCATCTCACGGGCCTGCGGGTTCTCGTACACGAAGTCGGCCTCGGACAGATGCCCGAACGCCTCGTGGACGAACACCCCGGCCAGCCGCGGGTCGAGAATGACCGGGTAGGCCCCGCCCGGCACCGTGGGCGCCTCGAGCAGCTCCAGCGCGCGGGCGGCGGCGGCGCGGAACATCTCCTCCTGGTTCTGGACCGCGTCCCAGCCCTTGCGCAGCCCCAGCGACTCGAGCGAGCGCTCGATGGTTTCGCCGTGGCGCGCGGTGGCCTGCGCCGAGAGGCCGATTTCGGGGCGCACCTCGTGCAGCCACGTCCCTTCCGAGTTGGCGAACCACCACTCGGTGCGCTCGTCGTAGTAGGTGGCCGACGTGTCCGCGATGCGGTCGGACATGCCGAGCATCACGCCGTTGAGGTGCTCGAGGTAGCGCCGCTTCTCGGCCAGCGGAATCGTGAACGGGTCCACCGCCACGTCGGCCACGCGCTCGTCTTCGCGCGGCGGGACCTCGGCCAGGCGGATGGGCTGGTCGAGCGGAACCGCGCGCGACATGTCCGCCGCGGAGGCCAGCATGCGCGGCAGCTCATCCAGGTTGGTGAACGAGGCCGTGCCCCAGCCCTTGCCCTTGAACAGCACGCGGACGCAGCCGCCCGCGTCGACGCTCTCGGCCGCCTGTTCGAGCCGCCGGCCGCGAAAGGTGATGCGGCTGGCGCGGGTGCGCTCCGCTCGGACCTCGGCGTAGTCGGCCCGCACCGCGGCGAGCGCCGCGGCGAGCCGGTCGCGCATGGCGCCGTTGCCGGTCATCGCTTGGCGCGCCGGCCCTTGAGCGCGCCGGCCCGGCGCAGCGCGACCTCGTAATCGGGGCGCATCACGATCTCGCCCTCGTCGATGACGTCGCGGTCCCACGGCAGGATGATGAAGCTGCTCGTCTGCATGGCGAAGTAGTCGGGCGGGAACTCGCCGGTCTTGAACGCGACCGCGCTCCGGAGCGTGCGGGCGCCCTCTTCCTTCATGACCGACAGCGCGAGGCGCATCGTGTCGCCGCTCGCGCAGGTGGCGTCCATGAGCAGCACGCGCCGCCCCTTGGGGCTCTGGGTGGGCCGCGAGATGAGCGCCGGCGCTTCGCCCTCGGCGGACCGGCGCAGCGTGATCGACGCGAAGTCGCAGCGCAGCATGCTCGCGGTCACCGCGCCGGGAATGACGCCCGCGCGCGCGATGCCGACGACCAGGTCGGGCTGGTACTCCTTCCAGACCTTGAGCGCGAGGCTGCGGCACAACTCGCCGAAGAACGCCCATTCGACCTCGAGGACGCTCTTCTGCTGCGGGACTTTGCGGGCGGCGCGCGGCATGGCCGAAGGCTACCCGCGCGCTCCACGGTGCGCCACCCCGGTCACGTGCACGACCACGCGTAGGTTCGCTATTGTCCACAGGTTGGCGGATTATTACCTTCGCAATCCATGGGTTTCCTGAGGCGTCTGTTCGGCGGTGAGGCTGCCGCCTCGACGGGGGCGATTCGACCGCAGCGGCTGGATTATCTGAACGAAGCCCTCGCCCTCGAGCGCCAAGGCGATTTTGAGGGCGCGATCGTTTCCTATCGGCTCGCGCTGCGCGACCACCCTTCCGACCCGCGCATTCTCCAGAACCTCGCCATCGCGCTGAGCCGCACCGGCAAGATCGACGACGCGGTGCGTCACTACCGCAAGGCGCTCGACCTCGACCCGCAACTCGCGGGCGCGCATTACGGGCTCGGCTTCCTGCTGCTGCGCAAGGGCGACGGCGCCACGGCCGCGCGGCACCTGCGTGCCTTCCTCGGCAACCCGCCCAAGGGCCCCGAAGCGGCGCGCTGGATCGAGCACGCCGAAGCCGCGTTGCGCGAGCTGGAGGTCGCTCCACCCTCGGCCGCCGCGGGGATGGAGGGCGCGTGAAACCGTGGGGTCCGGTGCTGGCGGCGCTGCTGACCGCCTGCACCGGTCTCAGCACCGGCAACGCGCCGGTGTCCATCGAGTTCGTCCAGCCGCCCGAATCCGTCCTCGTCGGCGATACCGTCGCCCTGACCATCCGCGCGCTCGACCGCTCCGGCGACAGCCTGCCGAACGCCGCCATCGTGCTCACGTCCCTCTCGCCCGACACGCTCGGCGTGGACTCGGCCCGCCTGGCGGTGATCGGCCTGTTCGCCGATTCGGTCACCAAGCACACCGTCGGCCTGGTCATCGCCAGCACCGGGAATCTGCGCAGCCAGCCGTTAGCCATAACGGTCGTCGCGCCGTAGATTGACGCAGACGTCGCTGCCCGCCGGGCGCCGCGATCGCGGTGCGCGGCGCTTTCCCGGAGGCTCCGTGTCTGAACTCCTTCCCGACTGGCAGCACGGCACCCTCACCGGGCTGCTGTTCCAGACCGTCGACCGGTTCGCGGCCAAGCCCGCCGCCTTGCGCTACAAGGCCGAGGGCCGCTGGCACGACATCACGCACAGGGAAATGCTCCAGCGGGTCACCCATCTGGCCCTGGGCCTCCGGCGGCTCGGCGTCGCGCGCGGCGACCGCGTCGCCATTCTGTCGGAGAACCGGCCCGAGTGGGCGATCACCGACTATGCGTGCCTGTGCATCGGCGTCACCGACGTGCCGATCTACCCGACCTTGCCGGCCGCGCAACTCACGTATGTGCTGAACGACTCCGGCGCCGTGGCGATCACCGTCTCGACCGCGAGTCAGCTGGCCAAGATCCTCGCGATCCGGTCGGAGTTGCCGCACCTCAAGCACATCATCGCGTTCGACCGCATCGCCGCCACCGACGGCGTCCTCCCGCTCGAGACGCTGTACGGCATGGGCGCGGCGGCCGACGCGGCGGGCGAAGGACGCCGGTTCCGCGAGGAGGCGCTCGCCGTCCAGCCGGGCGACGTGGCGACCATCATCTACACGTCGGGCACCACCGGCGACCCCAAAGGCGTCGCGCTGACGCACAACAACATCTACTCGAACTGCGCCAACGCGATCCAGCAGCTGCCGGTCAGCGAGGCCGATTCGACGCTCTCGTTCCTGCCGCTGTCGCACATCTTCGAGCGGATGGCGGGCCACTACGCGCTGTTCGCCTTCGGCGTGACCGTCAACTACGCCGAGAGCATCGACACGCTGGTGCAGAACCTCGGCGAGGTGCAGCCCACGATCGTGCTCGCCGTGCCGCGGGTGTACGAGAAGGTGTACTCGCGCGCCCTGGAGAACGCGCTGTCCTCACCGATCCGCAAGCGGATCTTCTTCTGGGCCAAGCGGGTGGGCGAAGCCATGGTGGGCTTCCGGCTCGCCGGGCAGCGCCCGCGGCCGGGCCTCGGCTTCCAGGCGCGGCTGGCCGACAAGCTGGTGTTCAGCAAGCTGCGGGCCCGGGTCGGCGGCCGGATCCGCTTCTTCGTTTCGGGCGGCGCGCCGCTCTCGGCCGACATCGCGCGGTTCTTCTGGGCCGCGGGGCTGCCGATCTACGAGGGCTACGGCCTGACCGAGACGTCGCCGGTCATCTGCGTCAACCTGCCCGATCGGGTCCGGCTGGGCACGGTGGGTACCGTGATCCCCAACTGCGAATGCGCCATCGCCGCCGACGGCGAGATCGTGGTCCGCGGGCCGAACGTCATGGTGGGGTACTTCAACAAGCCCGACGCCACCCGCGAAGCCATCGACGCGGACGGCTGGTTCCATACCGGCGACATCGGCGAGTTCGACGCCGACGGCTTCCTGCGCATCACCGACCGCAAGAAGGACCTGATCGTCACCGCGGGGGGCAAGAAGGTCGCGCCGCAGCCCATCGAGGCGCTCATCAAGAAGAACAAGTACGTCTCGAACGCCGTCATGCTGGGCGACAAGCGCAAGACCTGCATCGTGCTCGTCGTCCCGAACTTCGAGCACCTCGAGGCGTGGGCCAAGCGCAAGAACATCCTGTTCAAGGATCAGCGCGAGCTGCTCCGGAACCCCGACGTGATCGCCAAGATGGAGCGCAACGTGTTCCGCCAGACCGCCGGCCTGGCGAGCTACGAGGCGCCCAAGAAGGTGCTGCTGCTGGAGCACGACTTCACCATCGAGTCGGGCGACCTCACGCCCACGCTGAAGGTGAAGCGGCGCGTCGTGGAGAAGAGGTACCAGGCGGAGATCGACGCGGCCTACGAGTCGTCCGAAGCGGCCCTCGCCATTTCCTGAGTCAGGCCACCGCGGCGCCGACACCCCGCTCGACGGGCAGCCCCGCCGCGCGCCACGCGTCCAATCCGCCCGTCAGGTTCATCACGTTGCGGAAGCCCAGCGACGCCAGGACGCTCGCCGCGATGGCCGACCGGCTTCCCGTCTCACACTGCACGACCAGCATGCCGTCACGCGACAGCTCGGCGGCCCGCTCGGCGATCAGCCCGTAGGGGACGTTCGGAACGCCGGGCAGGCGCGCCTCATTCCACTCGCCCGCGCCGCGCACATCCACCACGCTCGCCGTCCCGTCCCGGATCCGCTCGGCCAGCGCCGCGGCCGTGATCTGCGGGATGCGCCCGGTCGCGCCCGCGGCGGCGAGCGCGTCGGCGCCGAACACCCCCTGACAGGTGTCCATGCCGATCAGCGCCAGGTCGCGCGTGGCCTCGGCGGCCGCGCCGGGGCGCGTGTCGTCCACAATGAGGTGGAACGGCCGGCCGAAGGGCACCAGCCAGCCCGCGTAGGTCGGGAACGAGCGGCCCAGCGGCACGTTGATCGTGCCGGGCACGTGGCCCTCGGCGAACGCGCGGGTGCCGCGGGTGTCCACCACCGTGGCGCCGGCGGCGAGCAGCGCCGGCAGCTCGGCGCCCGCCAGGCGCGGCGGCCGCGGCAGCGCGCCGAGCACGGGCGGCCCTTCGCGGTTGATCCGCTTCATGTGCGCGAAGTAGGCGGGCGGCTCCGGCTGCCCTTCGAGCACGACCCGCACGAAGTCGGCTTCGTTGCGGGCCGCCAGGGCCCAATTGGCGAACCGCTCGTAGCCTAACGTCGTGGACGGCACGGCGCCCAGCGCCTTGCCGCACGCCGAACCGGCGCCGTGCCCCGGCCACAGCTGGAGGTAGTCGGGGAGGTCGTGGAACGTCTGGAGCGACCGATACAGCGCGCGGGCGCCGGCTTCCATGGTGCCGGCGACGTGCGCCGCGCGCTCCAGGAGGTCGGGGCGGCCCACGTCGCCGACAAAGATGAAATCGCCCGTGAACACACCCATCGGCCGGTCGGTGGCCGCGCCGTCGGTGAGCATGAACGCCAGGTGCTCGGGCGTGTGACCCGGCGTCCCGAGCACGCGCAGCCGCACGTTCCCCACCCGGATGATGTCGTCGTGCCTCACCACCCGGACGCCCGGCTCGCCGGCCCACGCGTAGAGCCAGTCGGGCCCGCCCTCGCCGGAGAGGTACGCGGTGGCCGAGGCGGCGCGCGCCAGCTCGCGTGTGCCGGACGCGAAGTCGGCGTGAATGTGGGTCTCGGTGACGTGGCGGATGGTCAGGCCTTCGCTCCGCGCCGCCGCGAGATACTGCGCGACGTCCCGGTTGGGGTCGATGACCAGCGCCTCGCCGGTGCGTTGGCAGCCCACCAGGTAGCTCGCCTGGGCGAGCTTGGGGTCGTACAGCAGTCGCAGGAGCATACGGGAACTTATCCCGCGCGTTTCTCGGCGACCAGCACGCCGCCGGCCCGCGCCAGCACGTCCACCCGCGGCGGCGCGGCGGCCTCGTCTTCGGCCACCAGATGAAGTCCGGGGAGCAGCACCCGTGACGCCTCGGCGAGCCAGGGCGCCGTCACCGCGTCGCGGCCCAGAGCCACGCCGCGCACGTGTTGCGTCTTGATGGGCAGCGATCCGGCCGCCCGCACCACCGAGAACGACCCCGAAGCCGCGACGCCGGCGGGCGGGTTCACCGCCACGACCTGGACGCCTTCCATCCGTCTCGCGAGCGCCGCCGCGTGGCGGGCGGCACGACCCACCACCACGACGTACCCACCGCGCCCCTCGAGACCCAGGAACGCCTCGAGGGCCGCGGCGTCGTACTCCGGCGCCGCCACCGGCGTGGCGGCCGGCGGCGCGTCCGCCGGCGCGTCGAAGAACGCCACCCGGTCGACGATGGGAAACTCGGCGTGGCACACCGGGCACCCGACCACGCCGCGCGCCACGTCGCGGCCGTCCATGGTGATCGGGACGCACACCAGGTAGCTCTCCGCGTGCGCCCGCGGGCACCGCAGGATCTCGGTCAGCTCGATGAACAACGGGCGTCCGCGATCTACGGGCGGAAGTCGACCCAGGTGAGCTTGCCGGCCTCGACGTGCACGCGCCGGAACAGCTTCCGGCCTTCCACCTCGACGCCTAACGTGTAGTCGCCGGCCGGCACGTCGCCCACGGCGAAGTGCTCGCCGTATGCCGGGTCCGGGTGGCCGTGCTCGCCGTAGGTCTCCGCGTACGCGAACGGCGTCTCCTGCGGCTCCGGCTTGACGATCCCGTAGATCCGCGCCTGCGGGACCGGGCGCCCCTGGGCATCGAACACCCGGCCCGCCACGACGCCCGTGCCGGGCAGCGGCTCGATCCACAGCTCGGGGTTGGTCGTGTAGTGCGGGTAGCGCTCGTTCGGATCCACGATCAGCCGTACCGAGTCCACCGGCGCGGCGTGGACTTCGAGGTGCAGGTGGTCGTTGGTCGCGCGGCCGGTGTGCCCGACCCGCGCGATCGCCTCGCCGCGGGTGACGCGCTGCCCCTCGACGACCAGCAACCGCGAGTTGTGATAGTAGACGCTATACAGGTGGAACCGCCCCTGGGCCGTCGTCAGCGTCGAGTCCATGCGGATCGCGATGGTGAGCGATCCCTGCTCCGCCGTGCCCGCGAAGACGACCGTGCCCGCGCCGATCGCGTGCACGGTGGTCCCCGTGGGGTTGTTGAATTCCACGCCCTGGTGTTGCTGGAAATTGCCGCCCATGGTCGAGCCGTAGCGGTACGTCTGGTCGATGTACGGCTGATCGGTGAGGGCGATCGGGCGCGCGAACCAGCTGTGGCGCAGCGGCGCGGGCGCCGCCACGCCCGCCGTGTCGCCGGACGCGAGGCAGGCCGGGCTCTGGCTGCCTAACAGTCCGCAGGCGGTGCCGTACAGGGTGTCGGTCGGCGCGTCGGGAGGCGGCACCAGCGTGGCGTAGACGTCGTGCGACCGCGCCGTGCCGGCGGGATCCTGGAGCGCGAGCCCCATGCGCCGCGGCATCACGGCGCCCGCGCTGCTCGCCATGGCGCACAGCACGTGGTCGCAGTCCTCCATGGCACGCACCGCGGCGGCGTTGCCGATGCCGCGGAACATGATCATGCACTCCCAGTGCGCATCCACCTGGCGGCGCTTCGGGCGCAGCGAGCCGGCGCACGTCTCGCCGCCCAGCACGGCCGGCACCACCGCGTCGCGCGCCTCGACCACGAACACCGAGCGGATCCGCCCCAGCACCGGCACCGGGTCGGGCTGGGTCGGCACGAAGCCGCGCTGGGTCCACACGCCCAGGCCGCGCAGCGTGGACACCCACAGTCCGGCGCCGCGCGCCGCGGGCGACATGGTCAGCACGTAGCGGCTGGGCAGCGCGGCCTGGCCGCTGTCGCTCACGTCCCGCCACGTCGCGCCGTGGTCGGCCGTCCAGCGGATGCCGTCCGCGGTGGCGATGAACACCGTGTCGCCGTGCGTGGTGATGCCGTTGGGTGTGACGTACTGCCACTTGGGTCCGAGGTCGCGCAGCTCCCAGTTGCGCCAGGTGCGGCCCCCGTCGCGCGAGAGCCCCCAGCCGTTGCCCACCGTGCCGTACCACACGTCGCCGGCGCCCGGGCCGAACGCGAAGGCGTGCACGAAGTCCCACGAGATGCTGTGCCGGCTGGTGTCGTCCTCGGCGCGGAGGTTCTCCCACTGGTCCGCGTTCGGCCGCAGCACGTAGATGCCCTCGCCGTAGGTGCCGGCCCAGATGGAGCCGTCCGGGCCGCGCGCCAGCGCCAGCACGGGCGTGCCCCACCCCGTCGGGTCGGGGAGCGGCGGGACGTGTCGCACCGGGCCGGCGGCAGGCGCCGGCGCGGCGGGTCGCTGCGCGCGCAGCGACGTCGGCGCGGCCGCCACCAGCGCGGCGCAGCCGCAAACCAGAGCACGGTTCATCGGCGGGGCTCGATTCTCACTTCGGGAATGGCGACGTGCGGCGGGCGCGTCACGACGAACCGGACCGCCTCGGCGACGTCCTCGGCGCGCAGCATGTCGCGGCGCGGGGTGAAGCCCGCGCGGGCATCCGGATCCACCGGATCCCACAGCTCGGTGTCCACCGGTCCGGGCGAGAGGAGCGTGGCCCGGAGGCCGGTGCCGGCGATCTCCGCCAGCAGGACCTCGTGCAGCCCGCGCACGCCGAACTTCGAGGCCGCGTAGGCGCCGTTCTCCGGAAACCCCACGTGATCGGCCACCGACCCGATGGTGACGACGTGGCCGGCGCCGCGCGCGAGCATCCCCGGCAGGAACCCGCGCAGCACGAGGAACACACCGGCGAGGTTGTCCCGGAGCTGCGCGAGAAATTCGTCCGGCCCGGTCGCCACGATCGTCTTGAGCAGGAAGCCGCCGGCGTTGTTCACCACGATGTCCGGCGCGCCCCGATCTTCGAGCACGCGCTCGGTGGCCCGCGCGACCTGCGCGGGATCGGTGACGTCGCACGCCAGGTCGGTGCGGCGGTCGGCGCCCGTGTCGCGCAGGCTGCGCGCCAGGCGCACCACGTGGGCGCCGGCGGCCTGGAGCTCCTCGGCGACCGCCAGGCCGATGCCGCGGGAGGCGCCGGTGACCACCGCGGTCCGGCCGGCCAGCGGCGGGGCAACCGTCACAGCAGGCTCACGCCCCCGTGCACCAGGCGCAGGAACTCGTCGCGGGTCCGCGCGTCGTCGCGGAACACGCCGAGCACCGACGACGTCACGGTGCGCGAGTGCTGCTTCTCCACCCCGCGCATCATCATGCACAAGTGGTAGGCCTCGATGACCACGCCGACCCCGGCCGGCTCCAGCGTGCACTGCACCGCTTCGGCGATCTGGTCGGTGAGCCGCTCCTGCACCTGGAGGCGCCGCGCGTAGACCTCCACCACCCGCGCCACCTTGGAGAGCCCCACGATCCGCCCGTTGGGGATGTAGGCCACGTGCGCCTTGCCGAAGAACGGCAGCATGTGATGCTCGCACATGGAGTAGAAGTCAATGTCGCGGACCAGCACCATCGACTCGTGCTTCTCCGTGAACATCGCCTTGCGGACCAGTTCGACCGGGTCCATCCGGTAGCCGCGCGTCAGCCACTGCAGCGACTTGGCGACGCGCGCCGGCGTCTTGCGCAGGCCCTCGCGATCCGGGTCCTCGCCAATCCGGCGCAGCAGCTCCTCGACCAGGTTCTCGAACGTCGCACCCGAGAGATCCACTCAGTCTCCTTCTCCGCGATACTCCACGAGGTTGCGCTCCGTCTCCCACAGCACCAGCCGGTACAATCGCCCCCGCGGGATCACCGGCGCCAGCCAGCGCCAGCACACCACCACGATGTTCTCCGCCGTGGGATTGAGCGCGCGAAACTCCGCCACGTCCAGGTTGAGGTTCTTGTGGTCCATCTTGCTCAGCACGTGCGTCTCGACCAGGTCCTTGAGCGTCTTGATGTCCACCACGTAGCCGGTCGCCGGGTCGATGGGGCCGATGACCGACACGTCGAGATTGTAGTTGTGGCCGTGGTAGTTGGGGTTCGCGCACGGCCCGAACAGCCGCGCGTTCTCCGCGTCGGACAGCGCCGGGTCGTGGAGGCGGTGCGCGGCGTTGAAATGGGTGCGGCGGGTCACGATGACGTCGACGGCCATGGCCTTCCCGGTTGCTGTGGCGTGCGCGGCGCCGTTAGCTTCGCCCGCCAAGCCCATGAACGTCAAGCCGCTGTTCACGCTCACGCGCTCCGCGGCGGCCGCGGCCGGCAGCGCGTGGACGGCGCTGTGGACGTTCCCGGCCATGCTGCTCGCGGCCTTCCTGGTCGCGTGGGGCGCCGAGGCCGCGCAGTTCCTCATCTCGCAGGGCCTCGCTCTCGCGGCCCTGGCCTGGCTCCAGACGCTGCCCGAGTTCGCGGTGGAGGCCGTCATCGCCTGGGAAGCGGGCCAGGACCCGACGCGCGCCCACCTCGCCATCGCCAACCTCACCGGCGCCATCCGCCTCCTGGTCGGCCTGGGCTGGCCGATGGTCTACTTCGTCGCCGCCTACTACGCGCGACGCCGGCGCGAGGCGGCGGGCGGCCCCTGGTTCCCGGACGTCGTGCTCGACCGCGAGCACGCGGTCGAGGTCATGGGCCAGGTGCCGCCGCTCCTCTACTTCACCGTCATCTGGTTCAAGCGCTCGTTGTCGGTGGTGGACGCGGCCGTCCTGTTAGGCCTGTACGCGGCGTATCTGTGGGTCCTGTGGCAGTGCCCGCCGCAGGGCGCCGAGCACGTCGATGCCGCCCCGGCCGTCGCGCGGTGGGCGTACCGCCAGCCGGGCGCCCGGCGCGTCGCGGCGATTGGCGGCCTGTTCGTGGCCGGCGGCCTGCTGCTCTACCTCACGGCGCACCCGTTCCTCGAGTCCATGCTCGCGCTGGCGGCCACCCTCGGCGTCAGCCAGTTCGTGTTCGTGCAGTGGGTGGCCCCGTTCCTGTCGGAGTTCCCCGAGAAGCTCTCGGCTTTCTACTGGGCCCGCCGCGTGACCCACGCGCCCATGGCGCTGATGAACCTAGCCTCCTCGAACATCAACCAGTGGACCGTGCTCGCGGCGATGATCCCGCTGGTGTACGGGTGGTCGCACGCGCTGGCCGGGCACGGCTGGGCGCCGTTCCGCTTCGACGCCGCGCAGCACGCCGAAATCGGGCTCACCATCGCGCAGTCGGTGCTCGCCGTGCTGCTGCTCATGAACATGCGGTTCGGCTGGCTCGATGCCGCGGCGCTGTTCGTGCTGTGGGCCGTGCAGTTCGCCTTCCCGAGTCTTCGGGTCGCCGTCGCCCTGGCCTACCTTGCGTGGGGCGCCTGGCTCGTCGTTCTGGCGGCGGTGGGGAAGCAGCGCTTCGTGGCGCCGGGGTTGTTCGTGGACGTGCTGCGTGAGAACCGGGCGCGGCGCCGGCGCACGGGCTGAGATCGGTGGCGCGGCCCGCCCTCCCCCCAAAAAAATGCCCCGGCCGGAGCCGGGGCTGGATGAATGGGAACGGAGAGGATTATTGAAACCGGATTGGAACTTTGGCCCCGCGCGGCTACTTCCGCCTTCCCCGGAAGGGCGTGACGTCCGCAGCCGTATATGGAACCACAACCCGATCTGTTGGCTCAATAACGTGTCTCTCCGCTCCCAATTCGGAGCGCTGAGGCTATCATAGGACAAGCTCGAAAGCGGGTCAAGGGATGAAATACCGAATGATGGGCAAGACACACTGGCGCGTGTCCGAAATCGGGTTCGGGGCGTGGGGTATCGGCGCGGACATGTGGCAAGGCGGTGACGACACGGCCGCGCTCGAAGCCCTGCACGCCGCGCTCGACGCCGGCTGCACCTTCATCGACACCGCGCTGTCGTACGGGGAAGGCCACAGCGAGCAACTGGTCGGGCAGGTGCTGGCGGAGCGCCCCGAAGCGATCACGGTCGCATCGAAGGTGCCGCCCGACAACCGCGTGTGGCCGGCGTACCCGGGCACGACGCTCGCCGACGCGTTCCCCGCCGAGTACGTGCGCGAATGCGCCGAGCGCAGCGCCGACAACCTCAACCGCCCCGTGGACCTGCTCCAGTTCCACGTGTGGCGCGACGAGTGGCTCGACGACCCGGGGTGGAGGGCCGTGGAAGCGACCGTGGGCGGACTGATCGCCCAGGGCACGATCAAGCAAGTCGGCGTGTCGATCAACGATCACGACCCCGGCAGCGCGCTGCGGGTGGTGCGCGAGTGGGACCTGCTCGCCACCGTCCAGGTCATCTACAACATCTTCGACCAATCGCCGGAGCGCGAGCTGTTCCCGCTGTGCCAGGAGCGCAACGTCGGCGTCATCGCGCGGGTGCCGCTCGACGAGGGCGGGCTCACCGGGCACATCAATCCCATGACCAGCTTCCCGCAGGGCGACTGGCGAATCCGCTACTTCCGCGACAACCGGCGGGAAGAGGTCGCGGGTCGCGTGGCGAAGCTCGAGCCACTGGTGCTGCGCGAAGCCGCGACCCTGGCCGAGGGCGCCATGCGCTTCTGCCTGAGCCACCCGGCGGTGACCACGGTGATCCCCGGCATGCGCACGCCGGCCCACGCGCGCGCCAACTGCGCCATCTCGGACGGCCGACCACTCTCCCCCGCGCTCAAGCAGGAGTTGAAGGCGCACGCGTGGGAGCGGAACTTCTACGAATGAGGACGGCATGAACCTCACGTTGGCCGGCGCGCTGCTCGCGCTCGCGGTGTGGGTGACGTTCGCCTTCGTGGTGCCCGTGGGCGCCGGCTGGATCCACCTGTTCCTGGGACTCGGCATGGCGCTGCTGGCGCGCCGCGTGGTCACGGGGCGCGAGGCGCGCTGAGTGGGCGCGCCGCCCGCGCCGAGCCCGGTCGCGGCGAGCGCCGCCAGGCGGCCGCGCGTCGTCCTGCTGCTGATCCCCGCGACGCTGCTGCTCGGCGCCCTGCTGTGGCAGACCCGCGACGTGCTCTCGCCGCTGGTGGTCTACCCCCTGCTGTGCGTCGTGCTGTGGCCCCTGCGCGAGCGCCCGGCGGTCGAGCGCGTGCTGGTGGTGACCGGCGCGCTCACCCTGATCTGGTTCCTGTGGGTCCACGGCGCGGTGCTGGCGCCGTTCCTTCTGGCGCTGGCCATCGCCTATCTGCTCGCGCCCGCGGTCAGCGTGCTCGAGCGGCGGCGGGTCCCGCGCTGGCTCGCGATTCTGCTCGTGCTGCTGCCGTTCCTGGTCTTGCTGGTGCTGCTCTTCGTGTTGCTGATCCCGGCCCTGGAGCGGCAGGTGGCGCAGCTGGTCGGCCGCATCCCCGACCTGGCGCACCGCGCCGCCGACCTCCTGCTCGATCTGCGCACCCGGTTCCTGGCCAACAACGGCGGCCTGCTGAGCGACGAGCAGGCCGATCGGCTGCGCAACCTCCAGCCGAGCGACCTCATCGGCATGGTCAACGCGCAGTGGAGCGACGTGGCGCAGCGGGCCTGGCAGGCATTCCTGGGGATCTCGCACGGCGTGGGAGTGCTGGTGGGCGTGATCGGCTACTTCGTGGTGACGCCGGTCGTCACGTACCACCTGCTCAAGGCGTGGAGCCGGTTCACCGATCGCGCCGAGAGCCTGGTGCCGCCGGCGCGTCGCCCCGCCCTGTTTTCCTTCCTCAGCGAGTACGACCACCTGCTCGGCCGCTACGTGCGGGGCCAGCTGACCGAAGCGACGCTGGTGGCCGTGCTCACCGGCGGCACCCTCGGCCTGCTCGGCTTCCCCGGCGCACTGCTGGTCGGCGTGATCGCCGGCCTCGGCAACCTCATCCCGTACATCGGCCTGCCGATCAGCGTGGTGCCCGGCCTGCTGTTCGCGCTCGTGTCGCTGAGCCCGGTGGAGAACCTGGTCAAGCTGGCGGCGGTGTTCGCGGTGGTGCAATTCATTGACGGGTCGATCACGGGACCGCGCATCGTGGGCGGGTCGGTGGGGCTGAATCCGGTGTGGGTGATGATCGCGCTGGTGCTGTGCGGCAGCCTGCTGGGCTTCGTGGGACTGCTGGTGGCCGTGCCGCTCGCCGTGCTCGTCAAGATGGTGATGAGCCGCGCGCTCAGCCGCTACCAGGCGTCGGAACTCTACCAGGAGCCGGCGGCCTGAGCCGGCAACGCATCGCCTCGGGCGCCAGGTGGGAGCCGATCGTGGGCTACTCGCGCGCGGTCCGGGTGGGGAACGTCGTCCACGTCTCCGGCTCGACCGCGCTCGACGCCGAGGGCAACCTGGTCGGCAAGGGCGACGCGCACGCGCAGGCGGTCCAGACGCTGCGCAACATCGAGACCGCGCTGCTCAAGGCTGGCGCGACGCTGCGCGACGTGGTGCGGACGCGAATGTACGTGGTGGACATCGCGCGGGACTGGGAGGCGGTGGGGCGCGCGCACGGCGCGGCGTTCGGCGAGGTGCGCCCCGCCACGTCCATGGTCGAAGTGCGCGGACTCATCGACCCCGACATGCTGGTGGAGATCGAAGCGGAAGCCATCGTGGAGGCCTAATGCACGCGACTCAGGTGCGCCAGAAGGACAGCGTCTTCTACTTCGTGGCCTATCCGGCGAAGGACCTGCTGGACAAGGTCCGCTTCATCAGCCGCTACTACGGCGAGGGCGAGCAGATCGCGCCCGACGCGCTGGAGGAGCAGGACGAGATCGCGAAGTTCATCGAGCGCATCGAGCGCACCGACAAGGCGTTCCAGCGCCAGCTCTCCAAGTCCAAGGTCCAGGCGATCAAGAACTTCTACGAGACCGCCGTGAGCCAGCCGCCGATTCCCGGCGCGGTGCTGCTGTTCACGCCCGAGGTGCTGCGGTTCGCGCGGGTGGGCGGCGCCGAGGACGCCGGCAACCTGGCCGAGCCCGTGGACAAGTTCCTGGTGATCGACGGCCAGCACCGGCTCGCGGCGCTGCACTTCTACCAGAACGAGCGGCCGGAAGAAGCGGCGGGCGTGCGGGTGCCGTGCGTGATCTTCGACGGCAAGAGCGAGGATTTCGCCACCGAGATGTTCGTCATCATCAACTCGACGCCGACGCGCATCAACAAGAGCCACCTGGTGGATCTCTACGAGCGTGTGTCGTGGGCGTCGCTCGACAAGAAATTCGCCGCGCGCGTGGTCGAGCTGCTCTACCGCGAGGGCGACAGCCCGCTGCGCTACCGGATCAACCGGCTGGGCGGGCGCAGCCAGCAGATGAAATGGATCCTCCAGGCCGAGCTGTTCAACGAGGTCCACAAGTGGGTGGTGGCCGACTGGAAGCGGATCGAGAAGATCGGCACCGACCAGCGCAGCGCCGAGCGGTTTTACCAGGTGCTGCGCGACTTCCTCAAGGCGGCCGAGATCGCGTGGGGCGACGCGTGGGGCAACGACGCGTACTACGTGACCAATTCGGTCACCCTGAAGGCGATGATCCGCGCGTGCGTAGCGCTGGCGGCAACGCCGGAGCACGTGGACGGGCGGGTGAAGAAGTGGGCGGCGCGGCTGGCGCCGTGGGGGCAAATGAAGAGCCAGTTCCGGGCGCAGGGCTTCTACGAGCGGTTCCCCGCCAAGGGACAGGTGGAACGCGTGACGCGGATCTATCGCGAGCTGATCAAGGCGGCCGGCATCGAGCCGCCGGCGGGCCGCGGCAAGCGCTGACAGGGGACTCTCCTATTGACGGCCATGGGCGTACTTCGCACATTCGAGATATTCGGGATTTCTTCGGTGTCCTTCTGAAAGGCGCGCACCGCCATGGGTGATCGCACGCGCATCGAGTGGACGGACGCCACCTGGAACCCAACCACCGGCTGCTCGCAGGTTAGCGCCGGCTGCGATCACTGCTATGCCGCGGTGCTCGCCAACGGCCGACTGGCCGACATCTACCGGAAGCGGAAGCCGGCGAAAGACACTCCGGAGAATCGCCGCGATCCATTCGCCGTTCGGCTGTGGCCGGAGCGTCTCAACTTTCCGATCCGTTGGAAGGACAGCCGCCGGATCTTCGTCAACTCGATGAGCGACCTGTTTCACGTTGACATCCCGGAACCGTTCCAGCGACGCGTGTTCGAGGTCATGCTCCAGGCCGACCATCACATCTATCAGGTGCTCACGAAGCGCCCGTCGCGCGCCGAGCGGTTCGTCAGGCGGAACGCGGACCTGTTCGACGGCGCGGTTGTACCGGAGCACATCTGGATCGGCACGTCGGTGGAGTCGGCGGACGTCCTCTACCGTGTGAGCCAGTTGCGCGAAGTGGGCGCAACGGTGCGGTTTCTCTCATGCGAGCCGCTGTTGGGGCCGCTCTCGCTGGACCTGGACGGCATCGACTGGGTCATCGTGGGGGGCGAGAGCGGAATCGGACACCGCGCGATGGCTCCCGAGTGGGCCCTGGAGATTCGTGATCAGTGCGTCGCCGCTGGTGTGGCGTTCTTCTTCAAGCAGTGGGGAGGGCGAACTCCCAAGGCGGGGGGCCGCCTCCTCGCTGGCGCCGAGTGGAGCCAGTATCCTTCATCCCCAGCACATGTATTCTAGGCCCCCGGAACGACCAGGTGCTGAAGTCTGTTGATTGTGCGTAGCCAACCTCGATCCTTCATACCTGCCTTGATCTCAGGGCACTGGAAGTCGAATACATCGGTTTCCTCGAGCAAGAACCGCTTGACGGTCTCAATTTCCTGACCCTTTTCCGCAGACCATCTGACCGCACGCCCCCCAAAGCGCTCCTGCACCCGCGCGACCACTTCCGCCATCGGTACCCGGAGGTCTTCCCGCATCCTTAGCCGCATATCCACCGACAGATCCTCCCTACTCAGCCCCGAACTGACAGCCTCCTTCATCGCAGTGTATCCGCTGAGGGACTTGGAGATATGCACCAGGCAGTACTTATGACCGCCGGTCTCGCTGCGCATGTAGACCACCGTTGGGTGTCGGCCACCAGCGTCGAGGAGCGCCGTGATGAACCTAAAGATTAGCCCTCCCCGTGCGTGGTCGGACGAGGCACCGCGAAGCTCAACCTCCCAGGAGGAATCACCGAGCGCTTCGGAAAGGGGCCGCCGCGCGTTCTCCCCAAAGCGCCGGACAACCTGGGACTTCTCTTGGGCAGCACGTTCGAGCTCCGACGCTCTCTGGGCATCCAGCTCTGCGAAGAGCGAAGGCGAGGCCTCAAGCGCCCTTCGGCGGCGCTCGACTGGGTCGGCGGCATGCACGACGCCGCGCAGGCGCGCCGCGCCGACATCGTCGAAGAGGACGAAGATCTCGTTGTGATTCCCCGAGAGCATGGCCGGGTACTTGGACGCATCAAGCCCTTTGACTCCAAACGGGTCCAAGAAGAACAGCGCTGGTTGACCGGCTATTTCCCGCACGACATGGTCGGCGTGTTCAGACAGGGTCCCGTGGAGCGCGACGGCGGAAGTCGGATTGTCAGCTCGAAACGGGTCGAGCTGAGACTCCAACTGCCTGAATTTCCTCGGGTCTGCCTCGATCGCGATTACCCTCAACTGCACTTGGCGTCCCGTCTTTGTCTTCAGGTAACGCCGCACTTGCACTGCAATCTGAGATGCGATGACAGGTGAGCCCGGGTTACCCTTGCCGTCGATCCCGGGACCGGAAAAACCATCGACGAAGTAGATGACGTCTCCCGCGCCTGGACGCAGGAGCAACTTGAACGCCCAACTCTGCAGGTAAGCTCGGAGAATTGCGTGCTTCAGCAGGGTGTGGTCAGCGAAGGCTTCGAAGTGTCTTGCGCTCTTGGTCACCTAACCTCGCGGGGTTGTGCGGACAGAACGCCGAGCGCCGAACCAACTCACAGCAACCTAACGTGTGACGCAGTGAGTGCATAGGCCCAAGTGCCTCCGGCAGTTGTGTATTGGACTTGCGTCCGCCTATGCGATAGCATAGCTTATTGCATACTCGTTCGCGGGAGCTGCGTATGCAGTGGCAGGATTGGATATCCTTCAATTGGAGGCCGCTAGCCGGCGGCGCGAGGCTGGAGGCACCACGCTGGCTTCCCCATCCGTCCACCGAGGGGATGAGGCGGATTGAGCTGGCCGCACCGTCGGGTCAGGTTGCGGACTGGGTCCTGCCATACAACGACCACAGCCGCATTCACGTGCACGAACTCGCGGATGGTCGGCTGATGGTTCACCGCGACCAGTACGATCCGGACGTTTCACCCGCGCACGCCCTTGCCCACTTGATCGCCGAGAACTTCCTGCTGACCTGTGCGGGCATCTTCGGAACCTTCTTGGTGTTCAAAGCGCTCCGAAGCCGGTGACCGGCCAGCAAATCAGGACACTTCGCGAGCGACTGGGCTTCACCCAGGTTCAGCTCGCGCAGTTGCTTGGCGTCCATCCGCTCACAGTATCTCGCTGGGAGCGCGACGAGCTCGCGCCGTCACCGCACCAGGCAGCGCTGCTCGCCTCGTTTCAAAAGGCGCGAACAAACCAGTCGGATGTTGGGGAGACGGTGACCGGACTGCTTCTGACGGCAGGTGTGATCATGGCCCTGTATGTGCTCCTGCAAGCTGCGTTGAAGGAGGACTAGCTCTTCCCCCTCAACGAGAGAACGCCTGCTGCGCCAAGGAGTCGAAGAGGCGGTTCGCCTCTGCCTCGGCATGCCCCAGGTTTGCGGCTGTGTCCGCCGTCGCCAGCACAATCGCGGAGTATCGCTTCTGAAGCGCTGACGGCGCGCGAAGGACTGGAAAGCCACCAAGTTGCGTGCGATTGATCGAAGCGATCCCAGTCGTCTGCTTCGCTGCCTTGAGAAAGTACCGCTTCCCGTATGCGCTCCCCAAGAGTGCGCTCACGAACTCCGGTGTAAACTCCTCGTCGCGAAGCCGCACGCGAAAGACGTGGTTCTGATGAATGCACGGCTCAACTTCGCCGTGCCATACCGCGCCCCGTCCGAGCTTGTCGGGATCGCCGCCCTCCGTTAATACGATGTCGCCAAGACGAAGCGCATACTGCGTGATCTCCTGAGCCGTCGCCTCGATCGTCTTCATCTCGGCCAGGTCCAGATAACCGTCTTGAACGTTAGCTACTCGCAGGTACGATACCTGCTGCGACGCTGAACTGAGCTTCCGCCCCTTCGTTACACCAGACACGATTTCGGCAACGTCGTCTAGGAGCACCCGGTGCCACGCTCGGCCGTCTCCCACCGGATCCCCAAACATCTCCAGGAACGCTGAGCGCAAGAACTCATCCAGCAGCTTGATGCTCTCCCTCCGCTTCCGTCGAATCGCGTCCGCCCTATCCAGCATCGCTGCGATCCGCCGCTGCTCATGGAGCGACGGAGTCGGCACGCGCAGTTGGGTGAGTCGGTCGAGAGTCACGCCCTTGACAGTCGCTCCCATGCCCATCGCGTCGATCTGCGGCGCCCGATAAGCGAGATAATGGAGCAGGAAACGTGGATCGATAGCTGGGCTGCAGGTCAGCGCTTTGAGGTCTTGGTTTATAGCCATGGGAACGGTGGCGACAGCCACCTTCCCCAATGCCATTCGCGTCGCGAGAACAATTGAGCCCGCAGGCACAACTCGGGAAGCGCTGTGTTGAAGCCCGGCCGGTGTGATGCTCTCTTCCGTCTCCGACAACTCGAAACCCTTCATGTCCTTCACTGTTGCCCAGGGATATCCCGGACCCCAGTACGCGGGCTCGCCGCGATCGGGGGTTCCACCTCCCACCACGGTTACCAGCTCGCCCAACGGAGCCGACGCGGTCAACGCAGTAGCTCCTCGATCTGATCGAGGTCGCTTGCGATACTCGCTTCGAGAGCGCGCAGGCTAGCGATGATTGCTTCAGGTGGCTCATGGTGTACTTCCTGATACGCCACCTCCTTATACCGATTCACCGACAGGTCGTACGTGTTCTCCCGAATCTCCCCCACGGGCACGAAGAACGCCTTCACCGTCCGATCCGTGTCCTTCTCCGGATCCTTCGCCTTCCACCGCGCGATCACGTCGGGTATGTCGTTCTCGGCCACCTTCTCCCGCTTGTCGTCAAGAGACCAGCCATCGGCCTGCATGTCGTAGTACCACACGCGCTCGGTGCGGCCGCCCTTGGCGAACAGCAGCACCGCCGTGCTCACGCCCGCGTACGGCTTGAACACGCCGGCCGGCAGCTTCACGATGCCCATCAGCTCGCACTCGTCGATCAGCATCTTCCTGAGATCGCGGTGCGCGTTGCTGGAGCCGAACAGCACGCCGTCCGGCACGATCACCCCCGCCCGACCGCCGACCCGGAGCAGGTTGACGATCCGGTTGACGAACAGCAGCTCGGTCTTGGTGGTCTTGAGCCGCAGCTCCTCGTTGATGTCGCCCTTGTCGATGCTGCCCTTGAAGGGCGGATTGGCGAGCACCACGTCGTAGCGGTCGCGCTCCTCGAACCGCTTGGACAGCGTGTCCATGTAGCCCAGCGCCGGCCGGTCTATCCCGTGCAAGAGCAGGTTCATCAGGCCGATCCGCACCATCGTGGTGTCGAAGTCGAACCCGTGGAAGGTCTTCTCCTTGAGCGCGGCCCACTGCCGCGGATCGGTGAGCCGGTCGCCGAGCAGGCCGCGCTCGATGCCGTCCTCGCCGACGAACCGGTGCTCGGCGCCGGTGTGCTGCGTCAGGATGTGCTGGTAGGCGCCTAGCAAAAAACCGCCGGTGCCGCACGCCGGGTCGCACACGGTCTCGCCGAGCTTCGGATCCACCAGCGTCACGATGAGCTGGATGATATGCCGCGGCGTGCGAAACTGGCCGTTCTTGCCCGCGCTCTGGATCTCGGCCAGCAGATACTCGTAGAGGTCGCCCTGGACGTCCTGGAACGTCTGGCCCGCGCCCTGCCGCTCGCGCTCCAGCTCGGCGTAGAGGTCGTCGATGATGCCCACCGCCTCCACCAGCAGCGACGCCTTGGGGATGATGAACACGGCGTCCTGCATGTAGCGCGTGAACACCTGGCCGCCGTCCTTGAGCGTCTTGATGAACGGGAACACGTTGTCGCGCACGTGCTCGAGCATCTCCTCGGCCGGCAGATGGCGGAACGCGGTCCAACGCAGCTCCTGGCATGTCCGCTTTGCACCGCGTCGGTTCTCGTAGGTGCCGTCGAACAGCGACTTGAAGCTCTGCTTCAGAAACTCCGCGTCGCCACGGCGCTTCTCGTCCAGCGCGTCCAGCCGCCTCATGAACAGCAGGTAGCTGATCTGCTCGATGGCCGTGAGCGGATTGGCGATCCCGCCCGACCAGAACTTGTCCCACAGGGCATCCACCCGGGACCGCAATGCGGCCGTCAGCATAGTGTGGCTCCTATCCGTTCTGCGGGGCCCACTTGGCGCCGCGCCCTGATCCGCGAACCGTCAGCTTCCCCTGGTCGCGCAGCTGCTGGAGCACATGCCGCACCATCTCGCGACTCACACCCGGGCACTCCGCCTCGATGTCGGCAATTCCGAAGGGTTGCCTGCGCCGCGCCACCGCTTGCTCAATGAGATCGGTCTTGGCCCCTCGCCCCGCGCGAATCGTCCCCACGCGCTCCTCGAACTCCCCGTACGCCCGGATCATCACGCCCCAGACGTAGCTCATCCACGGCAATACGTCGTGCTTCGAATCGTGCCAACCGCTGGAGCTCGCTTCGAGCGACTCGTAGTAGGTCTCCTTCGATGCCTCGACGATGCGCTCAAGGCTGATGTATCGACCAACCTCGTAACCGGCGTGGTACAGGAGGAGCAGCGTCAGGAGCCGAGCCATCCGTCCGTTGCCGTCGGCGAACGGGTGAATGCAGAGGAAGTCGAGGATTGCCAGTGGAACCAGGACCAGCGGCTCGCGCTGCATATCGTTCGCACGGGCATATCCGGCGGACAGGCGCTCCACGAAGTGCGGCGTGGCGACCGGTGGGACTGGTACGAACCGGACTCTCCGGAGGCTGCCGTCCGCGTTGCGTTCCACTATTTCGTTCGGCGCCACCTTCCACTTCCCGCCCAGCCCCGCGTGGTAGCGGTACAGCATGCCGTGCAGCTGGAGAATGACGTTTGACGTGAACTCCATCTCCGGCGCCCGTTCGTGGATGAGGTTCAGCACGTCCCGATACCCTGCGATCTCCTCTTCCGACCGGTCCCGCGGAGTGGACGGCCTGAGGATCAGCGCTTCGATTCTCTCGCGTGGGGCGGTGACGCCCTCGAGGCGGTTCGATGATTCGCTCGACTCGATGACCGCCGCCTCCCGCAACGCGGCGAGGACCTCAGGCGCCTGCCTGCGGAATAGGTCCTGGCGCCCTCTGAACTGGCCCAGCGACCGCAGGGTCGCGAGGTGACCGGCGGAAAAACGAATGGCATCGAGGTAGACGGGGTCCAGTGAGGTCAAATGAGAAAGCCAGAAACGTGGTAATGAACATTGATAACGTGGTAACAACATACACTTATTACCATGTTTTTGTCAATGCTGCCACGTTAGCTCAGGCCACAAGGGAGTCGGTGAACCCCAGGATCTCCTCGATGGCGGGCGAGGGAAACACGCCTCGGATGCCTTGAGGGTGCAGTCGCGTGAACGGAGCGTCAACCAGATCCTTCCGCTCCACGGCGCGCCGCTGGAGGATGAACGTGCGCAGAGTCTGAAGGAAGCGGATCTGCAGCGCCGAGTACGTCGTGTGCTTGGCGACGAACTCCTCGAACGACCGTGTCACGAATGTCGGCCATGCTTCGAGGGCCTCCACGCCAAGCACGTGCCGGATGAGATGCACGAAGCTGGCGGAGCGAACGTCGTAGACCCTCCGAAGCCGCTCCTCGTCAATGCCCGGATCCTGCCGCCGGAGCACCTCGGCCAAATCGCGCAGGTCCTGTTCCGACACCGCCTCGCCATTCTGAAGCCGCTGGAGCACGGGGTTGGCCGCCAGCAGCGTCTGAACCGCCTCTTCGACCTGGCGGCGGTACGCCGCGATGGGCATGTCGCGACCGTCAGCACCCACAGCGATGCGTTCGCGTTGCGCGGTGACGTCGGCCAGGTTGAGCGCCAGAATCGGCTGCTGGAGCTGCTGGCGAAAGCGCATGAGCGGCGCGAGCCGGTCGGCGAGATCGCCGAGCTTCGCGTCCGTCACGCCGTTCCACCACGCGGCCGTCAGCACGGCGCGGATCAGATCGCCTTCGCGTGCCACGAGGTTGACGCCAAGCGGCAGTTCCCGCACCTGCTCCAGGATCGACTCGCGCAGCGCGTCCGCCGCATCACGATTCTCTGTGAGCAGGGCCGTGCCGAGGTCCACAACGTCCGTCTCGAACCGCAGCGCTTTGAAGTCGGCGTCCGACTTCGCGCGCATGACCGGCGCGACGGCACCTCTGAGGAACGTCAGTTCGTCCGCGCCCAGGGTGCCCCAGAAGCGCTCGCCGGCCACTCGCGCGAGCGTTGCTTGTTGCTCCAGCACGATCACGTTGTTGGGCGGAAGCCCGGCCAGGTCCGCGCGCAGCCGCGTCTTCACGTCATCCGCAATGTCTCCCGCCCCGGCGGCGAGTGCCGCCGCGAGCTTGTCGAGCCGGGCCCGGAACAGCCGCACCGGCATCGGCGTCTGCTCGCCAGGCTCACGGCCTTTGGGGTGCATCTCGAAGTACTCGAAATTCGCCCAGCAATCGATGATCAGGAACTTGTCCTTCTCCGGGCACCACGGCTTGCGCAGCGCCGGATCGGCCTTGAGCACCCGCGTGCCGCGGCCGATCATCTGCCAGAACTTGACGTACGAGTACACCGGCTTGGCGAACACGAGGTTGACCGCTTCGAGCACGTCCACGCCGGTATCGAGCATGTCCACCGAGATCGCGACCCGCGGCATGTCCTGGTTCTTGAACTGGTCGAGCAGTCCACCCTTGCCGTGCACGCGCGAGTCGTCCGACACCAGCACTCGCGCGAGACGTCCCCGATGCTCGGGATAGAGCTGGTCGAACAGTTCCTGAAGCCGCCACGCGTGGTTCTTCGAGACCGCGAAGATGATGGACTTGCCCGGCAGCGTGCCCGACGGGTCCTTGATGCACTCTTCCATGAACTCGCGCACGATGACGCCGTTGCTGGGGCTGTTCGTCACTTTGTGCTCGAGATCGGTCCCCTCGAAGTCGATCGCGTCCGGATCCATGCCTTCGAGCGCCAGCTGCTCCCGCTCCGGATCGTCGAGCCGTGGGCCGCGAATCCCTTCGATCTGGAACTTCGAGCGCACCTTGAGAACCTCGAAGTCGCACACGTAGGGCGGAACGTGCCTGAGCGCGTCCTCAAACGCGTACGCGAAGGTCGGTGTATTGGGCGCACACTCGAACAGCGCGAACGTGTCGTGGTCCACGTGATCGCGCGGCGTGGCCGTCAGGCCGAGCGTGAGGCCGTTGAAGTAGCGCACCACCTGCTTGTACGTGTTGTAGATGCTCCGGTGGCTTTCGTCGGCGATGATCAGGTCGAAGAAGAAGGGCGAAACCCAGTTCGCCGGTGTCGTCCCCGACTCGATCAGATTCAACATGGTCGGGTACGTCGCCACGTAGACGCGGCGGTCGCGCGCGAAGCCGGTATCGCCGCGCTGCGGCCAGCACGGCTCGTTCGGCAGGTGCTCCTCGAACGCGTCGAGCGCCTGGTCACGCAGCGGAATGCGGTCCACCAGGAACAGGACCCGCTTGACCCAGTGCGCCCGCATCAGGGCGTCCGCCAGCGCGACCGCGACGCGCGTCTTCCCGGTGCCCGTCGCCATGACCATGAGCGCCTTGCGACGCCGAGCTTCGAACGCATCGAGCAGGGTGCGCACGGCCTCGACCTGGTAGTCCCGCCCCGCGATGGCCGTGTTGATGAGCTCAACCGAAAGGGCTCCACGGATCTCTCCGCGACGCACCATCCAATCCAGGTCATCGCGGGTCGGAAAGCCGAAAACTTCGGCGGGCGGATAACGCTCCGCGTCCCAGTAGAAGATCGTGCGCCCGTTGGTGTAGAGAATCAGCGGCTGGGCGCCGCCGTTGAGCTGCTGGAAGTGCTCCGCGTACTGCAACGCCTGCTCCTGCCCGACCCGCGCGTCGCGGCTCGTCTTCTTGGCCTCTACCACGGCCTGCGCGCGCCCGCGCAGCAGAAGCGCGTAGTCCATGAACTCGTGGCCGTCGTACGGGTGCAGGCGCTCCTCGCGCCCGACGAGCGCCGCCGGCGGGCGCACGATCATATCGAGTTCCGGCGTCACCTGCGTGGGATCGTGTACGTCCCAGCCGGCGAGCCGGAGTCGCTGATCAATGAGTTGGCGTCTGGTATCCGCTTCCGAGTATGGCTCGGTCACGGGCTTAACGTGCAGGACACCTTAGCTCCGGTCAACCGTCAGGACGATCTTCCCGATGTGCTCGTTCCGCTCCATGAGCGCGTGCGCCGCCGCGGCCTCCTGGAGCGGAAAGGTCCGGTAGACGACCGGCCGGATCCGTCCGCTTTCCAGCAGCGGCCACACCTGCGCGCGCACCTCGCGCGCCACGGCGGCCTTGAAGTCGGGCGATCGCGCGCGAAGCGCCGACCCCGTGATCGTGAGCCGGCGGCGCAGCACGTCGCCCAGGTCGAGCGTGGCCCGGGTGCCGCCGATGAACGCGATGAGCGCGAGACGTCCGTCGTCCGCCAGGCAGGCGAGGTCGCGCGCCACGTAGTCGCCCGCCACCATGTCGAGGATCACGTCCACTCCTCGCCCGTTCGTCAGCTCCTTGATGACCGTGACGAAGTCCTCGTCTGTGTAGTTGATGGCGCGGGCGGCGCCCAGCTCCTCGCACGCCGCGCACTTCGCGCTCGTGCCCGCCGTCGCGTACACGACGTGGCCGAACCCGCGCGCCATCTGGATGGCCGTCACGCCGATGCCGCTCGCGCCGCCGTGTACCAGCAGGGTCTCGGCGCCATGAAGGCCGGCGCGCTGGAACACGTTGACCCATACCGTGAAGAACGTTTCGGGCAGGCTCGCCGCCTCCGCCATGGTCACGCGCGCGGGAACCGGCAGGCACTGCCCCGCCGGCACCGCGACGTAGTCGGCGTAGCCGCCGCCGCTGACCAGCGCGCACACCCGCTCGCCGATGCGCCACTCGCTCTCGCCGCCCACGGCGACAACCGTGCCCGCCACCTCGAGCCCCGGCACGTCCGACGCGCCGGCGGGCGGAGGGTACTGGCCTTTGCGCTGGAGCACGTCGGGACGATTGACGCCGGCGGCCGCGACCTCGACCAGCACTTCGCCGGCGGCGGGCCGCGGCACCGGCCGCGCGGCGACGCGCAGCACGTCGGGCGGCCCCGGCCGGCTGATTTCCATGATGCGCATGGTCTCGGGGATCGTCATACGGATGCCGGCACGACTCGGGGCGTGGTCAGATCTCCCAGTTGGACCACACCAACCCGGTGGATGGCCGCTGCTCCGGATACCCGGCCAGGTGCATCCGCAGGTCCGACCAGCGAACCCGGAAGCCGCGCTGCACGAGCTTGCCGTACGCGTCGGCGTAGGCGGTCTGGCAACGCACCGCGAACCGGCGGGCCGCCTGACGGTGCGCCCAGACCGTGCCCGCGTCCATCACCTGCAGGAATGCCGCGTCGTCCGCGGCGACGATCTTGAGCGCGCGCACCTCGTCGCGCGCCGTCCCCTCGGCCAGCGGCGCGGCGTGGCACAGCGCGAAGCCGGCGAACCGCGCGCCCTGCCGGACCAGCACGACGTCGCCCAGCTGCTGCGCCAGCGTCAACTCGATCTCCCTGGCAAAGTCGTAGCCGGGTGCCAGCGACTCGGTCAGTTCGCGGATCGCTTCCAGTCGCTCGCGCCGCTCCGCGTCACCCGACCGGCTGAGCAGCACGGGGTCGGGGCCGCGCCGTCCGCGGGCCGCCGCGTCCACGGTGAGGGTGAGGGTGACGTGGCCGGGCACGAACCCGAGCCGCGAGTAGAAGCCGATGTTGTCCACCGTCCGCGGCATCGTCTCCAGGCCGATGGTGCGCGCGCCCTGTCCCTTGAGCCAGTCCACCGCCGCGGTCACGATCTCCTTGCCGATGCCGCCGAGCTGGCGGTCGGGGCGGACGCACAGCGGGCCCATCCAGCCTTCGCTGCCCGAGAGATGCGCGATGTTGAACGCGACGAGCCGGTCACCCTCGTCCTTCCAGACCATCGCGCCGGCCCCGGCGTCCTGGATGGCGTAGCGCCAGATCGCCTCGTTGAGGAACGGCACGCGCACGCCCACCAGTCCGTCGCGCCGGTAGCGGTCGGTGAACGCGTCGGCGAACAGCCGGTTCATCGCCGGGATGTCGCGCTCGGTCACGGCCAGGGGGCCGTACGACGCGCGCTCAGGCCGCCACATCCGCATCGCCGCTCCCGGGCGTGAGGGGCTTTTCCTCGGACACCACCGCCGCGCCGGTGGCCTCGTCGAACCGCACCCGCACCACGCGGTCGAGCCGCTCGCGGACCGCCTCGATGTGGGTGATGACGATGACCTGCGGGAACCGCGCCTCGAGCGCGCGCAGCAGCACCACCACCTGCTCGCGGTGCGCTTCGTCGAGCGAGCCGAAGATCTCGTCGAGCACCAGCAGCGAGAACGGCTGCCCCGCGCGCTCGGCGATCATCTGGCTCACCGCGAACCGCACCACCAGGTTCATCAGGTCTTCCTCGCCGCCCGAGATCACCGACTGCGGCACGCCATCCTCGAGCACCATCGCGTGATAATCTTCGTCCAGCTCGACTTCGTCGTAGCGGCCGTCGGTGAGCGCCGACAGAAACTCCGCCGCGAGGGCGGCCAGCTCCGGCCGCAGCTCCTGATTCAACTCGGTCCTGAGATCGCCGAGCGCCCGGTCCAGCTCGTTGTGGAGCCGCAGGTCACCCTGCACCTCCGCGGCGCGCGCCGCGCGGGCCGCGCCCTCCTGCTGCGCGCGCTCGATGTCCTGGAGCCGCGCGCCCGCGGCGCCCAGCTCGGCCTGCGCCACCGCCACATCCTGGTCGGCCACCCGCCACGCCTGCTCCAGCCGCTGCATTTCGGCGGACGCCGCCTGGAACGCGTCCTCGGTGAAGGCCAGGCCCGCCAGGTCGCGCTCGAGCGAGGCCAGTGCCTCGACCAGAAAGCCGCGCCGCGCCTCCGCCCCGCCCAGCGCCTGCGCCAGCCTGTCGGCCCGCTCGGCGTCCGCCGCGATGCGCTGGGCGCGCGCCGCCCTGGGCTCCAGCTCGGCCACCCGCTGGCGCAGCGCCTCGTGCCGGGCCGGGTCGTACCCGGCGGCCAGCGCCGCCATGCCGGCCTCGAGCTCGGTCCCCCGCGCCAGGATCCGCCCGCGTTGCTGCTCCAGGCCCCGCGCCTCTTCGGCCGCGCGTGTCGCCACGGCGAACTCCTGCATCGCCACCTCGACGCCGCCCTGCTCCGCGGCGCGCCGGCGCTCCAGCGCCGCGACCTCCGCCGGCTCGGCTTCCAGTTGCTCGAGCCGGGACCGGAAGTACAGCCCGTTCTGGCGCACCTGTTCGAGCTGCGAGTCCAGCAGCTCGAGCACCGAGGCGTACTCGCTGCCTAACGGGCGTCCGCAGGTCGGGCACGCGCCGGCTTCGCCCGCGTCCACCACCCGCTCGCGCTGCGCCTTGAGGTCGGTGAACTGGTCCAGCAGCGCGCGGCGCTGCGCCGTGGCGTCGGTGCGCTCGCGCTCCCACTCCGACCGCGCTTCCCCGGCCCGCCGCTCGGCCTCGGCGAGCCGGGCCCGCGCCGCCTCCAGCCCGAGGGCGATGTCCTTCGCCGCGCCCGCCGCCGCGCCCGCCGCCGCCAGCCGCGCGTCCAGCTCCCCCAGCTGTTTCGCGTTCTCCTGGTGCAGCGCGGCGAGCCGCGCCCGCGCTTCGGCGTCCCTGGCGAGCCCGTCGGCCTCGCGCAGCGCCGCCCGCTCCGCCTCGTACGACCGCACCGCCGGCGCGAGCGCCACCAGCTCTTCCGCCGCCGCCCGCGCCTGCGCCAGGTCCGCGCTCAAGCGGGTGATCTCGTCCACCACCTGCCGGACCCGCTCCTCGGCAAGCCGCCGCTCGGCCACCAGCGCGGCGTAGCGGTCCCGCATGTCCGTCAGTTCCTTGAACACGGGCAGGTGCTGGTCGCTGGCGGCGCGCGCCGCCGCCTGCGCCTCGCGCGCCGCCTCGAGCCGCGCCGCCGCGTCCTCCCGGGCCTGCGCCAGCCGCTCCCGCTCGGCGGCCAGCCGCGCCGGATCGGGCCAGCCGTGCTCCAGCCCGGTCAGCTCGGCCTTGAGCTCGCTGCGCCGCGCGCGCACCCGCTCCTGCGCGGTCGTGATCTTGTCGTACCCCAGCAGCCGCGACAGGAACCGCCCGCGCTCGGCGGGTTTCATCGCGGCCATCACCGCCAGCTCCTTCTGGCCGGTGAAGTAGGTGTTGAAGAACTCCTCGCGCGTCATGGCCAGCACGCGCTCGAGCCGCGCCGTGACTTCCTGGAGCGACGTGGCGATCGGCTGCGCCGCGCCGTCGAGGTAGAGGTCCGCGCCGTACATCGTGCGGCACACGCGGTACTCGTGCGTGCCCAGCCGGAATTCCAGCTCGACCCGCACTTCCGCGCGGGGCTTGGCGCGGCGCCACCGGATCGAGTCGCGCTTGCCGCGCGCCGCGTCCATGCCGTACACCGCCCACGCGATCGCCTCGAGCAGGGTGCTCTTGCCCGCGCCGTTCGGGCCGATGATGCCGGTGAGGCCGTCCTGGAACTCGACGTCGGTGTCCGCGTGCTGGCGGAAGTTGGCGAGCTTCAGACGCAGCAGCCGCATCAGGCGCCGTCCTCGGCGAGCGCCTTCTCGACGGCCACCACGTACTCCCGCCCGAGCGCGACCAGGCGCGCGCGGTCGAGATCGGAGTCCAGGGGCCGCCGGCCGAGGTAGTCGGCCACCACGTCGGGCATCGTGCGCCGCGGCCCCGGCGCGCCGACGCCCGTGGCGCGGTGCGCCGGCTCGGGCCGCCGCAGGTCGAGATGGAAGTGCAGCGCCTGCGCCTTCAGCTCGCGCACGAGGGCGTGGTCGATGGCGTGCGCGAGCGCGCGCGGCACGTTGTCCACCACCAGCCGCGTCACCGTGCCGGCGAGGCCGCCCGCCACGCCGGCCACGCGGCCCTGGATCGCCGCATCGAGCTGCGCGGCCGTCATCTCCGACGCGTCGAGCCGCGGCAGGTCGTGGACGCGCCGGCGGGACGGCAGGCGCACCGCCTCCACCGCGCCCGTGCCCAGGTCCACCGCCAGGAACCCCTTGCCGACGTCGTGCCCCTCGCGGAGGGCGCGCTCCTCCTCGCGCCGCTCGCCCCAGATGTTGGGGCTGGTGTACTCGAGCGAGCCGGCGTACCACGCGTGCGGCGTGACCTCGGTGCGGACGTGGTAGTGACCGAGCGCGACGTAGCTCCACTCGTGCGCCTTGAGCTCGACCGCCTCGACGCGCGCGCCGCCATAGTCCGCGTGATCGCTGTGCGCGAAGACCTCGCTGATCTCCGGGTGCATCACCAGGACGTTGTGGCGGCTGGCCGGGTCGGGCCGCCAGTCGCGCGCGCGTCCGCCGGCGAGCGCCGCGTGCGGCACGGCGCACACGGTCAGGTCGAGCGCCGGATAGCGGATCCGGCGGGTCGTCTCGTCCACCACGTCCACGCCGAGGCTGGCCAGCAGCTGGAGGATCGAGCCCACCTCGCTCGAGCGCGGCGTGTCGTGGTTGCCCGCGATCAGCACGACCGGCGCGTCGGGCAGCGCGCGCCGCAACCGCGAGAGATGGGTGAACGCGTGGATGATCGAGCGATTGGTCGGGCGCACCGAATGGAACAGGTCGCCCGCGATGATCACGGCGTCGGGCGCCCGGGCCACGACGGCCTCGATCGCGTCGGTGAACGCCGCCGCAACGTCGGCCTCGCGCTGGTTGACGCCGGTGGCCGCCAAACGCTGGAACTGGCGGAATCCCAAGTGCGCATCGGCGAGATGGGCGATCTTCATGCCGCTCCTGCTACCGCGCGTCCGGCGGACGCTCTAGTTTTCCGCGCTCCGTGACCAGCACCGCCTCGCTCCGATCGCGGCTCGGCGCCGCTGCCCTCGGCACGTTCGCGAGCCTCGCCGTCGTCCGACCGGTCGCCGCGCAGGACACGACCCAGGCCGCGCCGGCCGCCCGCGACACCGCATTCCGCCGCGTCCCCGTCCTGCGGACGCCGCCGCCGGTGCCGCCGCCCTGGGTGTTCGGGATCGAGGGCGGCTTCACGGACATCGGGGGCAACACCAGCCTCCAGGTCTTCAACGGCGCGTTCACGGTCGTCCACAAGCTCACGACCCTGTACGTCCTCAATATGCGCGTCGAGGCCCGGTACGGGCGCAGCGACAGCGTGGTCGCCGCCTCCAATGCCGCGGCCCACCTGCGGTTCAACTGGCGGCCGCGGGCCGGCGTGTCGCCGTTCGCCAGCGTGGACCTCGAGAGCGACGAGATCCAGAAGATCGACTCGCGCCTGACCGGCGCGTCGGGGCTCAACTTCAACGTCGCGCCGCGGGAAGACCGCCATACCACCATCTCGATCGGCCTCGCCGCCGACCTGGCGAGCTACTTCGCCCACGTCGTGCCCAACAGCATGACCGACATTCGCTACCAGGTGTCGTTCGCCACGCTCCAGCCGCTCAGCGCCGGCGCGGCGTTCGAGGGCAACGCGCAGATTCAGCCGACGACCACGCAGCTCGACGACTACCTGGCGACCATGGATCTCGCGATGCGCATCACGATCACGCGCACGCTGGCGTTTCGCACGCGCTACGATTGGAAGCGGGATTCGACGCCGGCCGAGGGCGTGCTGAGCAAGGACGACCGCTCCTTCACCGTCTCGTTGCTGATGAACTGGTAGGCTCAGCCCTCGCCCAGCGTGAAACCCGCCTCGCGGTCGGCCTTCGAGTACACGCGAAACGCACTGATCGTGTTGGTGCGGTCGATGCCGGGAATCCTCGGCATGAGTTCCGTGACCACCTGCGCGATCCCGTCGTAGTCCTTCACCTTGAGAATCGCCATCAGGTCGTAGTCGCCGGACACCGAGTAGACCTCGGTGATGCCGGCCAGCTCGGCCACGGCTTCGGCGGTCTGCGGGATGCGGTCGCGCGCACAGCGGATCTGGACGATCGCCGTGATCACGCCGCTTCAACCGGGAACGGCGGCACACCGGTGAGCCACAGGCCGGCCAGCTCGCTCTTGTCGTCCACCTCGACCAGCAGCCCATCGGCCACCCGCACGGTCTCGAGCCGGCGGGCCGGGCCCATGCGGACGTGGAACACCGATTCGGCGACGTTGGTCTCGATGCTGATGGCGGCATCGACTTCGACGGCGGCCACGGTGGGCTGGGAGCGGCGGGTAGGCAGCGCCACGTCGCCGTCCCTGGCTTCGCTGGGCACCTGCAGGCTCGGGAGCGTGCGGACGTCGGGCCACACCACGACTTCGACGCCGCGAATGGCGCCGCCGACCACGTCGAGCAGGATGAACGATCCGTCGTTGCCCTCAAGCTCGACGGACCCGGTGAGCCCGGCGGCGTCCTTGCGGCCGCCCTGCACCGACCCGGTCAGAATGTCGGTTTCGGCGTCCCACTTGTACGTCATCCGCGGCAGCGCGTCGCCGCGCTCGACTATGCGCGCCCCCAGGCCCATCGCCCTCGCCCCCTCACCGTGTGGAGTCGTGGGCGCCTAATATAGGGCGCGCCGGAACCGCCAGCTACTCGCCTTACTTCACCATCGTCCGGCGGAACAGATCGTTCACGCTGCCCTGCCGCAGCAGCTTGGTCGTGAACACGATCTGCCCGACGTGATAGGCCCAGTGATGGCTCATCCGCATGAGGCAGTCCACCACCGGCAACGCGGTTTCGATGTTGCGGGTCGTGTCGTGGAGGCGCTCGGGCGTCAGCGACGTCAGCACCCGGTCGGTTTCCGCGACGGTGCCCTCGAGCAGCGTGGTCAGCGCCGCCTTGGGGAGCGGCCCCCGCTCGGCGAACTCGGCATCGCGGTCGCGCACGTAGTCGCTCCCGCCGATGCCGCGGCCCACGAAGTGCCGCAACGAGCCGCACAGGTGCACGACCAGATTGCCGATCGAGTTGCTCGTGTCGTTGGCCCGCCACCAGATCTGGCCGTCGTCCAGAATGCCGAGGCACTCGTGGATCTGCGGCGGCATCTCGCGCACCAGGCGGTTGTGCGCGATCCGGATCACGTCCTGCCCGACGTCGGCCATCAGTCCCCCTTGCCTCCGCGCTCCTCGCGCAGCCGCGTGAATTGCCGGACCAGGCGGTCCATTCCGTCCTCCAGCATCGGGTCGCTCGCGGCGTAGCTGAGCCGGACCCACCGGTCGTCGCCGAACGCCGCGCCGGGCACCAGCGCCAGCGCCTCATCGGCGATCAGCCGACGGCAGAACTCCGTCGCGTGGGGCACCCGCTTGCTGAACACGTCGTCCACCCTGAAGAACAGGTAGAACGCGCCCAGCGGTTCCACGAACTCCACGCCCGGCAGCTCCGCGCGGAACCGCCGCACCAGCCGGTCGCGCCGCGCGCGGAACCGATCCGTCATGGTCTCGACGTCCTGCTGCACGGCGTCGCTCCCGAACGCCTCCGCCGCGGCCCACATCGCGATGGTGTTCGCGCCCGAGGTGGTGTGCGACTGGAGGGCGTTCATGGTGCGCGCCAGGTCCCGCGGCCCGAGCGCGAACCCGATGCGCCAGCCGGTCATCGCGTAGGCCTTGGACGCGCCGTCCACCACCACGACCTTCTCGAGCAGATCGTCGGGCAGGTCGAGGAAGCTGGGCGCCGCGCCCGCACCATAATGGATTCGCCGGTAGATCTCGTCGGCGATGATCCACACGCCCTTGCGCCGCGCCCACTCCGCGATGCCCTTGAGCTCGTTCAGCGTATAGACCGCGCCGGTCGGATTCACCGGGGAGTTGAGCATCACGCCCTTGACCGACTCGTCGTAATACCGGTCGAGGTCCTGCACCGCGACCTTGAGGCTCCACTCCGCTTCGCCGGGAACCTCGACCGGAGTGGCGCGGCACAGGTGCACGATCTGCGGATAGCTGGTCCACGCGGGCGAGGGGATCAGGACCTTCTCGCGCGGCCCGAACAGGCACAGCGCGGCGTTGTAGAGCGCCTGCTTCGACCCGTTCCCCACCACGATGTTGTCGGCATTCACGGCGCGGCCGCCGGAGAGCAGCGACAGCCGCCGCGCGATGGCCGCGCGCAGCTCGAGGATGCCTTCGGTGGGCGCGTATTTCGTCTTGCCCTGCGCGATGGCGCGCGCCCCCGCCTCGGCCACCAGCTTCGGCGTGGGGAAGTCGGGCTCGCCGGCGCCCAGGTCCACCACGTTCACGCCCTCGGACTTGAGGCGGGCCGCCTCGCGCGAAACGGCGATCGTGGCGCTCGGCGACAGCGCCGCCACATTGAGCGAGAACAGGGCGTTGCTCATGGCAGGGCGTCGGTCTCCCGCAAAATGGTGACCTGCCCCCCAGGCGGGCGGGGGCGACGGGTCGGGACCACCAGGACCTTGGTGCTGAGAACGCGCGCGAGACACGGACCGCGCCGCACGCCGAAAAATGGGTCCCGGTTCCGGCGTGTCAACCGAGCCTGCGCGCAGCGCAGGCGAGGTCGGCCTCAGCCGACGAACGTCGCCCGCCAACGGAGCCCCGCGCCGTCCACTATAATTGTACGCCATGTCCCGCCGATTCCGCGTGGCCGTCCCCCTGCTCCTCGCCGCGACCGCGCTGGCGGTCGCCGGCCGGTGGTGGTGGCACGCGCGGCCCCCCGCGCGGGCGGCGGCGGCGCTGCCGGTGGCGCCGCCGATTCGCGCCATCCCGCCGGATTCGGTCATCGAGGGCCCGGTCGTCGAACAGCAGTCCGTCGGCGATTACCGGATCCGCATCGTGGCGGACACCGCCTCGCACGAACGGGTGGTGGACATCACGCGCGAGGGCCGGCGCGTGTTCGCGCGCCGCAGCGCGGATTTCCGCATCGAGCGCGCCGGCCAGGACCTCACCGGCGACGGCCAGCCCGACATCTTCCTGATCGAGTTCACCGGCGGGCTGCACTGCTGCACGCGCGGCGACGTGCTCGAGCTGGGTCGGACGTTCCACGACTACGGCACCATCGACGGCGCCGACGGCGACGTGACGCTCGACGACGTGGATCACGACGGCATTCCGGAGATCAAGGTCGGTGATTTCCGGTTCGCCTACTGGCGCGACGTGCCGTTCTCCGACACGCCCGTGCCCGACGTGATCCTGAAGCTCCACGGCGACCATTACGAGGTGGCCTGCGACCTGATGCGCCAGCCGCCGCCGGGCGCGGCGTCGTTGCGCGAAGCGGCCCGCAACCTCGCGCGCGGCTGGACCACCGGCGACCCGCCGGTCGACCTGTGGGGATACGCGGTGGACCTGGTCTACAGCGGCAACGCGGCGGACGCATGGCGGCTGCTGGACATCGCCTGGCCGCGCGACAACCCCGGCCGCGCCGACTTTCTGAGCGACCTCAAGCAGCAGTTGCTCGGCAGCCCCTGCTACACGCCCGAGAGCGAACACCCGGCGAGCTAGCCGCACCACCCCTCGCACGCCTGTCGCGCCGGTGTCGACCACGCTAGCTTGCCAACCGGTGTTTGACATCTGACGAGGGGACGATCCGTGGACGCCGTACCGGTGATTTCTCGCGGCCACAACGTGGCCGTTCTGCTGCCTCCCGTGCCTGAGGCGGTCCGTCCCCTCCTGGCCGCCGTGACCGCGCGGCTCATCGTCCTGACTCCCGACGCCGATCGTGCCGTCCAGGTTGCCGCGGCGCTCGCGCCCGCATTCGCCGCGAGCGGCGGCCGCGTGGTCGCCGTCACGGGCCACAAGCGCGGCACGCACCTGCTGGCCGGGGAGCCGCAGGTGGCCTGCGTCGCCGTACTCGACGCGCTGGCGCTGCTGCGCGCGTCCGCCCTCCCGCTGCGCGGCTACGCCGCCATCGCGCTGGCGTGGCCGGAGGCCCTCGACACCGATGCCGCGGCCGCGCTGGAGGCCGTGATGGCCGAAGCCGAGCGCGACGCGCAACGCATCATCATCACCGCCGACGCCGGATCCACGGCGCAGCACCTGATCGAGCGCTACGCGTTCAAGGCGATGACCTTCGGATTCCCGCCCACCGAGCCGTCGGAGGACGCGCCGCCGGCGCCGAGCGGCCCGGTCGGCGCGGCACGGTATGTGGTCGCGCCGGCCCGCCAGTTCGAGGACGCGCGCCGCCGCGCGCTCGATGCGCTCGCGCCCGACCGCGACGAGGCCGTGATCGTCGCGCCGCCGCCGGTCAGCCGCGACGCCGCGCTGGCGCTGGTCCGTGTCGCCGGCGACACGGCGCCCGTGATCGTGGCGGAGCCCTGGCAGCTCGGCTGGCTGCGCGCGCTGTTCGCGCCGCTGACCCCGCTGCCGGTGGCGACCGCGGCCGACGCCGAAGAACGGAAGGTGGACGCCGAGCGCGCGCGCCTCACGCGCCTGGCCGAGGCCGACGATCTCGGCCCCGAACTGATGGTGCTCGCGCCCCTGCTCACGCGGTTCGACGCCGCGGTCGTGGCGGCCGCGGCGCTCCGCCTCGCGCGCACCACCCGTCGCGGCACGCCGGTGGAGTCCGGGCCCGCGCCGGCCGCGCCGAGCGGCGCGGTTGCCAAGCTGTGGGTGGGCATCGGCCGCAAGGACAACGTGCGACCCGGCGACCTGGTCGGCGCGCTCGCCAACCAGGCGAAAGTGCCGGCCGACGCGGTGGGGAAGATCGAAGTGCGCGACCTGTTCTGCCTGGTGGAGATCCGCGCCGACCAGGCGGAGCGCGCGGCGAAGGGGCTGACGGGGATGGTCGTGAAGGGGCGCCGGCTGGTGGCGCGGGTGGATCGCGGCCCCGGCGCGGGGGCGCATCGCCCGCCGCGGCGCGTCTAGCGCCTAGCGCTTGCCGATGGCGTCGTTGAGCCCGCGGCCGGCGCGGAACACCGCGGCCACGGTCGCGCGGATGGCGATTTCCTTGCCGGTGCGCGGGTCGCGGCCTTTCCGCGCGTTGCGCGAGCGGATCTCGAAGTTGCCGAAGCCCGTGACCTGCACCTTGTTGCCCTTCTTGAGCTCGCCCGCGATGATGCCGCCGGGCGCGAACAGCGCCGCGACGGCGCGGCCCGCTTCGGCCTTCGGCATCCGCGCACGCGCGGCCAGCGCGGCGACCAACTGGGACTTGTTCACGCGGCGATCAACGTAGAAGTGGCGCGCACCTTTGGCAATGCCGCGCGCGGCGGCTAACTTTGCCGCTCCCGTTCCCCCGTTTGGATCGCCCATGTTCCACGGCACCCGGCCCGGCTGGATCGAAGTCATCAGCGGCGTGATGTTCGCCGGCAAGAGCGAGGAGTTGATCCGCCGCGTGCGTCGCAGCGTCATCGCGCGCAAGAAGGTGCAGGTGTTCAAGTCGCACCTCGACGACCGCTATGGCGGCGTCTACACGGTGACCAGCCACGACGGCACCATCGTCGAGGCCGAGCCGATCTCCGCGTCGCTCGAAGTCATGCAGAAGCTGCGTCCCGACACCGAAGTGGTCGCGGTCGACGAGGCGCAGTTTCTGGACGAGGGCATCGTCGCGGTGGCCAACACGCTGGCGGACCGCGGGATCCGGGTGATGCTCGCGGGCACGGACTCCGACTTTCGCGGCGAGGGCTTCGGCGCGATGCCGCAGCTGATGGCCGCGGCGGAGATCGTGGACAAGCTGCACGCCATCTGCGTGGTGTGCGGCGGACCGGCCACCCGCAACCAGCGCCTGATCAACGGCAACCCGGCGCCCTACGACTCGCCGACCATCATGGTGGGCGGCCGCGAGGCCTACGAGGCGCGCTGCCGCCACTGCCACGTGGTGCCGCGCAAGGACGAAGCCCAGGGGGCGCTGCTCTGATGCTGAGCGTCGCGCTGACCGGCAACGTCGCGGCCGGCAAGTCCACGGTCCTCGCCCTGTTCCGGTCGTGGGGCGCCACCGTGATCGACATGGACCTGCTGGCGCGCGAAGTCGTGTTGCCGGGGTCGGAGGCGCTCGACGCGATCGCGCGGCGGTTCGGCGCCGACCTGATCGGGCCGGGCGGCGCGCTCGACCGCGCGACGCTCCGCCGCCGGGTGATGGGCGACGGCGCGGCGCGCGCGGCGCTCAACGCGATCGTGCATCCCGAGGTGCGCCGCCGCGCCGAGGCGCTGGGCGAGGAGGCGCGCCGCCGCGGTGACGCGATCGTGGTGCTCGACATCCCCCTGCTCTTCGAGACGGCCGACCCCTCGGCGTTCGACGTGGTGCTCCTGGTGGACGCCCCCCCGGCGCTGCGCCGCGAGCGGCTGATCGTGCAGCGCGGGCTGGCGCCCGACGAGGCCGACCAGCTGATCGCCGCCCAGCAACCGAGCGTCGGCAAGCGGGCCAAGAGTCACCTCGTCATCGACAACGACGCCACCAAGGACCAGCTGGAAGCGCGGGCCGGCGCGGTGTGGCAGAAACTCGTGGAACAGTCCCGCCATTTCGCTTGACTTCGCTCCGGGGCCCGGGTAGGCTTTCCGCGGCTTCGTTCACCGTTTTTCCCCGAGGCGGGCATGGCCAACGTACCGACGCACCTCCTCTATACCGAGGAGCACGAATACGTCCACAAGAGCGACGTGGACGACGTGGTCGAGATCGGCATCACCGACTACGCGCAGGGTGAGCTGGGCGACGTGGTCTATGTCGACCTGCCCGCGCCCGGGAAGAAGTTCGCCAAGATGGAAGTCTTCGGGACCATCGAGGCCGTCAAGGCGGTTTCGGAGCTGTACTGCCCGGTCGCCGGCGAGGTCGTGGAAGTGAACGACAAGCTGGAGGCCGACCCCGCGCTGGTGAACAAGGATCCGTACGGCGCCGGCTGGATGATCCGCCTCAAAGTGAAGAACCCCGACGAACTCGAGCAGCTCATGGGCCCGGACGAATACACGGGCCATATCGGCCAGTAAACCGCGAGCCGGGCCCGATCGGCCCGGCTCTCTGTCTTTCGGGACTCGACGCCCATGCCTGCCAACCCCGCCGCCCCCGCCGCCGGTCGTTTCGTCTCTCGCCACAACGGTCCGCGCGACGCCGATGTCGCCGCCATGCTGAAGGTGTTGGGCTATGGCTCGCTCGACGCGTTCATCGCCGCCGTCGTGCCGGCCGACATCCGCCTGGGGCGGCCGCTGGCGCTGCCCGCCGCCCGCTCCGAGCGCGAGGCGCTCGATGCGCTGCGCGGCCTGGCGGAACAGAACCAGGTGTTCCGCTCGTACCTCGGCATGGGGTACGCGGACACCGTCGTGCCGCCGGTGATCCGCCGCAACGTGCTCGAGAATCCCGGCTGGTACACGGCCTACACGCCCTACCAGGCCGAGATCGCGCAGGGCCGGCTCGAGGCGCTGCTCAACTTCCAGACGATGGTCAGCGACCTCACCGGGCTCGAGATCGCCAATGCGTCGCTGCTCGACGAAGCCACCGCGGCCGCCGAAGCGATGCACATGACGCACGGCGCGGTGAAGACGGGCGAGCACACCACGTTCCTGGTGGACGAGCACTGCCATCCGCAGACCATCGCGGTGGTGAAGACCCGCGCCAAGGCGCAGGGCGTGCGCATCGTCGTCGCCGACCCCGACACGTTCGAGTTCGGCGCCGGCACCATCGGCGCGATCGTGCAGTACCCGGCCAGCGACGGCCGCATCCGCGACTTCCGCGCGCTCGCCCAGCGCGCCCACGCCGCCGGCGCGCTGGTCACCGCGGCCACCGACCTGCTCGCGCTCGCGCTGCTGGAATCGCCGGGCGCGTGGGGCGCCGACATCGCGGTCGGCAACTCGCAGCGGTTCGGCGTGCCGCTCGGCTACGGCGGGCCGCACGCGGCGTTCTTCGCCACGAAGGACCAGTACAAGCGGCTGCTGCCGGGCCGCATCATCGGCGTGTCGAAAGACCGGGCCGGCCGGCCGGGCCTGCGGATGGCGCTCGGCACTCGCGAGCAGCACATCCGCCGCGAAAAGGCGACCAGCAACATCTGCACGGCGCAGGTGCTGCTGGCCGTGTGCGCCGGCATGTACGCCGTGTGGCACGGGCCCGAAGGCATCCGCGCCATCGCCGGGCGGGTCCACCACCAGGCCACCCGCCTCGCCAACGCGCTCGCCGCGCTGGGCTACGCGCTGCCGTTCCGCGAGTTCTTCGACACGTTCGCCGTGGAGACCGACGCCGCCACGGCGACGCGGATTCACGACGCCGCGCGCGCCAAACGGATCAACTTCCGCCCGCTCTCCGCCACGCGCATCGGCGTCGCGCTCGACGAAACGGTGCGCGAGGGCGACCTCGCCGACATCGTCGCGTGCTTCGCACTCGGCACGCCGGCCGCCGTGCCGGCCGACGCCGCCGCCGCGATCCCCGCCGGCCTCCAGCGCCGCGCACCCTTCCTCACCCATCCGGTCTTCAGCCGCTACCACTCCGAGACCGAGATGATGCGCTACCTGAAGCGGCTCGAGGACCGGGACCTCTCACTCACCTCGGCGATGATTCCGCTGGGCTCGTGCACCATGAAGCTCAACGCGACCACCGAGATGACGCCGGTCACCTGGCCGGCCTTCGGCGGGATCCACCCGTTCGCGCCACCCGAGCAGGCGGCCGGCTACGCCGAGTTGTTCCGCCAGCTCGAGGCGTGGCTCAACGAGATCACCGGCTTTGCCGCCACCTCGCTCCAGCCCAACGCGGGCTCGCAGGGCGAGTTCACCGGCCTGCTGGTGATTCGCGCCTACCAGGACGCGCGCGGCCAGGGCCACCGCACCACCTGTCTCATTCCCGCGTCCGCGCACGGGACCAACCCCGCGAGCGCGGTGATGGCCGGCATGCAGGTCGTGGTGGTGAAGACCGACGAGCGCGGCGAGATCGACGTGGCGGACCTGCGGGCCAAGGCGGCCGAGCACAAGGATACGTTAGGCGCTCTGATGGTCACATATCCCTCGACTCACGGCGTGTTCGAGGACACCATCAAGGCTGTGTGCGCGACCGTCCACGAGCACGGCGGCCAGGTGTACATGGACGGCGCGAACATGAACGCGCAGGTCGGCCTCACCCGGCCCGGCGACATCGGCGCCGACGTGTGCCACCTGAACCTGCACAAGACGTTCTGCATCCCGCACGGCGGCGGCGGCCCGGGCATGGGCCCGATCTGCGTCGCGAAGCACCTGGCGCCGTTCCTGCCCGACCACCCGGTGGTGCCGCTGGGTCGCGCGCATGCGTGCGGCACCGTCTCGGCCGCGCCGTGGGGCAGCCCATCCATTCTGCCCATCTCGTGGGCCTACATCGCCATGATGGGCCCCGACGGCCTGGCCGAGGCGACGAAGATCGCCATCCTGAACGCGAACTACGTCGCCAAGCGCCTCGCGGGCACCTTCCCGACGCTGTACTCCGGCCCCAACGGGCTGGTCGCGCACGAGTGCATTCTCGACCCGCGCGGCGTCCGGGCGACGTCGGGCATCGGCGTCGTGGACATCGCCAAGCGGCTGATCGACTACGGGTTCCACCCGCCGACGGTGAGCTTCCCGGTGCACGACACGCTGATGGTCGAGCCGACGGAGAGCGAGTCCAAGCAGGAGCTGGACCGCTTCATCGACGCGCTGATCGCGATCCGGGGCGAGATCCTCGAGGTCGAGCGGGGCGAGGCGGACAAGGAGAACAACCTTCTCAAGAACTCGCCGCACACGCTGGGCGATCTGGTGGCGGACGCGTGGCCGCATCCCTACTCGCGCGAGCGGGCCGGGTTCCCCACGCCGGCGACGCGCGAGCACAAGATCTGGCCGCCGGTCGGCCGGATCGACGACGCCTACGGCGATCGCAACCTGATCTGCGTGTGCCCGCCGACCGAGGCGTACGCTACGACGTAGCCAGCCGCGCGAGGTGCGCGTCGGTGAGGTCGTTGACTTCGTAGAGCGATACGCCCGCCGCGCCGGCGCGCAGCGAGTCGGACATCGCGCGCGCCAGGTCGTCCGGCGGCAGGTCGGGGACGTGCAGCCCGGCGTAAATCGGAAACCGCGCATGAATGGCCGCCCGGTCCTCGCGGACCGAGCGGCCGATCCATTCCACCGGCTCGGCGTGGAACGCGTGGTAGAGCATGGGGAACGCCGCGTCGAGCGGCCACTCGTCCCACGCCTGGCGCACCTCCCGCCGCGCGATGGCCGGCGTGGGAAACACCGCCGCCGTGAGCGGCTTCCGCGCGGCGTGCACCGCCCGCGCCACCTCGCGCACCAGCCCCGTCACGCTGTCCCAGCGGAACCGGCGCCACGCCGCGTCGCTCGGCGGGTCCGGCAGCGCCAGCGGGTCCTTGCCGGTGCGGCGCTGGAACCCTTCCCGGCACGCGTCGCAGTAGCAGAAGTCGTACGCCGGCATTTCGTGGTCCTGGACCAGGTGGTACGTCGCCCACAGCGCGCGCGGCAGGATCACGTCGCAGTGGCGGATGTAATCCATGTGGACCTGATCCACGCCCGGGTCGCGCGCGACGGCCGCGCACTCGTCCACCAGATACGCGCGCACCGCCTCGCGGGTCGGGCAGAGCCACTGGTAGTACGGGACGTAGGGCGGATGGGTGAGGCTCGAGTTACCCTCGCGGCTCACGGTGAACCACTCGGGGTGATACGTCTTCACCCAGTCGTCGCTGCTGCGGTTCATCATCCAGGTCCAGCGCGAGAACACCAGGCCCGCTTCGTGGGCCGCGGCCGAGAGCATGACAGGGTCGCCGCCGCCCACGTGCACGCCGGAGAGGCCCGCGGCCTTGAGCCGCGTGAACAGCGTGCGCCAGTCGTCCGGCGAACGCGTGCCGCCCCCGTGCACCCAGGTCCAGTTTCGCGGCGGACGACCGGCCCGCCACCGGCCGGCCAGGCTCCCAGCACCAAACGTTCCGAGAAAGGCGCGCCGGTTCACCGGCGCCCGCGGCGGTCCGCGAACTCGAGGTATCCCCACCGTTCGGGGATGTGCATGTTGATCACGCCCTGCGGCGACCACACCCAGTTGTCCTCGGGGTGCGGCCGCTCCGGCGTGGGAACGGAGTCGCGCTTCACGTAGCGCCCGCTGTCCACCGCCAAGCGCCACTCGACGCGCGAAAAGTTGATCCGCCACACGTCCCCGGAGCGCGGGACAGGCGTGGCGATCTCCGGCTGCCGCAGATCCTCGAATGGAATGGCCAGCTCGACGGTCCAGCCCTTGTCGCGGTCCCCGGGACGGTTGAGCGTGCCGTCGAGGTGGACGGCCGAGCGCAGGTGGGTCATGTCGAACTCATTGCGCGCGTGCCCGCCGAACCGGTACGGCTTCGGCAGGAACAGGTCCCATACGGTGCCGAGGGCGTTGATTTCCAGCTCGAAGTAGTTGAGCTGGTCGCCGTCGGGGTCCATGAACACCTCGAAGTCGTTGTCGTGGAAGATCACGGCGTCGCGCTGGGTGAGCGTGGCCCACAGGTCGGGCTCGACCAGCTCCGCGGCGATGTACAGCGCGGTGGAATCCCATACCATCTTCATCCGGGTGCGCAGGCGCGGCGCCGGCTTGAGATCGCCCTCGATGTCCACGAACGCATCGCTCCAGGGCGCGGCGCGCCATGCGGCGTCGTTCAGCCGGCCGTCGATCGTCGGCGGACGGGTGGTGTAGCGCGCGACGTAGTGGCGCGCCGGCTGCGCCGGCGCCAGCGAATCCGGCTGCTGCCCGGCCAGGGGCGCCGCCGCCATCGCCATGAGCGCACAGCCCGCCCAGCCGCGCATCAGTGGCGTTCGCGCCGGAACCACGCCTGCGCGTACGAGGCGCCGTCGGGGCACTGAGCCCTGCACACGTGCCAGCCGGGCGCAGCCAGGATGCCGAGGAGCACCGCGGTTGTCTTCATGGGGCGATCAACGGTATGGGCACGCGACGCGCACCGCCACCCCGCCGAATATTGCGCCGATCGCCATTCCTCGTGATTGTTTCGCCTCATGCGCACCCGCCGGCTCGCCTACTACGTTGCCCTCGCGGTTCCACTGACCCTGCTGGTCTCGTGCGGTGCCCCGGGAAGCGGGTGCTCGGGCGACTACTGCGGCACCCTGGTTTTCGCCGCCACCGGTACGCCGGCCACCCTGCTGCCGCCGGTCACCGACCAGGCCATCGACCGCGACATCTTCGACCAGATCTTCCTCAAGCTGGCCGACATCGGGCCCGCGGGGAACACCGTCGGCGACGAGGGCTTCGAACACCTCCTCGCCGACCGGTGGAGCTGGCCCGACTCGCTGACGCTCGCCGTCCACGTGGACCCGCGCGCCCGATGGCAGGACGGGTTCCCCGTCACCGCGCGGGACGTGGCCTTCACCTTCCGTGCGTTCACCGACTCCGCGACCGATTCGCCTTACCGGGAGAGCCTGGCGAAGATCGACAGCGTCACGGTGCGGGATTCGAGCACCGCGCTGTTTCATTTCCACAGCCGCTACCCCGAGATGTTCTACGACGCGGTGTACTATCTGCGCATCCTGCCCGAGCACCTGCTCGGGAGCGTGCCGTTCGTGCAGTGGCGCAGCGCGGCGTTCGGCCGCGACCCGATCGGCGACGGGCCGTACCGGTTCGTGTCGTGGACGCCGGGGCAATCGGTCCAGCTGGAGGCGGACTCCACGTTCTTCCTCGGCCGGCCGCACATCCGGCGCTTGATCTGGCGCCTCACCAGCGACCTGTCCGTGGCCGTGACTCAGGTCGTGGCCGACGAGGCCGACGCGATCGAGGTGCTGGTGACGCCGGCCAACATCGCCCGCGCCACAGCCGCGCCGCAGCTCAAGCTCTACCCTTACGCCGGGTCCGTCTACACCATTGCCCGCTTCAATCTGCTCGCACCCGGCGACCGCAGGCGCCCGCATCCGATTTTGAGCGACCCGGACGTGCGCCGCGCGTTGATCCTCGCCACCGATCGCATAAGGATGGCGCAGAACGTCTTCGGCGACGCCGCGAAGGTGCCGCCCGCGCCGATTCCCGAGGAGTGGACCGCGTTGTGGTTTCCGGATCTGCCGGTCCCACCCTACGACACCGCCCAGGCGAACCGGTTGCTCACGCGGCGGGGGTGGCGCGCCGCCACACCCGGCGGCATCCGCGTCAGGAACGGGCGCCGCCTGGCGCTGACCGTGTTGCTCCCTTCCAGCAGCGAGGTGCGCCGCCAATACGCTCGGCTCATCCAGGAAGAGCTCCGGCAGGTGGGCGTCGACGTGGCGATCGAGGAAGTGGATCTCCCCACGCTGCAGGACCGCCTCGCGCGCGGCACGTTCGACATCGCGATCGAGTCGTGGGCGAACGACCCCACGCCGGTCTCCGGCATTCCGGAGATGTGGGACAAGGGCGGCGGCTCGAACTTCGGCGGGTACAGCGACCCCGCGTTCGAGGCCCAGGTCGCGCAGGCCGCCGCGGCGCGGACGCCGGCCGACGCGAACCGGGCGTGGAAGGCCGCGTTCACGATCCTGGCGCAGGACGCCCCGGCGATGGTCCTCAACGCCCCGGACAACATCGCGGCGATCCACCGCCGCGTGGCGGACGTGCGGATCCGCCCGGACGAGTACTGGGCGTACGTGCGCACCTGGCGCATTCCTGCCGACCAGCTCATCGCTCGAGACCGAGTGAGGCCCTGAATGGCGGCCTGGCTGGTGCGGCGCCTCGCCGCGACCCTGGCCATCGTGTTCGCCGTGCTCACGCTCGTGTTCATCGCCATTCACCTCGCGCCGGGCCGGCCGTTCCTGCCGGCCGAAGGCCGCCCGCTCGATCCCGCTGTCGCCGCCGCGCTGCGCCGCAGGTTCGGGCTGGACGATCCGCTCCCGGTCCAGTACGTGCGGTACGTGGCGCGGCTCGCGCACGGCGACCTGGGCGAATCGTTCAGCCAGCAGCGGCCGGTGGCCGCCGCCCTCGCCGACGCGATCCCCAACACCCTGGTGCTGGCGCTCGCCGCGCTGGCCATCGACCTCCTGTGCGGCACCGCGATCGGCGTGATCCAGGCCGCGCGCGCCGGCAGCCGGACCGACGCGGCGTTAGGCGCCGTCACGCTGGCCGCCTACGCGCTGCCCACCTTCTGGCTCGGCCTGGTGCTGCTGCTGGTGTTCGGGCAGTGGCTGCACTGGTTCCCGATCGGCGGCGTGGTCGATCCGGTTCTCCACGCCGACCTGCCGTTCGCCGGGCGCCTGCTCGACCGGCTGCGGCATCTCGCGCTGCCAGCGCTCGCGCTCGGCCTGGTCGGCGCCGGCGGCACCGCGCGGTTCCAGCGCGCCGCGCTGCTCGACGTGCTGCAGCTCGACTTCGTCCGGGCCGCGCGGGCCAGGGGGCTGTCGTGGGGTCGCGTGATGGTGCGCCACGCGCTGCGCAACGCGCTGCTGCCGACCATCACGCTGATCGGATTGGCCCTGCCGTTCCTGCTCACCGGATCGGTGGTGGTGGAGACGGTGTTCGCGTGGCCTGGCATGGGCAAGCTCGCGGCCGACGCGATTCTGAGTCGCGACTACCCCGTCGTGGCCGCGACGACGCTGGTCGCCGCGACGCTGGTGGCGCTCGGCAGCCTGCTCGCCGACGTGCTGTACGCGCTCGCCGATCCCCGCATCGCCGCGGCCGGCCGATGAGCCCGGCGGCGCCGTCGCTGCTGGTCGCACTCGCGGCGAGCCTGGCGCTCGCCCACGCCGTGGCGACGGCCGCCGCGCGCGCGCCGGGCGGCGCGGCACGGCGCTTCGTGGCGACGCCCTACGCCCGGGCCGGCCTGGCGGTCACGCTGTTTCTCACGCTCATCGCCGTGGCCGCGCCGCTGGTGGCGCCCTACCGCCCCTCGCTCCAGCTGGACATCGTCGCGCTCCAGAACCGGCCGCCCGGCTGGCCCCACGTGCTCGGGACCGACCTGCTGGCCCGCGACGTGTGGAGCCGCGTGGTGTACGGCGCCCGCGTGTCGCTCGGCGTCGGCACGCTGGCGGCCGTCCTCGCCGCCGCGCTCGGCACCCTGGTGGGCGTGGCGGCGGGCGCGGGCGGGCGCCGGCTCGACGGCGTGCTGATGCGGCTGGTCGACGTCGGCCTCGCCGTGCCGCGCATCTTCCTCGTCCTCGTCGTGATCGCGGTGGGGCGCCGGCTCGGCACGGTCGGCCTCGCGCTGCTGCTCGGCGCCACCGGCTGGTTCGCGACCAGCCGCCTCGTGCGCGCCGACGTGCTCTCACTCACCCGCCGCCCGTTCGTCGACGCCGCGCGCGCGCTGGGCGCGCGCCCCGCGCGGGTGGCGCTGCGCCACCTGTTGCCGAACGCCGCATCCACCGTCCTGGTGTCGCTCGCGCTGGGCGTCGCCAACACCATGCTGCTCGAGGCCGGCTTGTCCTTCCTCGGTGTCGGCGTTCAGCCGCCGACGGCCAGCTGGGGCAACATGATCGCCGACGCGCGCGACCAGCTGACGGCCGCGCCGTGGAGTTCGCTGGCCCCGGGCATCGCGCTGACCGTCGCCGTGATGGCCCTGCACGCCCTCGCCGACGGGCTGCACGCCGCGCTCGACCCCCGGCGCGCCACCCGCACCTAACGTATCGCTGCGCGGCCGCCACTGCGGCCGCGCGACACGCTCCAGCGCCCTAGGGAATCCCTAGGGGTTGCCCTGTGTGTCGCGACGCGGGCTGTCGCACCTCGCCACAGCAACGAAAATCCGACACCTGGCACACTGATTGCCCAATGAGTTACCGCGCGGCGGCCGTTCTCCTGCGGCGTCGCAGAGCGAAGCTGTTCGGAATCCAGAAATCTCGATTCGGAATTCGGATTTTCACGCTGGTGGAGCGAAGGGGGCGGTATGCGCTTTCCAAAGACGGCCCGCGTCGTCGTGGGTCTCCTGGTCGCCGGACTGACCGTGGTCAGCTGCACCACGGATCAGTCCCTCACCGCGCCGGCGACGTCCGTGCCGGCGGCATCGAGCTCGGCGGCCCCGGTCGCGGGCGCGCGGCCGTCCGACGGCCTGCTCGGCGGCGTGATCGGAACTGTGACGAAGCTCACAGGATCGCTGCTCACCTGTACGCCGATGCCGTTCGCGTCCGACAGCGCGCGGATCGGGCCGGCGGGTGGGACGCTGCACCTGGGGCCGCACACGTTCGTCATCCCGCGCGGTGCGCTCAGCACCACCCTGTGGATCAAGGGCGTGGTGCCGCGCGACACCGTGAACTCGGTGCGCTTCTCCCCTCAGGGGCTCCAGTTCAACAAGCCCGCGTCGCTGACGATGAGCTACGCGAACTGCAACCTGGTGGCCGCGTTGGTGTCGCCGCTGCTGTCGCCGAAGCGCATCGCGTACACGACCAACAACCTGCACATCCTCGAGTACGTGCCGTCGAGCGACAATCCGCTCCAGCGGAAGGTCACCGGGCAGATCGAGCACTTCTCGCGCTACGCGGTCGGGTACTGAGGCTCGATCCCTCGCACCGTGAGCGCTGCACCGCGTACCCCCGACACGGGGGCCGTCACCGCCGCCGAGCGGTTGCATGAGGCGCGCGGCCTCGAGCGCGCCGGCGACGGCGACCGCGCGCTCGAGACGTACTTCGACGCGATCGCGGAAGCGCGGGCGAGCGGCCTGTGGGCGGTGCAGGCCGAGGCCCTGCGCCGCTACGCCATCCTGTGCCATCAGCGCGGCAACGCCGCCGAAGCGGCGGACGCGTGCGGCGAGAGCCTGGCCATCGCCACGCGGCACGGCGACGGCGCGCTGGCCGCCGAGGCGTTGAACGCGCGGGCCGCGTTCGCGCTCGACCGCGGCGATCTGGACACGGCGCGCGACCTGTTCCAGAGCGCCCTGCGCGAGCGGGGCGCGTCGGCCGAGCTGCACGCGCGGATCGAGGGGAACCTTGGCATCATCGCGAACGTGGAGGGCGACTTCGAAGGCGCGTTGGAGCACTACCGCCGCTCGCTCGGCGCCTACCAGGCGGCGGGCGACCCGCACGGCTGCGCGCGCGCGCTCAACAACCTCGGCATGATCACGGCGGACCGCGGCGAGCTGGCCGACGCCGAGCGCTACTTCGACCAGTCCCGCGCGCTGGCGGAGACGCATGGGGACCTGCGGCTCCAGGGATTGAGCCTGCTCAATCACGCCGAGGTGCTCGTCATCCGGCAGCAGTACGACCACGCGCGGACGCGCGCCGAGAACGCGCTCGCGATCTTCGATCGCCTGGGGGCGCAGCTCGACAAGCCGGACGCGTATCGCGTGATCGGCACGGTGTATCGCGAGACCGGCCGGCTGGCGCTCGCGGAAGCGCGCCTGACGCGCGCGATCGACCTGGCGGCGCGAACCGAATCGCCGCTCAGCGAGGCCGAAGCGTCGCGCGAGATGGCGCTGCTCTACCAGGCCATGGGCCGCAACCAGGACGCGCTGCGGCTCCTCAACTCCGCGCACGGCCTGTTCGGCCGGCTCAACGCGCGCGGCGACCTGGTCGACGTGAGCCGCAAGGTGGCCCAGCTCGAGGACACGTTCCTCCGGGTGGTGCGCGAGTGGGGTCAGTCGATCGAATCGGCCGACAGCTACACGTTCGGGCACTGCGAGCGGGTGGCGGGCTACGCCGAGCGGGTGGCGCGCGCGCTGGGCATGACCGAGAACCAGATCACGACGATCCGGCTCGGCGCCTACCTGCACGACGTGGGCAAGATCAAGGTGCCGCACGAGGTGCTCAACAAGCCGGCACGCCTGACCCCGGAGGAGTTCGAGATCATCAAGATGCACCCGATCTGGGGCGTCGAGCTGCTCGAGGCCGTCGAGTTCCCCTGGGACATCAAGCCGATCATCCGCTGGCACCACGAGAAGTACGACGGCACCGGCTACCCCGACCGGCTGCGCGGCGACGAGATTCCGCTGTCCGCGATGATCATCGGCATCGTGGACGTGTACGACGCGCTCACCACGACCCGCAGCTACCGCGGCGCCATGGAACCCGCCGTCGCGCTGGCCGAAATGCACCGGATGCGCGCCGCCTGGCGCGACGACGTGTTCGACGCGTTCCGCCGCGCCATGGCCGACCACCTGACGGCCGAGGAGTCGCAGCCCCTCCCGAGCGCCGCGTAAGGCGAACGCCGGGAACGGGAATTCGCCGGGGGGGGCGGGCTTGATCGCGCCTAGCGCCGCCGGGTACCCTTCATGCCTATGGCGAAGACCACCAAAGCACCCGCTCCCGCCTCCTTCCACCTCACCTACGCCACGATGTTCGATCCGCCCGAAGCCCTCCACCGGAGCTTCGAGCGCGCGCTGGCGCAGACCAAGGCGAACCTCGGCCGGGAATATCCCATGGTCATCGGCGGGCGCGACGTGCTCGCCGCCGACAAGTTCACCGACACCAGCCCGATCGACCGCGACTGGAAGCTGGGCGTGTTCCAGAAGGGCACCGCACAGCACGCCAGGGACGCGATCGCCGCCGCACGCGCCGCGTTCCCCAAGTGGAGCGCCATGCCCTGGCCGCGCCGCGTGGCGCTGCTGCGCAAGGCGTCGGCGCTGTTCACCAAGCGGGCCTTCGCGATCGCGGCCGCCGACTGCCTCGAGGTCGGCAAGAACCGGATGGAGGCGCTGGCCGACGTCCAGGAGACGGCGGACCTGATCGCCTACTACTGCGACCAGGTGGCAGCCAACAAGGGGTACGTGAAGCCGCTCAAGAAGGACCCGCTCAAGGGCTACACCGCGCGCAACCACAGCGTGCTGCGCCCCTACGGCGTGTGGATCGTGATCTCCCCGTTCAACTTCCCCGTCGCCCTCGCCGGCGGCCCCATCGGCGGCGCACTGGTGGCCGGCAACACCGTCGTGTTCAAGCCCGCCACCGACACGCCGTGGACCGGCCACCTCCTGGCCCGGTGCTTCCTCGACGCCGGCCTGCCGCCCGGCGTGGTGAACTTCGTGACCGGCCCCGGCTCCACCGTGGGCCAGGAACTGATGAGCAACCCGGACGTGGACGGCATCACGTTCACCGGCTCCTACGACGTGGGCATGAAGATCCTGCGCACCTTCGCGGCCGGCGTGGCGCCGCGCCCGTGCATCGCGGAGATGGGCGGCAAGAACCCCGTGATCGTGTCGAAGCGCGCCGACCTCGACATCGCGGCGTTAGGCGTCTACCGCTCGGCGTTCGGGCTCCAGGGCCAGAAGTGCTCCGCGACCTCGCGGATCTTCGTGGAGCGCCCGGCCTACGACGCGTTCGTGACGAAGCTGCGCGCGCTGCTCGAGGGCACCGCGATCGGCGACCCCACCAGCCGCGAGAACTGGCTGGGCCCCGTGATCAACGACGGCGCCGCGCGGGACTTCGAGGGGTTCTGCGCCGAGCTCAAGGCGTCGGGCACGATCCTGCACGGCGGCACCCGGCTCAGCGCCGGCGCTCTCGCGAAGGGCAGCTTCTGCGCGCCGACGCTGGCGACCGCGCCCGAAAGCCACCGCCTGTGGAAGGTGGAGATGTTCCTGCCCATCGCGATGATCGCGCCGGTGGATTCCCTCGACGACGCGATGCGCCGCGCCAACGACGTGGAGTACGGGCTCACCGCGGGCTTCTACGGCACCACGAAGGAATCCCAGTGGTTCTTCGATCACATCCAGGCCGGCGTGTGCTACGCCAACCGGCCGCAGGGCGCGACCACCGGGGCGTGGCCCGGCCACCAGCCGTTCGGCGGGTGGAAGGGCTCGAGCTCGACCGGCAAGGGCGCCGGCAGCATCTACTACGTGCCGCAGTATCTGCGCGAGCAGAGCCGGACCCTGGTTGAATAGTTGGCTGCTGCTGATTGATCCGCCGGCGTCGGGCGCCTGGAACATGGCGCTCGACGCCGCGTTGCTCGAGGCCGCGGCGCACCGCGGCCTCGCCTGCCTGAGGCTGTATGCGTGGGACCCGCCGACCCTGTCGTTCGGCCGGCACGAGCCGGCCCTCCGCCGCTACGACCGCGCCGCGATCACCGCGCGCGGCCTCAGCACCGTGCGCCGGCCCACCGGCGGGCGGGCGGTGTGGCACGATCGCGAGGTCACCTACAGCGTCGTCGCGCCCGAAGCGCGATTCGGCGCGCTGCGCGACGCGTACCTGGAAATTCACCGCATGCTCGCGGCGGGACTCGTCGCTCTCGGCGCGGACGTGGAGCTGGCGGCGGACCGGCCCGCCGCCGCGATCGGCGCCGGCGCCTGCTTCGCGACGCAGGCCGGCGGCGAGGTCGCGGCGCGCGAGGGCGGCAAGGTCGTCGGCAGCGCGCAGGTGCGCGCGGGCGGCGCGCTGCTCCAGCACGGCTCGATCCTGCTCGACGCCGGCCAGGACCTCGTCGCGTCGGTGACCGTCGGCGCGGCCGCGCCGCCCGACGCGCGCGGCCTGCGCGAGCTGGTGGACCCGGCGCGCGCGACGTGGGACGACGTAGCCCACGCGGTGGCGCGGGCGGCGGCGGCGCGGTGGGGCGTGCCCGAGCGGCCCGCGGCGCTGCCCGCCGCGGTGTGCGCGCGCGCCGAGTCGCTGCGCGCGCAGTACGCCGATCCCGAGTGGATCTGGCGCCGCTAGCGGCGCGCCCTAGATTCGGGGCCGTGTCGTCCCGTTCGCTCTCACTCGCCCTGCTCGTCGCCCTCACCGCCTGCGCCACGCGCGACACGCCCGGCCATGGCGGGGTGCTGGTCATCGCGACGCCGGGTGCGGCCGACGTGCTGCTGCCGCCGGTCACCTCCACGACCGTCGGCCGCCAGGTCACCGACAACATCTTCCCGCGGCTCGCCGAGCTGACGCTCGCGCTCAACACGCTCGACGATTCGGGCTTCGCGCCCTCGCTGGCGACGCGGTGGGAGCACCCCGACTCGCTCACGCTGGTGTTCCATCTCGACCCGCGCGCGCGCTGGCAGGACGGCGTTCCGGTCACCGCGGGCGACGTGGCGTACACATTCCGGGTCTACACCGACACGGCCGTGGGCTCGGTGTACGCCTCGAACCTCGCGCCCATCGCCTCCGTCACGGCGCGAGATTCGCTCACCGCGGTGTTCCGGTTCCGGCGCTGGTACCCGGAGCAGCTCTACGACGCGACCTACCACATGCGGATCCTGCCGCGCCACCTGCTCGACACGATCCCGACCGCGCGACTCGCCACCTCGTCCTTCGCGCAGGCGCCGATCGGCGTCGGGCCGTTCCGGTTCGTGCGGTGGACGCCCGAGGACGTGGTGATCGCCGCCGACTCCACGTATTACGGCGCGCGGCCGCACCTCTCCCAGATCGTGTGGCGGATCATGCCGGACGTCAGCACCGCGGTGAGCGCGCTGATTTCCGGCGACGCGGACGCGATCGAAGCCATCCCGCAGCGGGACGAGCTGGCGCGCGCCGCGCAGGACACCAACCTCGCGCTGGTGCCCTACCCGTCGCCCTACCTCATGTTCGTCGCGTTCAACCTGCGCCGCCCGCCGTTCTCCGACCGCGCGCTGCGCCGCGCGCTCGCGATGGCCGTGGACCGCGCGACGATCGCGCACGCCGTGTTCGGCGATTCGGCGATCGTGCCGGTCGGCGCCACCAGCGAGATGCAGTGGACTTCGCACGGCCACATCCGCCAGATCGGGTACGACACCGCCGCCGCCGCGCGCGCGCTCGACAGCCTCGGCTGGCGGCGCGGGCCGGACGGCATGCGCGCGCGCCAGGGACGGCCGCTGCGCTTCACGCTGCTGGTGCCCACCTCCAGCCAGGTGCGGCAGCAGGGCGCCGTGCTGCTTCAGGGCCAGCTCGCCGCGGCGGGCGTGGACATGCGCATCGACCCCGTGGACTACAGCATCCTCGGCCAGCGGGCGACGCGCGGCGACTTCGACGCGGTGTTCTGGTCGAGCACGCTCGACGCCAGCCCCAGCGCCCTGGTGGGCGACTGGACGGCCGCGAGCGAGCAGCGCGGCGGCGACTTCGGCGCGTACGACAGCCCGGCGTTCGACTCGCTGGTCGCCGCCGCGGTGGTCGCCCCCACCCGCGGGCGCGCCGCGCCCCTGTACGACGCCGCGCTAAGCCGGCTCAACGACGACGCGCCGGCGCTGTTCCTGTTCGCGCCACGCAATACCGCGGTGATCCAGAAGCGCTTCACGCACGTCAGCATCCGCCCGGACAACTGGCTGCGCACGGTCGCGGAGTGGAGCGTGCCCCCCGACCGGCAGCTCCCGCGCGACCGCCCCGTCGCGCCGGCCGCGCGCTGAGGCGTGCGCGGCTTCGCGCTGCGCCGGCTCGGCCTCGCCGCCGTCACCATCGCGTTCGTCGTCACCCTGACGTTTCTGCTGGCCCACCTCGCGCCGGGCCAGCCGATGATCGGCGACGCCGAGCTGTGGCACGCCGACCCCGCCCTCCTCGCGCGGCAGCGCGCCGCCTTCGGTCTCGACCGGCCGCTGCTCGAGCAGTTCGCGCTGTACGCCCGCAACGTGAGCACCGGCAACCTCGGCCAGAGCTACGCGATGCGGCGCAGCGTCGCGGCCGTGATCGGCGAGCGGCTGCCCAACACCATGCTGCTCGGCGGACTCGCCCTGCTGCTCAGCTTCGCGATCGGCGTCGCGGCGGGCACCGCGCAGGCCGCGCGGCGCGGCTCGCTCGGCGACCGCGCGCTTGGGGCGCTCGCGGTGATCTTCTACTCGATGCCGGTCTTCTTCCTGGGGCTGGTGCTGCTGTACGTGTTCGGGCAGCGCCTCCACTGGCTGCCGGTCGGCGGCATGACCGACCCGGCGCTCCACGAGGGCATGGCGCCCGTGGCGCGGACGCTCGACATCCTGCGGCACACCATTCTTCCGGCCGTGACGCTCGCGCTGGTGAACGCCGCGGCGGTCGCGCGGTTCCAGCGCGCCGCGCTCGCCGACACGCTGGCGGCCGAGTGGATCCGCACCGCGCGCGCCAAGGGACTCTCGTGGCTGCGCGTGGTGCTGCGCCACGGCCTGCGCGCGTCGCTGGCGCCGGTCGTCACCCTCGCCGGGGTTTCGGTGCCCTTTCTGCTCGCCGGCTCCGTCCTGGTCGAGACGGTGTTCGGCTGGCCCGGGCTCGGCGGGCTGCTTCACGACGCCATCGCCACGCGCGACTA